>ERZ773359.647-NODE-647-length-49694-cov-25.387055_pt1 | contig 49694 bp, 47 predicted proteins | sample MGYA00374955_ERZ773359 | MGnify/ENA primary metagenome ERZ773359 (study PRJEB29098, sample SAMN04486028) | biogas fermenter metagenome | study: EMG produced TPA metagenomics assembly of the Biogas fermentation microbial communities from Germany - Plant 4 DNA1...
TTGTTTGAGTGGTGTGAGGTTCGCATTAAAACCTAAAGTGTCTTGACACTATCGGTGATTTTCCTTTTCATTGAAAAAGAACAGCCGTTTCGCTATAATAAAAGCGTAATACTGTAATTATTGCCGCCTTCAGACAACATAGCAAATACGGCATAAAAAACAGCCGTCACCTGAGGAGGAAACATGATAGGGAAGATGCTAATTCAACTGTTCGGGGGTCTGGGGCTGTTTCTTTTCGGCATGCAGTTTATGGCTTCCGGCCTGCAGAAAGCAGCGGGGGACCGGTTGCGGAAAATACTGGAGGTTCTGACGATTAAGCCGGTTGTCGCAGTTTTTACCGGACTTGTTACGACAACACTTGTGCAAAGCAGCAGCACAACAACGGTCATGCTGGTTGGCTTTGTCAATGCGGGCCTGATGACGCTGCATCAGGCTGTAGGCACCATCTTTGGAGCAAATATCGGGACAACCGTTACAGCTCAGCTGGTTTCCTTTAAAATAAGCGGCCTCATATACCCCGCTGTCGGTATTGGGGCGCTCTTAAATTTTTTCGGGCAGCGGCGCACTTATAAATATGTGGGACAGGCTGTTCTTGGCTTTGGCGTTTTATTTCTTGGGATAACCGTCATGTCCGAGGCCATGGCGCCCTTGCAGGAAATGGCACTGTTTAAGGAACTGATGGTTAATTTCGGCAGGACGCCGCTTTTTGGGGTGCTTTTGGGTCTGCTCTTTACCGCGATTATTCAGTCCAGCAGTGCGACCACAGGCCTGGTGATTGCCATGTCGATGCAGGGGATTATTCCCCTGGAGTCGGCCATGGCAATTATTTTGGGCTCCAACATCGGTACCTGCGTTACCGCCATGCTGGCCAGTATCGGGACCAACCTGTCCGCCCGCCGGACGGCCGTAGCCCACCTGCTGTTCAATGTTTTTGGCGTAATAATTGCCCTGATTATATTTAAGCCTTTTGTTGCCCTGGTTGCCGCAACGGGGGATACCGTTGCGCGGCAGGCTGCCAACGCCCACACAATCTTTAATGTTATTAATACTATGATCTTTTTGCCGGTTATCAATCCCTTTGTCTCCCTGGTAACCCGCCTGGTCCCAGGAGAAGATGTTTCTATGGAAGCCAGAGCGCCGAAATTTCTGGACAGGCGTATTTTGCTTACTCCCGACATTGCGCTCGGCGGTGCCCGGCAGGAATGCCTGCGCATGGCCAATCTCGGCCGGGAAATGCTTGCCGATGCCATGCATGTTTTTCTCAATGACGACACGAAACCGGTGCAGCATGTCCGGCAGACGGAAGAGCTGGTGGACAGCCTGGAAAAGGAAATAACCACCTATTTGGCCGAACTGTCCCAGCATTCCCTGACCAAGAGGCAGTCAAAGGAAGTTTCGGCCCTGATGCATGCCGTTAACGACCTGGAAAGAATTGGCGACCATGCGGAAAACGTGCTTAATTTGGCGGAATCAAAGGCTGAGGGAAGGCTGCCTTTCTCCGAGCAGGCCTTGCAGGAACTGCAGGAAATGTATAAAAATGTGGATGAAATGATTGCCAAGGCCATTAAAGCCTTTGAAAACAACGACAGTTTGCTGGCCGGGCAGGTAGTGGACCAGGACGATATGATCGATGATATGGAAAGAAACTTGCGCAAATCACATATTATCCGTATTAATGAAAAAATCTGCTTTCCACCAAGCGGAGTCATTTTCCTGGACATAATCAGCAACCTGGAGCGTATTGCCGACCACGCCACCAACTTTGCCCAGGCGGTGCTGGGAGAGTTTTAAACTCTCTTTTTCTTTTTTGGCAGTCACCCTGCAGGGTAAGACAGGCAGTGCAGGAATTTACAGAAAAACGTCGAAACAATATTTTTCATTCCCTTAACAAATTACTATAATACTATAATTGAAAGCAGTGTTTGGCTTGGCTATAATTGTTGACGGAACTCTGGTTTTCAACGCCCGGGACCCGGTAGTATTGGAGGAAAAGGCAGTTGCTGCGGCAGAACTGCTGCGCCAGGGGAAACTGGTTGCCTTTCCCACGGAAACGGTTTACGGGCTGGGCGCCTCCGTCCGTGACGAGCGGGCCGTAAGCCGGATTTTTGAGGTCAAAGGGCGGCCTGTGGACAATCCATTGATTGTTCATTTGAGCGATATTTCAGAGCTGCCCGGGCTTGCCCGGAATATTCCTGCTGAAGCATGGACGCTGGCGCGCCGTTTCTGGCCGGGCCCCTTGACGCTGGTTTTGGAAAAAAAGCCCTGGGTGCCCGGAGTTGTTACGGGGGGGCTGGACAGTGTGGCCGTGCGAGTACCGGACCATCCAGTCGCCCTGGCCTTGCTGCGGGCGGCGGAGCTGCCGGTGGCTGCTCCCAGTGCCAACATTTCAGGGCGTCCCAGTCCGACAACGGCGGATCATGTCCTGGCCGATCTGGCAGGCCGCATCAGCGCCGTACTGGACGGCGGACCCTGCGATATTGGCGTGGAATCCACAGTCCTTGATGTCCGCGGCGGGTGTCTCCGTATCCTACGCCCCGGCAGCATCACTCCGCAGGAGATTGCCGGGCTGCTACAGCGGAAATGTGAAATTGTGGAACTTTCGGCAGACAAAAACCCGCCCTCACCGGGCCTGAAATACCGGCACTATGCGCCGCGCGCTCCTTTGTATCTTTTTTTGGGAGAGCCGGGCAAGGTCACGGTTAAAATGCAGGAAGAACTGGAAACATGGCTTTCCCGGGGCAAAAAAGCGGGACTGCTTGTGACCTTGGAAAGCGCCAAGGCCTTTTCCGGCTACCGGAATGTGGAGTTGATAGTTCCCGGAAGCAGGGACGACCCTGCAGCAATGGCCGCCCGGCTTTACGCGGCTCTCCGGGAATTTGACGCCCGCCGGGTTGATGTGATTCTTGCTGAAGGCTGTTCTCCAAAGGGTGCCGGGCTTGCCTTACTAAACCGTCTGCAAAAGGCGGCCGGGGAAAATATTGTGCAAGTGGAGTGATATATTTGACAAAAAGAAATCTGCTGCTTTTTGTCTGTACCGGCAACACCTGCCGCAGCCCGCTGGCAAAAGTCCTGGCGGAAAAAATCCTGCGGGAAGAAGGGCAGGACAACTGGCGGGCGGATTCGGCAGGGACTGCCGCCCTCTACGGCATGTCGGCCAGCGGGCAGGCCATTGCCGCCGCAGATGCCCTGGGGCTTGACCTTTCGCTTCACCAGAGCAAGCCGCTGACGGATAAGCTGGTTCGCGAAGCAGACCTGATCCTGACAATGACGGGAGCCCACAAGCAAGCGATCCTGCAGGCGGCGCCGGAAGCTTCCGGCAAGGTTTTCACTTTGGCCGAATTTGCCGGTTCGGAAGGTGATGTTGCCGATCCTATCGGCGGCAGTACGGCCCTTTATCTTGAGACGGCGGAGCATTTGCAGCGGCTGCTTGGGGAAGCGGCAAAAAAGTTGCCTGCTTATACCGGCCGGAAGCAGGATAATAAAACTTCGGACCAGAAAAGAAATGCAGGGAGGAAAAAAAATGAAAATAGCGCTGGCCAGTGACCACGGCGGTTTTTTGCTCAAGGAGAAGATAAAGGAATACCTGCTGGAAAACGGCTACCGCTGCGAGGATTTCGGGACGGGCTCGGAAGAATCGGTGGACTATCCCGATTTTGCCCTTTCCGCTGCGGAAGCAGTGGCAAAAGGAGACTGTGATCTTGGGATAATCTGCTGCGGCACCGGCATCGGAGTCGGCATAGTTGCCAATAAAGTTCCCGGCATCCGGGCGGCAAACTGCCATGATACCTTTTCTGCCCGCATGAGCAGGGAACACAACAATGCCAATATACTGACATTGGGCCAGCGAGTTATTGGTTTTGGGCTGGCCTGCCATATCGTACAGGAATTTTTGCAGGCCAAATACAGCGGAGGGCGCCACGACAGGCGCCTGGCAAAAATCACGGAAATAGAAGAGAAATACTGCGGACGCAAAGAGTCCGGCCGGTGAGGAGGAACAGCTCTTGTCTATCTTAAAATCCTTTGATCCTGAAATTGCAAAGGCCATTGACGAAGAAACAAAGCGGCAGCAGGACCACCTGGAACTGATCGCCTCGGAAAACTATGTCAGCCGGGCTGTTCTCGAGGCCCAGGGTTCAATATTGACCAACAAATATGCCGAAGGATATCCCGGCCGGCGTTATTACGGGGGATGTGAATTTGTTGACAAGGCAGAAGCCCTGGCACAGCAGCGGGCTAAAAAACTTTTTGCCGCCGAGCATGTCAATGTGCAGCCCCATTCCGGCGCCAGCGCCAATCTTGCTGTCTATCTTGCGGTCTTAAAACCGGGAGATACCATTTTAGGCATGAATCTTGCCCACGGCGGCCACCTAACCCATGGCGCGCCCGTCAGCATTTCCGGTAAATATTATCAGGCTGTCTCATATGGAGTGGACCGCCGTACAGGTTATCTGGATTACAATGAAGTGGAAGACCTGGCGAAAAAATACAGGCCGCGCCTGATTATAGCCGGTGCCAGCGCCTACCCGCGCATCATTGATTTTGCCGCCTTCCGGCAAATTGCCGACCAGGTTGGAGCCTACCTGATGGTAGATATGGCCCATATTGCCGGGCTGGTAGCGGCAGGCCTGCATCCCACCCCCGTCCCGGTGGCTGAATTTGTCACAACTACAACTCACAAGACCCTGCGCGGTCCCCGCGGCGGAATGATCCTCTGCCGCAAGGAATATGCTGCTGCCGTGGATAAAGCCGTTTTCCCGGGACTGCAGGGAGGCCCGCTGATGCACATTATTGCCGCCAAGGCCGTCAGCCTAAAAGAAGCGCTGGAGCCTGCCTTTACCGCTTACGCCGCCCAGGTGGTGGCGAATGCCAAAGTTCTGGCGGCAAAGCTTCTGGAACATGGTTTTAATTTGGTTTCCGGCGGCACGGACAATCATCTACTGCTGGTTGATTTGCGCAGCAAGGGACTAACGGGCAAGCTGGCCGAGAAGATTCTCGGGGAGGTGGGAATAACCGTCAACAAGAATACGGTGCCCTTTGAAACGGAAAATCACTTTGTCACAAGCGGTATCCGCATCGGCACCCCCGCCGTTACCACGCGGGGGATGAAAGAGCGGGAAATGGAAGAAATTGCGGAGATTATTTCTGAAGTATTACATAATACAGGAGACGAGAAGGTTAAGGAACGTGCAAAGCAGAGGGTATTTCAGCTTTGCCGCGCCTTCCCGGTGTATGATGAAAATGAAAACTTTTATTTATAACCATCCCTTAATTAATGACAAGTTGGCCCGGCTGCGGGATGAAACCACCACGGTGGCGTCGTTCCGGCAGCTGGTGGAGGAAATTACGGTTTTAATGCTTTACGAGGCCACAAAAAACCTTCCTTGTAAAAAGGTCACTGTTCGCACACCCCTTGCGCCTGTGGAATGTGAAGTTCTTGCCGGCCCGCCGCCGGTGCTGGTGCCCATACTGCGCGCCGGCCTGGCCATGGCCGAACCGTTGATTAAACTGTTCCCTGCTTCACCGGTCGGGCATATCGGTCTGGTCCGGGATCACGAGACGTTGCAGCCTGTCCGCTACCTGGTTAAGCTGCCGCCCATGGAAGACCGTCCCGTTTGGGTGCTTGACCCCATGCTTGCCACAGGCGGTTCAGTCTGCGAGACCATCGGCATACTGAAGGAGCACGGGGCTTCTGATATAACCGTCTTTGCCATCATTGCCGCTCCGGAAGGAGTGGAAAGATTGCAAAAAGAACACGGGGATGTCAGCCTTTATATTGCCGCCTTGGACGAGCGCTTAAACGATAAAGGGTATATCCTGCCCGGCCTTGGCGACGCGGGGGACAGGCTTTACGGTACATTCTGAGGGAGGGGAAAACCATGCGTCCGTCCTGGGACGAATATTTTCTGGAAATTGCGCACCTGGTGGCCAGCCGTTCCACCTGCCTGCGCCGGGCTGTCGGGGCGGCAATAGTTAAAGACAAAAGGATACTTGCCACCGGTTACAACGGAGCTCCGAGCGGGCTGGCTCACTGTGAGGAGGTGGGCTGTGTGCGCGAACAGCAGAATGTTCCCTCGGGGCAGCGCCACGAGCTGTGCCGCGGGCTGCATGCGGAACAGAATGCAATTTTGCAGGCCGCCCTGTACGGTGTTTCCATAGCGGAAGCAACCCTGTACTGCACCACCCACCCCTGTGTGGTGTGCGCCAAAATGATTATTAATGCCGGCATGAAAGAAGTAATCATATCCGACAGTTACCCCGATGAACTGGCTGCCGCCATTTTCCGGGAGGCAGGTGTGGCGGTGCGCTACCTGCCGAAAAACCCCCCGCCGCAGTCATGACAGCTTTGCAGCCGGCATCTTTTGAGGTGAAAAAATGTCCGAGCAGCTGACAGCCGGCAGGCGCGGGTTTTTTATTTCCCTGGGGATGAGCCTGGCAGCCCTTGTGGTTGTCCTGATTTTTACCGTAGATGAGCATACTATAAGCAGCATGCTGCAGCTGTACCCGGGGTATCTTGCCGCCGCCTTTTTCATGGTTGTCCTGCTGTGGCTTGTGGAAGGGCTGCGCATAAAAGTCCTTGCCTGGATGCTGGATTGCCGGCAGCCCTTGCCCTGGCGGCAGGCGGTGAGTGTTTTTCTGGTCAGCTTTTTCTTTAGCGGCGTCACCCCCCTGGCAGTCGGCGAAATGCCCGCCCTGGTTTACGGGCTGACCCGCCGGGGAATTTCCGCAGGCAAAGCGGCGGCAGTTGCCCTTGTCCGCGCCTTTCTAACCAAGTGCACTTCCGTGCTGTCCGCTGCTTTTCTGCTTTTTATGGGCGGCCGCTTTGTCACCGCCGGCATGCCTTATTTCCGGTTTTTTCGCGGTGTCTTTTGGCTGGCGGGAGTTTCTCTTTTGCTTTACCTTTTGCTTATCTGCTGCGCAGGCCCCGTTGTTGTCGCTTTAAACAGGCTGTTTGACCTGCCCTGCCTGCAGAAGCTCTGCTGCCGTAAACCCAAAGTTAAAAAGTGGTTTGACGGCTTTTGCGCGGAGGCGGGCCGCTTCCGGGAAACAGTAGCCCATATCAACCGCCGCCGGCTGCCGCTTGTTTTATTGCCCTTTTTTTTGACGGTCCTTTACTGGGGGCTTTATTACAGCATTGCTCCCGTTCTCCTGGCCGGGTTCGGCGTCCGGGCTCCCTTTGGCACCGCTGTAATGTGGCAGATCCTGATAATACTGGTGCTGCCCTACATACCCGTTCCCGGCGGCAGCGGGGCAGTTGAATTTGGTCTGGCCACCCTTTTTTCTTCCTTTGTTCCTGCCAGCGTTCTGGGAGTTTTTATTGTTGCCTGGCGCTTTTTTACCTATTATCTTACCCTGATTTGCGGAGCGGTGCTTGCCTTCCGCTTTAAGAGATAAAAAAGAAGGAATTTAACCTCTTGGACTAGAAATAATCATTATTTACAGGGCTACATTTTTCGACAAATGCATATACATGTACAGTGCGGGAAACTTAAGAGTGACACCGGGCAAGCAGGTGGTTCTATGCCAAAGAAAAAGGGATTTCGTGCCTTGCTGTTAGCGGTAGATACGGCGCTGGGGATTGCCCTGCCGCTGCTTGCCGGTATTTTTTTAGGCTTATATTTGGATAAACGTTTTCTTGTAAAACCGTTGTTTTTAATTGCCGGTATTTTGCTTGGCCTGCTGACTGCTTTTAACTATGTGTACAGGCTGCTGCTCAGGCACAACCGGCCGTAGCAAAAGCTGTCACAGCCATGTTGAGCAAAAGGGGAGGTGAAAACGTTTGTTGCAGGAAGAAATAAAAAGGATTCAGTCAGCGGAAGATGAGGCGGAAGAGATAAAGGAAAAGGCAAGGGATAAAGCAAAGGAAATAATCCGCAATGCCGAACTGCAAGCAGTTGAAATCAAGCAAAAAAGCCTGCAGGAAGCGGAAGCTGCCGCGCGCGAAATCCTGGCTGCGGCGGAAAAGGAAAGTGAACACCTGGTTGCTCCGGTAAAGCAGCGAACGGCTGAAGAAGTGGAGACTCTTGTCAATGCAGCCCGCAGTAAACAGGAAGAGGCCGTTAAACTGGTCATGGAGAGGATTGTGAACATCCATGGGCATAGCTAGAATGAACAAAGTATATATTTTGGGCCACCAGAGCGACAAGGACCGGATTTTATCCGTCCTGCAGCAGGCCGGCCTGCTTGAAATAAACGACCTGTCACAGGAAGACGGGGAAAATCAGGAGTGGGCGGCCTTAGTGGAGAAGGACCGGGAGACGGAAGCAGTGCAAAAACTGGACAGTCTCCTGTCGGAAGTAAATTTTAACCTGGACTTTCTGAACAGCTACCACCCCCAGAAAAAGGGCTTGCTTGACGACCTGTTTATGGAAAAAAAAGCCCTGAGTGTGGCCGAAGTTAAGGAATACGTTCCCAAATGGGCGGAAATCAGCAGGAATGTCAATACCGCCCTTAAAAGAATTGATGAGGAACTGCTCGTGCTGCGCAACGAAAGAACCCGGCTGCAGAACCAAAAGCAGCAGCTCCTTCCCTGGGAACAGCTTTCCGTGCCGCTGGAACTTTTACGCTCCACAAAAACGGTGTTGGTAGAAGCAGGAACTGTCCCTGCCGGCGCAGTGGAAGAAATGAAAAATGAACTTTCGGAAATTGATGTTTCCTGCCATCTTGAAGTGGCAAACACGGAGCGCGGCGAAGCTTATATCGTTATCGCCTACCATCATGGTGAAGCCGAATCCGTGCAGAATGCGCTCCGGAAGGCCGGCTTTGCAAGGCAGGATTTTTCCCGGCTTACCGGTACGCCCAAAGATAACCTGTTACGGCTGGACAAAGAGCTGGCCCGGGCGGGAAAAAAGCAGGAGGAGCTGCTTGCCGAAATAGAAGAGCTGGTGCAGTACCGTAAAGACCTGCAGTTTTACTCCGATTACCTGGCAACGGAAAAGGACAGGAAAGAAGTTGTGGAAAATTTGGGCCGCACGGCTTATACTTTTATCCTCGAAGGCTGGGTCAGGCAGGCTGATGCCGAAAAGCTGAAGAATAAGCTGGCAGCCGTAAGCGATTCCATTGAAATAGTGATTCGCGAACCCCTGCCCGGGGAAAATTATCCGGTGCAATTGGAAAACAAGTCCTTTTTCGCTCCCTTTGAATTTGTAACAAAACTGTACGGTGCGCCGCACCCGGAAGGAATAGATCCCACTGCCGCCTTAACTCCCTTCTTTATTGTCTTGTTCGGGCTTTGCCTGACAGATGCCGGCTACGGTGTGCTCCTGATGGTGCTTTCGGCACTGGGGCTTGCCAAAGTAAAAGGAGAGTCCATGCGGAACCTTTTCAAAATACTCTTTTTCGGCGGTCTCGCCACCGTCGTTGCCGGCTGGCTGGTAGGCGGCTGGTTCGGCTATCAGATCCTGGGCGCGCCTCTGGCCTTTGACGCCTTGATGGACCCCATAAGATTCCTCATTGTGTCACTGGCTCTCGGGCTCATCCATATTTTCTGGGGGCTTGCGGTCAAATTTATCCACCTTGTCCGCGCTGGCAAGTATTTTGATGCCTTTGCCGATGTTGTCTTATGGTGTGTGTTTATTATCGGACTTTTGCTTTTGTTGCTGCCTGCAGCCGCTACTATCGGCAAATACCTGGCCATAATCGGCGCCGCCGGCCTGGTTCTTACCCAGGGCAGGGCTCAGCCGGGGATAGTCAGGAAGATTTTTTCCGGTATAGCTTCCCTTTACGATATCTCGGGGTACCTGAGCGACCTTTTGTCTTATTCCCGTCTTTTGGCTTTGGGGCTTGCCACCGGTGTCGTTGCCCTGACAATAAATACCATGGCCGAACTCTTATCGGGCAGCCCGATCGGCTATCCTTTCATGGTTTTGCTTTTGATTGGCGGCCATCTTCTTAACCTGGCCATTAATGCTCTGGGCTCCTTCATCCACACCAGCCGTCTGCAGTACATCGAGTTTTATAACCGCTTCTATGAAGGCGGCGGTAAGTTTTTCCAACCTTTCGGCTATAAAACACGTCACCTTGAGGTTGTACCGGAAAACGGAAAAAATGAACAATAGCCAAGCTTTTTGTGAAATATTAAAATAATATTAATGACATGCAAAGGTTGTTTTATCGGCAACCTGGCAAAAAGGAGGAAACAAAAAGATGGAATTTGGTCTGGGTCTGGTCCTGGCGATTATTGGAGCCGCACTTGCTGTTTTGCTGGCCGGTATCGGTTCAGCTGTTGCCGTAAGCGCTGTCGGTCAGTCGGCATTAGGTGTATTATCCGAAGATCCCGATAAGTTCGGATCACTGCTTATTTTGCAGGCACTGCCGGGAACACAGGGCATCTACGGCCTGCTGGTCGGCTTTTTAATCCTGCTGCGCACAGGCCTTTTGGGCGGTTCGCCTGCCGATCTCACCCTTGCGCAGGGATGGGGGTTCTTTTTTGCCGCTTTGCCCATAGCGCTTGGCGGTCTGGTATCCGCCCTTTACCAGGGTAAAGTCGCTATCAGCGGTGTTTATCTGGTGGCAAAACGGGCGGAAGAATCGGGTAAGGCCATTATTCTCACGGCTATGGTTGAAACGTACGCTATTTTGGCCCTTTTAATGTCCGTTTTGATTTTGCTTAGCATTAACGTTTAAGGAGGCCTGCCTGATGTCAGGAGCCGAGAAATTAAGAGAAAAAATAATAGCAGAAGCAAAACGGGAGGCGGAAGCAATTTTGGCAAATGCCCGCCAGAGGGCTGAGAATATCCTGTCGGAAGCGCGGCAGGAAGCGGATGCGCAGAAAAAGAAAATGCTGCAAGCAGCAGAGCAGCAGGCGGAAGACCGCCGGCAGCGCAACCTGACAATTGCCGAACTGGATGCCAGAAAAGCTTTGCTTGCCGCCAAAGAAGAAATGATAGAAGAAATATTCAATCAGGCCATCAGCCGCTTGAACAACCTTAAAGAGCGGGAATATGAAAATTTAATGTACAACATGCTCCTTGCCGCAGCGGAAACCGGAGATGAAGAAGTTATTGCAGCGGAAGCGGACCGCGGCCGCTTTCAGAAAACACTGCTTGCGCGGGTCAATAAGGAACTTAAGGCCCGGGGCAAAAAAGGAGAACTGACCCTGAGTACCGAGACCCGTGAGCTCTCAGGCGGTTTTGTCCTGCGGGCCGGCAACGTGGAAACCAACTGTTCCTTTGCCGCCCTGCTGCGCATGCAGCGTGACCGGTTGGAGCCTGTCGTGGCGGAGATGCTCTTTGGCACGTGATAAACAACCTATCCTTTGGACTTCCGGCTGAAGGGAGGCAAAGCGGAAGTGCTGGACACAAAATATGCCTATGCCCTGGGGCGTATCCGGGTTTTGGAGACAAGACTGCTGGATGCGGGCAAAATTGACCGCATGGTGGAAGCAAAAACCGCCGCAGAGGCCCTGAAGATTTTAAGTGAAAGCGAATATGCGCCGCACCTGGCCAACCTGGAAAACGAAAACCAGTTTGAACAGGTGCTTGCAGCCGAGCGCAGCCGCATTTATAAGCTTTTGCGTTCAATGCTGCCTGAGACGGGGCTTGTTGATATGTTCGCCCGCCAGTTTGACTACCATAATTTAAAAGTATTGCTGAAAGCCCAAAAACTTGGGGAAAAGCATTATGAACTGCTTGTTCCGGACGTGGGAAATATTCCGCTGGACGAACTGCTTCTTGCCGTTAAAAGCGGGGATTTCCAAAGCCTGCCACCAAGAATGCGCCGGGCCGCGGAAAGCTGCCTGGCGGACTTTCACCCTCAGCTTGTTGACATCCGGCTGGATGTGGCTTTGTATAAGGATTATGCCGCCCTGGCAAAAAAATACCGCTCCCGCTTTCTCAGGGAATATTTCACCTATTTGGCCGATCTTATAAATATCAAGACTTTTATCCGGATAATGAGGCTTAAACATTCTGCAGACTTCCTGGCGGAAGCCCTGCTGCCGGCGGGGGAGCTGGATTTGACAGTCCTCTCGGACAGCAGTGAACCGCTCGCTGCCTTAACGGAGCACCTGGCGAAAAGCCGTTATGCCCGAATCGTGCAGGAAGGAGTAAAACATTACCGGGAAACAGGCACCCTGACCCGTTATGAGAAGCTTGCCGACAATTTTCTGCTGCAGCATTTAAAACAGGCAAAATATGTGGTTTTGGGGCCTGAGCCGGTGATTGCCTACCTGCTGGCAAAGGAAAATGAAATAAAAATAATCCGCATTATCATGGTGGGAAAAATTAACCGGCTGCCAACGGAAGAGATCAGGGAAAGGCTACGTGATGTTTATGTATAAAGTGGCTGTTATCGGAGACAAGGACTCTATACTTGGCTTTAAAGCCCTTGGTGTTATTACCTACCCGGTAACCGACGGCAAGGAAGCTATTTCTGCCCTGCGCGAAATTGAGCGTGAAAATGTGGCAGTCGTTTGCATAACTGAAGCCATCGCCGGGCAAATCCGGGAGGAAATCTCCAAACTGCAGCAAAAACTCTTGCCTTCAGTGGTATTAATCCCCAACAACAAAGGAACACTGGGATTGGGCATGCGGCAAATAAAGGAAAATGCAGAAAAAGCCATTGGCGTTGATATCTTATTTGGGAAAGAGGGTAGTTAGCGTTGACCAACACGGCAAATGTGGGCAGGGTTGTCAAAGTATCCGGCCCCCTGGTGGTGGCCGAAAACATGTCTGAAGCAAAAATGTATGATGTTGTCCGGGTCAGCGAACAGCGCCTGATAGGCGAAGTGATTGAAGTCAGGGGCGACAATGCTTCCATTCAGGTATACGAAGAAACAGGCGGCCTGGGCCCCGGTGAACCTGTTTATGTGACGGGAATGCCCTTGAGCGTAGAACTGGGCCCCGGCCTCATTGAGTCCATATATGACGGAATTCAAAGGCCGCTAGATGAAATATACAGACGCACAGGCGACCGCATCGCCCGCGGGGTGGATGCCTACGCCTTGAACCGCACAAAAAAATGGTATTTCCAGCCGGCAGCCGAGCTTGGTTCCGAAGTGGGCCCGGGGGATATCCTGGGCACAGTTCAGGAAACAACAATTGTAGTGCATAAAATCATGGTTCCTCCGGGCATCAGCGGAAAGCTCGTCTTTTTGCACGAGGGAGAAGCAACAGTTGAAGACACCATTGCCAAAATCGAAAAAGACGGCCGGGTCACGGAAGTGCAGATGATGCAAAAATGGCCGGTCCGCACTCCCCGTCCCTATAAAGAAAAGCTTTCACCGGACGAGCCGCTGATTACCGGGCAGAGGGTCATAGATATGTTTTTCCCCGTTGCCAAGGGGGGTACGGCCAGTATCCCCGGTCCTTTCGGTTCCGGCAAAACTGTCACCCAGCACCAGCTGGCTAAATGGGCCGACGCCGAAATAGTTGTCTATGTCGGCTGCGGCGAGCGGGGCAACGAAATGACAGACGTCTTAAACGAATTCCCTCAACTAAAGGACCCCAAAAGTGGAGAACCGCTCATGAAGCGCACCGTGCTGATTGCCAACACCTCCGACATGCCTGTGGCGGCCCGGGAAGCTTCCATCTATACCGGCATCACTATAGCCGAATATTTCCGCGACATGGGCTACAGCGTAGCTTTAATGGCCGATTCCACATCCCGCTGGGCGGAAGCCCTGAGGGAAATATCCGGCCGCCTGGAGGAAATGCCCGGTGAAGAAGGCTACCCGGCCTATCTTGGTTCCCGTTTGGCGGAATTTTATGAGCGGGCAGGCAAAGTAATCTGCCTTGGAGGGGACGGCCGCAGGGGTGCGCTGACGGCAGTGGGCGCAGTTTCCCCGCCCGGCGGCGATACTTCAGAGCCTGTTTCGCAGAATACGCTGCGAATAGTCAAGGTTTTCTGGGGGCTTGATGCTTCTCTTGCCTACCGCCGCCATTTTCCCGCCATTAACTGGCTGCAATCCTACTCGCTTTATATAGACGACTTTACCGACTACTACCGGGAGAAAATTGGCAGTGCCTGGGTCGAACTGCGTGCGGAAGCCATGCGGATACTGCAGGAAGAGGCCGAACTGGAGGAAATTGTTCGCCTGGTCGGCATGGATGCCCTGTCGGACAATGAGCGCCTGACACTTGAAACTGCCCGTTCCATCCGGGAAGATTTTCTCCACCAGAACTCCTTCCACGAAGTAGACACCTACGCTTCCCTGGAGAAACAATTCCGGATGATAAATCTCATTATGCTTTTTCACCATGAGGCGCAGCGCGCGCTCAAGCGCGGCGCAAGACTGCAGGATATTTTGAATCTGGAGGTACGCGAGCAAATCGCCCGCGCCCGTTATATTGCCGAAGACGACTTGGCCAGTATGGATAAAATAGAAACTGCCATCAGGGAAGAAATTACCGGCCTCACCGGTGAAGACTCCGAGGCGCAGTACGCGTAAGAAAGGAGGGCCCGCCATGCTGAAAGAATACCGCAGTGTATCGGAAATCGTCGGTCCGCTGATGCTTGTTGAAAATGTGGAAGGCGTCACATATTATGAATTGGCAGAAATTGAACTGCCGGACGGTTCTGTCCGCCGCGGACGCGTGCTGGAAGTTAACCGGGACAAAGCGCTGGTACAGATATTTGAAGGCACAAGCGGCCTGAATATTCACCAGTCCAAAGTACGCTTTCTCGGTCGGGGAATAGAACTGCCCGTTTCCATGGACATACTGGGACGTGTCTTTGACGGCCTGGGGCAGCCGCGGGACAACGGGCCGAAAATAATACCGGAAAAACGCCTGGATATCAACGGCCTGCCCATCAACCCCTATGCCCGCGACTATCCCTCCGAATTCATCCAGACGGGAATATCAACCATTGATGGTTTGAACACCCTTGTCAGAGGGCAGAAGCTGCCTATCTTTTCGGCTTCAGGCTTGCCCCACAACCGACTGGCAGCCCAGATTGCCCGCCAGGCCAAGGTGCTTGGAACAGGCAGTAAATTTGCCATAGTTTTTGCCGCCATGGGCATTACCTTTGAGGAAGCCGATTTTTTCATTAATGACTTCCGCAAAACCGGAGCCATCGAGAGGACGGTTATGTTTGTCAATCTGGCCGATGACCCGGCAATTGAAAGGATCGCCACCCCGCGGATGGCGCTGACGGCTGCGGAATACCTGGCTTACGAAAAGGGGATGCATGTTCTGGTTATCCTCACCGATATGACAAACTATGCCGAAGCCCTGCGGGAAATATCCGCTGCCCGCAAGGAAGTGCCCGGAAGGCGGGGCTATCCCGGCTATCTGTATACCGACCTGGCAACCATCTATGAAAGGGCCGGAAGAATCAGGGGACAGGAAGGTTCCATCACCCAGATTCCCATCCTGACCATGCCGGAAGACGACAAAACCCATCCAATCCCCGACCTGACAGGCTACATCACTGAAGGGCAGATTATGCTGGACCGTTCACTGCACCGCAAGGGCATTTATCCCCCGGTGGACGTGCTGCCGTCGCTCTCACGATTAAAAGACAAAGGAATCGGCAAAGATAAGACACGGGAGGACCATGCGGACCTGCTTAACCAGTTATATGCCGCCTATGCCCGCGGCAAGGAGGCCAAGGAACTGGCGGCAATCCTCGGGGAAGCGGCGCTGTCCGATACCGACAGGCTCTTTGCTGATTTTGCCGACGTCTTTGAGAGCCGCTATGTCAACCAGGGGGAAAACGAAGACCGTTCCATTATTACGACCCTGGAGATCGGCTGGGAACTGCTTGCCCTGCTGCCGCGGACAGAACTGAAGCGCGTCCGCGATGAATATCTTGACAAGTATCTGCCGGCTAAGGAGGAATAGCGGTGGAAATTCGCGTTAATCCCACCCGCATGGAATACAACCGGCTGAAAGGCCGGCTGAAAATGGCTGAAAGGGGCCATAAACTCCTGAAAGACAAACGGGATGAGCTGATGCGCAGGTTTTTGGAACTGGTAAAGGAAAACAAAAGGGTGCGCGAAGAAGTGGAAGCGCAGCTTAAAAGCTCCTTTGCCAACTTCTTGCTGGCCAGTGCCGTAATGAGCAGGGAAGCCATGGAAGAAGCTCTCATGTATCCGCCGGCGCCCGTGGAATTGGCTGTGGAAACAATAAATATCATGAGTGTCAGGGCGCCTGAAATAAAAATCGTGCAAAAGCAGGAAGCCGGAGGAAATGTTACCCCCTACGGCTTTGCCACTACTTCCGGAGAGCTTGATACCTCTATAGCCACCCTGGCAAATATATTGCCCCAGTTGATCCGGTTGGCGAAGCTGGAAAAAACTGTGAGTCTTTTGGCGGATGAAATCGATAAAACCCGCCGGCGGGTTAATGCCTTGGAACACATTATGATCCCGCAGCTGCAGGAAACAATCAGGTATATCCGCATGAAGCTTGATGAAAACGAGCGCAGTGCCCTGACCCGCCTCATGAAGGTAAAGGATATTGTACGCAAGGAAGAAACAGCCTGAAAAAACAAGCCGCCGCATTAAACGGCGGTTTTATACCTGCAAAAGATATTTTGCGCTGCAAAAAGGCAGGCAGGAATGTCAACCGGCGGCAGCGAAAATTATGTGCGGTGCTTTTTAGCGAGGAGGGTATTATATGTTTAAACTGCCCGATTATATTGGACCTCTGGCTTTTGGCTTGAAAATGGGCGTGATTTTGCCCGGTACGGACCTGGTGAAAGAAATTACTGCCGCCGTAGAAAAAGTAGCTTCCGACGGGCTTCTTTCCGACCAGGATGTTATTTGTGTCACCGAATCAGTGGTTGCCCGTTCTCAAGGAAATTATGTAACTGTTGATGAGGTGGTCCGGGAAATAAAAGATAAACTGCAAATTGCAGACGATGCGGTCATAGGCGTCCTGTTTCCCATGGCCAGCCGCAACCGTTTTTCCCTGATTTTGCAGGGGATTGCCCGGGCTGTTCCCCGGGGAGAGGTAGTTGTCCAGTTTTCCTACCCCGCCGATGAAGTGGGAAATCGGCTTGTTTCGCCCGCAGCCTTGGAAGCAATGGAAATAAAAAACGGCTTGATCCGCTACGAAGAACTGGAGCCAAGATACTGCCTGCACCCCGTTACAAAAGTCAACTACCCTGCTTTATATTATGAAATAATAACCCGGGAGAAAGCAAAAGCCACTATTATTTTCAGCAATAACCCGCTGCAGATACTGGCCTATGAGCCCGACGGCGTCATTGCCGCCGATATTCACAACCGCAAAAAAACCTGCCGGGAACTGCGAGAGGCGGGAGCCAATTGCATAACACTGCAGGATTTGTGCAATGAAGGGGAAAAATCCAGTGAATGGGGCCTTTTGGGCAGCAATATGTCCGCCAACTGCAGGCTGAAGCTGGCTCCCCGCAATGCCACGGAATTTGCCCGGGAACTGCAGGAGGAGATTAAAGAAACCACAGGCTTCCGGGTGGAAGTGCTTGTTTACGGGGACGGTGCCTACAAAGACCCCAGCACCGGCATCTATGAGCTGGCAGACCCCATGCCCGTTTTCGGGATGACGGAGGGCTTTTCCGGTCGTTTTCGCGGAGGCGTCAAGTACAAGTACATTGCCGACCTCTGCCATGCGGAAGGAAAATCGGCCGAGGAAATCGAGAAACTTTTGGCCGCTTACAACAAACAACCCCCGGCCCGGGACGACCTCATCACTGAAGGGACAACACCGCGCCGCATAGAAGATATTATTGCCAGCCTTGCCGATTTAGTCAGCGGCTCGTCTGATGCCGGAACTCCTGTTGTTATTGTCAAAGGTATTCTCTGATTTTCAATAAAGAGGCACTATTGCGGGCCCAAAATTTACACATGAGGTGAAAGTGCATGGAATTTTCAGCTCTTTTGGAGAAGCGTTATTCGGTACGCAAATTTGCTTCCCGGCCGGTGGAAGAAGAAAAGGAGCGCAGCATCCTGGAAGCGGGGAGAATTGCTCCAACCGCCAAAAACCTCCAGCCGCAGAGGCTGCTGGTCGTCCGCGGGAAAGAAGGCAGGGAAAAACTGGACAAGGCCGCCCGCCTCTACGGGGCGCCGCTGGCAGTAATCGCCTGTTATGACAGCAGAGAATCCTGGAAACGCCCCTTTGACGGTATGGACAGCGGTCAGATAGACGCCTCCATTGTTACCGCCCTGATGATGCTGGAGGCGGAAAACCAGGGGCTTGGTACCCTGTGGGTCTGCTTTTTTGACCCGGATATTTTGCGCCGGGAGTTTAATTTGCCGGAATATATTGTTCCCGTCAACATTTTGGCCATTGGCTATCCGGCTGAAGATGCCGCACCCAGCAAGCTGCACTACAGCCGCAAGCCGCTTGCGGAAACCACAGCCTTTGAAAGCCATTCCTGGTAACCGGTAATAAAATACTCTTTGCCTCATAGAATTGTGTCCCGGCTGCGGGCAGGCGTAAAAGCAGCCGCCTGCAAAACCGGTCCGGGAAAAAGAAAAAGCGGAAAAAACGGTCGTGGGGCCGTTTTTTTTATTCCCGGTCCGTCGAAGAGGCGGCAATCCCCAAGAGAGACGCATTGTAAAAAAAGCAAAGCGTCTTTCTTGTTTTTTGTGTTTAAAACGGGAAAAAGCTGCCAATTATATAGGGTGAAGGGGTGAAGAGATTGAAAAAACGGAAAGTATTGCTTCTGCTTGTCGTTTTTGTCTGTTTGGCATTCGCAGCCTTTGCTTTTGCCCGTGACCTGCCGGAGGGAGAACTTTCGGCCGTTGAAACGCTGGAGTTCCTGATAAAAGCGACGGGCGCTCTGGTTGCGGAGGGCGAAATACAGTATTTTGCCGAGCTGGAAAACCGCTACTGGGAAATGGCTGAACTGGAAGATTTGCTGCTGACTGCCGCCGGTCTGCTGCAGGTAAAGGGCAGGGTAGAAAAAAGTACGACAGAGACCTACCGGGTGGTTGATGTAACCGGAAAAACTCCTTATGGCGGCCGGATTCACATAGTTGTGCAAAGCAACCCGGGCGACGGGAAAACCGTACCGCCAAAAACTTACCTTTTGGCCGTCTGCCGCGACCTTGACCCTTGCAAACTTGGCGCAGCCGGAGATGAAATTGCGGCCAGACTGCAGCCTTGCGCCCCCTCAGGAAGCGTTAGCTACTATCTTGCGGGAGAACTGGCCGGAAAAATGACCGGCCGGGAAATGGCTGCCCTGGCCCGGGAAGCCTTGTCCGTTGTCGACGGCAGGATAGTGGAAGGGATGGAAGAGGTTGATTTAATCAGCTATACTGCCTACACGCCGCGCCTGAACAACCACATTGCCGCAGGCAGTGCCCGCTTTAATGTCAACATTGCCGTCTGCTATGACGAATTGCGGGACAAGACGCTTGTTTGGGCCGGTTTCCCCTTAATTAACACCCCATATTAAATTAATTTTTGGAAAACATAATAGCAAAGCGCCGGACAGAAGGGAAAGGGGGCTTAACATATGTGAAAGACATAATTGCGGTAGAAGGCGGTGTAAAACTTTCCGGGGAAGTCCGGGCGGAGGGGGCAAAAAATGCCTGCCTGCCCATTATGGCCGCTTCCCTGCTGTGTGAGGGAAGAGTTGTCCTGCAGGAAGTACCCCCCTTGGAGGACGTCCTGACAATGTGCAAAGTTTTAAACGCCTTGGGAGCCCGCACAAAATATGATAAACGGCAAAAAAAACTGCAGATAGAGACACCTGCCGTCCTGAAAACAAAAGCTCCCTACAATTTGGTGCGCAAAATGCGAGCCTCCTTCCTGGTACTCGGGCCTTTGCTGGCCAGAACGGGGAGGGCCGGTGTTTCCCTGCCGGGGGGATGCGCCATTGGCATCCGTCCCATAGACCTGCACTTAAAGGGCTTAAAAGCTTTGGGAGCGGAAGTAATTATAGGCCACGGGTATATTGAAACGGTTGCCGCAAAAATCTGTGGCGAACGGGTGTACCTGGATTTCCCCAGTGTCGGCGCCACGGAAAACATCATGATGGCGGCAGCTCTTGCGGAAGGGACCACCGTAATTGAAAATGCCGCGGAAGAACCGGAAGTGGTGGATCTTGCCCGTTTTATCAATGCAATGGGCGGGCGTGTCAGCGGTGCGGGAACAGATACTGTCAGCATCCACGGGGTGGCTTCCCTAAAAGGTGTTGAATACACAGTTATTCCGGACAGAATAGAGGCAGGTACTTTTATGATTGCGGCTGCCATCACGGGAGGCTCTGTAACGGTGAAAAACATTATTCCGGCCCATTTGACGGCACTGATTGCCAAACTGAGAGAAGTGGGCTGCGAGATTGAGGAGGATGAAGGCATTATTCATATTTTCCGGGAGGGCCCCATCCGTGCCGTTGATGTAAAAACCCTGCCTTATCCCGGCTTTCCCACGGATTTGCAGTCACCGATGATGGCATTGCTGTCGCTTGCCAAAGGTGCTTCCGTGATTACAGAAACGGTTTTTGAAAACCGCTTTATGCATGCGGACGAACTGCGCCGGATGGGAGCGCAAATAAAAATAGAAGGCAACAGCGCCATAATTACCGGCAGGGAAAAGCTCTATGGCGCCCCGGTCAGGGCAACGGACCTGCGGGCCGGCGCCGCTCTGGTGCTGGCGGGGCTGGCTGCGGAGGGGCGTACTGAAGTGGGAGCCCTTTATCATATTGACCGGGGTTACTTTCGGTTTGCGGAAAAACTGGCTGCCCTGGGTGCCAGAATACGGCGTCTTTAAGCAGGGTGTTCTAGACAAGCCTTCTGCGGCATATATATTTATATCTGCCGCAAGGAGGCTTTTTTTATGAAAAGACTGGCTCTTCTTACAGTCGTCTTTGTTGCCCTTGTAACCATCGGTCTGCCGTCCCTTTTGGTTCACGGCACACAGGATACCGGGATAGCGGAAGAGGATTTACGGCCGGACGGCAAAGAGCCGCAAAGCATTTCTGCCGGTGAAGTCAATCTTTCCGTTTACCATATCGACACAAAGGAATTGGTTGATATGTCACTGGAAGAATACCTGGTCGGGGTTGTCGGCGCGGAAATGCCCGCCTCCTTTGCCATGGAAGCATTAAAAGCCCAGGCAGTCTGCGCCCGCACTTATGCTGTGAACAGCATGCGGGCATACGGCGGCGGCGGTTGCACAAAGCATCCCGGAGCCGATGTCTGTACGGATTCAACCCACTGCCAGGCCTGGCTGAGTGCAGAACAACTGGCGGAAAAATGGGCCGCGGTTGATGCCGCTGCCTGCCTGGATAAAATCAGGACAGCCGTCAGCGAAACGGCAGGTATTATAATCACTTACAACGGCGAGCCGGTAGATGCCGTTTTTCATTCCAGCTGCGGCGGCCATACGGAAAACAGTGAGGATGTCTGGCCGGAGGCGCTGCCCTACCTGCGCGGCGTGCCCTGTACCTTCTGTGCAAACGGCGGCCGGCCCCAGACGGCCTTTGAAATCAGCATTGCCGACTTTGCTGCAGCAATCCGGCCCTATTGCAGCGCCGTGCCTGTTGCTTCCTCAGGGCAGCTTTTGCCCTCTGCCGTGGAGCGCTCGGCCGCGGGAAGAATCAAAAGCATTACCGTTGCCGGGGAAAAAATAAGCGGCAGTGTTTTCCGCAAAGCCCTGAACCTGCCGTCAACAAATGTAGCCTGGCAGGTTAGCGGGGAAAAATTAATAATAACAGCCAAGGGGTACGGGCATGGAGTGGGCCTGTGCCAGTACGGCGCAAACGGCATGGCTGAAAAGGGAGAGACTTATCAGGACATCCTCCGTTACTATTACAGCGGGACAGAGATTGCAAAGGCAGACTTCCGCTAAGCGCATAGACAGGAAAATAATGGACATAATACCTCCCGGAGGTGATGTCCAGATGAAGAAGAATTTTGCGCCATGCAAAGTACTGAAAAAATTTCGTTTAAGGCGCAAAAGGCTGCTGGGCGGATTGCTTGTCCTCGTTGTTGTGCTTTTAGCGGCGGCGGTGTGGCGCGGCTTTTGGCCTGCCCCGGCCGTTTTACTGCCCTGGCGGGCAACAGAGGCATCCCGGGAAGCGGAAACAGACAAAAAACCTGTAGAGACGCCTGCCCAGGGCGGGGAATATGAAAACGAAAGGGCCGCGGGCGCAGGAGCAGAAGAGGAAACAACCCCTGTGCTGACGCTGCCGTCCGAACCCATGTCCTGGCCTGTGGAAGGCGAACTGTTGGCCAGCCATCATGACGTCTACAGGATTGACAATACGCTGCGCATCCATGTGGGAGTCGACCTGAAAGCCGCCGACCCGGGAACAGCCGTAAAAGCTGCCTGGCCGGGAGTTGTGGACAGGATCGCAAAGGATCCCCGTCTTGGCTGGCTGCTTGAAATCCGTCATGCAGAAGGGTACCTGACCCAGTATGCCAACCTGGAAGAAGAGCCCGTCCTGGAAGTGGGGACGGAGGTTGAGAAAGGGGAAGTGATCGGCAAAGTCGGCGAAAGCGCCAAACTTGATGCCTCCACCGGAGCTTTTCTGCATTTTGCCGTTTACCGGGACGGGACTGCCCTGAACCCGTTGGAAGTAATCCCCTAGGCGTAAGTCCGGGCAGGCAAAGGAGCCGGAAAAATGTTTATACAGGAGAAAGGAAAGCCCCCGGGGCGCCCTTTTCCTGTTTTTTTCTTGCCTGATTAACCTGTGGCCGGCCGGCGTGCCAAGGGACTGGAAATACCCGCCAGATCTGCTTTTGCTGTCATAAATACTTTGTGCTGTCAATATATTGGTTACAAAGTCAGTTTCAAAGGGGGCGGCCCAATGCAGGATTACATTGAGCAGAGGGTTCTGGAGATAAGCAATTATATCCTTGAAACCGGTGCAACAGTCAGGCAGGTGGCAAAAGTATTCGGAGTTTCAAAATCAACTGTGCATAAGGATGTAACAGAACGGCTCCCTTATATAAACCGTTATATTGCCCGTGAAGTCAGGGCAATTCTTGAAAAAAACAAAGCCGAAAGACATCTGCGCGGAGGGGAGGCAACCCGTAGAAAATATATGGCAATCGAGAAAAGTCAAACCTAAAAAAGGAAATTGTCGCCATTTGGGCGAATTAGAATTTTGCAATATTTGTTTCTTTTTGCGCGGACAAGCTTGCAAAAAAGAGGTGAGAACGTTGAGACTTGGCAGCGATATGGGTATTGACCTGGGTACGGCCTCGGTTCTTGTCTATTTGCGCAGCAAAGGAATTGTACTTAACGAGCCTTCAGTGGTTGCCATAGAACAGGAGTCCCACAGAGTACTGGCTGTTGGCAGCTCAGCCCAAAAAATGATTGGACGCACACCGGGAAATATTGTGGCTATCAAACCGTTGTGGGAAGGAGTAATTGCCGATTTCGACGTAACCGAAATAATGCTGCGTCATTTTATAAGCTTTGTCAGTGACAGGAGACGGCTGCTTCGCCCCCGTGTGGTGGTCTGCATTCCGGCCGCCACCACCATTGTGGAACAAAAAGCGGTTATTGAAGCAATTCTGCGCTCCGGTGCCCGGGAAGCTTTTTTAATCGAAGAACCGCGGGCTGCCGCTCTCGGAGCGGGGCTTGATATTTTTCAGCCTTCAGGCTATATGGTGATAGATATTGGCGGCGGGACAACCGATATAGCCGTGATTTCCCTGGGAGAGCCCGTTGTTATTGAAAGCGTGCGAGTGGGCGGGGGGAAATTTGACGAAGCTATAGTACGTCATGTAAAAAAAGAATTTAATCTGCTCCTGGGCGAGCGTACTGCCGAAGAGCTGAAGATTGAGGTAGGCACGGCTTTCCCCGGCAGCCGCCGCCTGGAGACGGAAGTGCGGGGCCGGGATATGATAACGGGACTGCCGCGGTCGCTTGTTATTAATTCCGACCAGGTGCTGGAGGCTGTCCAGGACCCTTTGGACGATATAATCCGCTGCGTCAGGCATGTTCTCGAACAGACACCCCCCGAGCTGGCCGGCGATATTATTGATCACGGCATTGTCCTGACAGGCGGCGGCGCGCTCTTGGACGGACTGGACAAGCTCTTGAGCAAGGAAACGGGGGTTAATGTACACCTGGCTGAACAGCCTGTGGAATGCGTGGCCAAGGGGACGGGCAAAGCCCTGGAACAGCTGGATATGCTGCAGGATACACTTATAACACCGAAAAAGCTGGCTGCCGATCTTTAAGCGAAAACCGCATAGTCAAACAAATCTTCCGGGAAACGCAAAGGCGTTTCCTTTCCTGTTTATATAAAGATAATTATCAGCGGCTTGAGTAATTAACGCCGGATGTCTATAATAGACTTAATTAACTAATAAAGGCGGCGAAAAAATGCAGATGGTAATGGGAAACATTCATATTCACAGCACTTATTCCGACGGTGCTGCCGGTATTCCGGAAATTGCCCGGCTGGTGGCAAAAAGCGGCCTTGACTACATTATTATAACCGACCACAACACACTGCGTGGGCTGCCTGAAGAAGGCTTTTACGAGAATGTTCTTGTTCTCTGCGGCAGTGAAATAAATATCGAAAAAAATCATTATCTTGCCCTTGGAATCTCCCGGGAGGTGGCGGCAAATGACGGCAATCCCCAGGAGGTAATTAATGCGGTGAAGGAGCAGGGAGGGCTTGGCTTTATTGCCCATCCCTTTGACAAAGGGTCGCCGGTTGTTGAGGACGGCAGGTCTTACCCCTGGGAGGACTGGCAGGTCAAGGATTTTACGGGCATTGAAGTCTGGAACTGGGGTTCCCAGTGGCGCGACGCGATCAAGAACAAACCCATGGCACTGTATTTTGCTTATCTTAAACAGGAGGCCCCCATCACCGGCCCCTACCCCGAGGCAATGGCCTTTTTTGACAGAACAAGCAGGCAAAGGAAGATCACGGCCATTGCCGGCACAGATGCCCATGATTTTCATATCCGCCGCGGCCCGCTGCAGCGGCGCATCTTTCCTTATGATTACCTCTTCCATACGGTTAACAACTGCCTGTTTTTGCCGCAGCCCCTATCCGGCGACTTTGAAAAGGCCAAAGAACAGGTGTTGACTGCCCTGCGCCTGGGTCGTGCCTTTATTGTCAACAGAAGGGCCGGAGAACCGGACGGTTTTTCCTTTACCGTCAGCAGCGGCAAAAGAACCGCTATCCCCGGAGAGGAGATAGAGTTCAAAGAGCAAAAAACCATTTTGCGCGTCCGCTGTCTGGGACGTTCGCGCAAAAAGGTTTTTCTGAAAATTATCAGAAACGGCGAATTGTATTGGGAGAAGCGGGATAACAAAGTGGAAGGCCTGTTGGGCAAAAAAGGCATCTACAGGGTGGAGGCCTATCTGAACCGCAAGCCCTGGATTTTTACCAATCCCATCTATGTTGTCTAGCTCTAAACTTTTCTTCGATACTGGGAATCGCTGAAATTTAGATTCACTGCCGCCGATGACAATTATCGAATTTTATTGAAGAAACAGTTGCCGAAGAGGCAAGGGCAAAAACGCAAATTTAAGGCAAATATCTGGCAAAAACAGCCATGTTATTGAAAGTATATGGCTGTTTTTGCTTTTGACGCTCCGCTTTGCCGGGATTATAATTGATTGTGGAACAAGCAAATTGCGAAAGAAACGGGAATTCCTTTTTCCGGAAATTGCAGGGATGGGCTATAGAAGAAAAGAATATTATTACCGCGGCAGATTGCTGAACCAAAGAATAATCCCAGTATCACAGGCGAAAAGACTTGAAGAATGGGAGAGACAGAAAGCGGGAGCAGTAAATGAGGCAGTACCTGCACGAAATTCTTAAAAGAAAAGACCTGATGGGCTATCTTGTTGTCTCAGGCTTAAAAGCCCAGCACCGCAACAGCTATCTTGGCTATTTCTGGTGGCTGCTTGATCCCCTGCTTGGCGTGGGCATTTATTACTTTTTGGTTGTGGAAGTGCTGAAAAGAGGCTCGGAAGGATACGGCGGCTACCTGGTGGTAGGCATGGTGGCCTGGCGCTGGCTTTCTTCTACCGTCAGCGCGGCGGCCAGGTCAATTTCCTCCCAGGCGGGGATTGTCTCCAAGGTCTATCTTCCCAAGGCAATTTTCCCCTTCTGTACTGCCGTCAGCCAGTTGATCAACTTCCTGTTCGGCCTGCTTTTGATTGCCGCTTACCTGCTTTATGCCTGCATTATGCCCGGTGCAAGTATATTTTGGCTGCCCTTTATCATGCTGGTACAGTTTTTGCTCTTGCTTGCCATAAGCCTGATTGTCGCTTATGCCAGTGTTTTTGTGAAAGATATTGACAACGCGCTCCGGCACGTCCTGCGCCTCTGGTTTTACGGTTCGCCTGTCATCTGGGAGCCCGGCCGCCTGAAGGGCTACGAATGGCTGCTTAATGCCAATCCCATGTCGGCGGTGCTTGCAAGCTACCGCAGTGTCTTCCTCAATACGGGCAGTCCTTTGTTTAGGCAGCTGGCAGTGACGGGTGCCGTTTCCTTGCTGCTGATAGTTTTTCTCCTCAATTACTACAGCCGCAATGAACACAAAATTATCAAAGTACTGTAAATGAAGGTGAGCACCATGGCAAATTCGGAAGCTGCCGATTCCCGGACCGCATATGTCCGGGCCAGGGGGCTGGGAGTAAATTACATTGCCGGCCGCGGGCGCGAAGACCTTAAATCATTTTTCCTGGGGAACCTGGGGAAAGCGGAAATCTTCTGGGCGCTGCGGGAAATCGACTTTTCCGCCGTCCCGGGCGATATTGTGGGTATTATCGGCGCCAACGGCGCCGGCAAAACAACTCTTTGCAGCGTTATCTCCTGCCTGCTGCGCCCCGATGAAGGCAAAGCGGATGTAAAAGGCGAAGTTTCCGCCTTGCTGTCCCTGGGCGCCGGCTTCAACCATAAACTAACGGGCCGGGAGAACATTTATCTTAACGGCATGATGCTGGGCTTTTCGCGCCGGCATATGGACAGTATCTGTGAAGAGATAATCGCCTTTGCCGGCCTTGAGGACTTTATAGACTTGCCTATAAAGAATTATTCAGCCGGCATGCGGTCCCGCCTGGGATTTAGCATAGCCGCCATGCTGGAACCGGAAATACTGGTTATTGACGAAGCATTAAGCACCGGCGATGCCGAATTTACCCGGCGCGCCGCCTTCAGGGTCAAGTCCCTGGTCAAAAAAGCGAAAATTGTTTTGCTTGTCTCCCATGACCTGGATTTTATCGTTCAAAACTGCACCCGGGCCGTCTGGATTGACCGCGGCCGCCTGCAGGCGGACGGGGAACCGGTCGCCGTCTGCCGTCTTTACCTGCAGAGAGCCGGGTTAACCGCCTCCGCCAAAAAGGAAAAACCCCGCCTGAACCTGCAGAAAACGACGGCCAGGAGCGGGGAGGACAGGGTGATAGAAGCAGAGGGCTTGGGACTTTGCTACAAGACGGAAAAGGGTGATCTTTGGGCGCTGCGGAACTGCAGCTTTACAGTCCGGCAGGGTGAAATAGTGGGTGTGATCGGCGCCAACGGCGCCGGGAAAAGCACGCTCTGCAGGCTGCTTTGCGGCATCCTGCAGCCCGATGAAGGGAGCCTTTGGACAAAGGGCGAGGTTTTTGCCCTCTTAAGTTTTGGCTCCGGTTTCAACCGGCAGCTTACCGGCAGGGATAATGTTTACCTGAACGGGCTTTTGCTCGGGCTGTCAAAAAGCAGGCTGGACGAGCTTTATCCCCGGATCGTTGATTTTTCCGGACTGGCTGATTTTATGGACCAGCCCCTGAAAACTTATTCCAAGGGGATGATTTCCCGCCTGGGATTTAGCATAGCCGCCATGATTGAGCCGGATATTTTTGTTATTGACGAGGCCCTGGCCACGGGGGATGCCGCTTTCTTTGCCAAAGCCAGTGCCCGTATCCAGGAGATGATTCGTACTGCCAAGGCGGTGCTGGTAGTTACCCACAGCATGGAATTTGTGCAAAAAGTCTGCACCAGGGCTATTTGGCTCGAAAAAGGCTGCCTGATGCACAGCGGCCCGCCAGAGGAAACAGTGAAACTTTACCGGGCTTTCGTGCAGAGAAGGCTTGCAGAACGGAAAATAACAATTTTTGAAGAACGGTAAAGGGGAGGTTAGACTGTGGCAACTTCCACTTATTATAATCCTGTCAGGCTGACTTTCGGCAGAGGCTCTCACACTGCCCTGCCTTACCTGCTGCAGGCGGCAGGCGGGCAAAACAAGCTCAGTATCATGCTTTTATTCGGCACCCGCTCCTTAAAAGCCGCCGGGCACTTGGACGCCATAGCGAAGCTGCTTGCCGGCTACCGCTATTTTCTGCAGGGGGGAGTACCCGGAAATCCCGATATTGATGACATCCTGCGCTTCAAGAAAATGACGGACGATTTTAACTATAACCTGATCATTGCCGCGGGCGGGGGCAGTGTGATTGATATGGCCAAAGCCCTGGCCGCCCTGCGGCCTGCCGGGGCAAGCAGCGTTCCGGAGCTGCGGGAAATCGTTAAGGAAAACCGCCTGCCGGAAAGCGAAGAAGGGATTCAAGTCTGGGCACTGCCGACTACGGCCGGCAGCGGCTCGGAAGTTACTCCCTGGGCCACTGTCTGGGACAGAGAGGAAAAGGCCAAATATTCCCTGGCCGATCCCCGGCTTTTCCCGCAGGCGGCCATTGTTGACCCGCTTTTGACAGTAAGCCTTCCCGCCTACATGACGGCATCCTCCGCCCTGGATGCCCTTTGCCATGCTGCGGAAGCCTACTGGTCTAAAAACAGCACTTTTCTTGTCCGCCTGTACGCGCTGCAGGCCATAAAGCTCATTACGGGAAGCCTGCAAAATCTTTTGGCTGATTTAAGCAATGAAAAGCTGCGGGAAAAACTCAGCTATGCGAGCCTTTTGGCGGGCCTTGCCTTCAGCAATACAAAAACAACGGCCTGTCATTCCATCTCCTACCCGCTGACCTTAAGCTACGGCATTATCCACGGGGTGGCGGCAAGCCTGATGCTGGGACAGGTGCTGGAGAAAAACCTGCCGGTCATAGAGGAAAGGGATGCACTCCTGGAGGCTTTCGGTGTCCGGAAGCCTGCCGAAGTCACGGAATGGGTGCGGGCCGTTCTCGCGCAGGCCGGCATTCCCGCCCGCCTGCGGGATTACGGCGTCCGGGAGGGAGATTTGCCGGACCTTGTGGATCGCTCTTCTACTCCCGGCCGCATGGACAACAATCCGGTTGAAATAGACAGGCAGTTTTTATCTGAACTGCTTTCAGGTATATATTAACTAAAAAAGCTAGGAGAAGCCCATGAAACAGGTCTATCTTGCCATGAGTGCCGACATTATTCATCACGGGCATATCAATGTCATAAAGAAAGCAAGCGAACTGGGAGAAGTTACAGTCGGCATCCTGACCGATGAAGTGATAGCTTCTTACAAGCGTTTTCCGCTGCTTACCTTTGAAGAACGCAAGGCTATTATAGAAAATATCAAAGGGGTAAGCCGCGTTGTAGCCCAGGAGACACTGGATTATACGCCCAACCTGCTGAAGCTGCGTCCCGATTATGTGGTCCACGGCGACGACTGGCGCAGCGGCGAACAGCAAAAAGTACGGGAGCGGGTCATAGAGACCCTTGCCCGGTGGGGTGGGCAGCTGGTTGAAGTTGAATATACAAAGGGAGTCTCCATTACCGGGCTTGATGAAGCCCTGCGGAAAATCGGCACCACACCGCAGACCAGGATGCGCCGCCTGCGCCGCCTGCTGGAAGTCAAGCCCCTGGTGCGGGTGCTGGAGGCGCACAACGGCCTGACGGGCCTGATAGCGGAAAAGACTAAAGTTAAGGATGAAAAAGGCCGGGTAAAAGAATTTGATGCCATGTGGATCAGCAGTCTCTGCGATTCCACGGCCAAGGGCAAGCCGGATATTGAACTGGTGGATTTGACTTCCCGGCTCAATACCATTAATGATGTCCTGGATGTAACAACAAAGCCCATTATCCTTGACGGCGATACGGGCGGGCAGACGGAGCATTTTGTCTTTACCGTCAAAACGCTGGAGCGGCTTGGCATCTCGGCCGTAATCATAGAAGACAAGGTCGGCCTGAAAAGGAATTCCCTTTTCGGCACGGCAGTCCCGCAGACACAGGACAGCATAGAAAACTTTACAGCTAAAATTGCGGCCGGCAAAAAAGCGCAGGTAACCGGTGATTTTATGATTATCGCCCGCATAGAAAGCCTGATTGCCAAAGCGGGCCTGGATGACGCCCTGGCCCGGGCCCGGGCTTATATCGCCGCCGGGGCCGACGGCATCATGATTCACAGCAAAGAAAAACGGGCCGACGAAGTGCTTGCCTTCTGCCGGGCATACAAAGACTTTCCGGAGCGGGTGCCTCTGGTGGCCGTTCCTTCCACTTACAGCTACATTACTGAAACGGAGCTGGCCGGGGCAGGTGTAAACATTGTCATTTATGCCAACCATCTTATCCGCAGCGCTTATCCTGCCATGCTGGCCACGGCAAAAAGCATCCTGGAACACGAACGTTCCCTGGAATGCGAAAAAAACCTAATGTCCATCGAAGAAATCCTTACCCTGATTCCGGGAGGCAGTTAAGCCATGCTTCATCCTGCAGACTTTTACCGGTTGCTTGAGGAAAAGGGCGTCAACTTTTTTACCGGCGTGCCCGACTCCCTCCTGAAAGATTTCTGTGCTTATCTCACGGACAATGTACCCGGCAAAAACCATATTATTGCCGCCAATGAAGGCAATGCCGCCGCCATTGCCGCCGGGAGGCATCTGGCAACGGGCGAGATCAGCCTTGTCTACCTGCAAAACAGCGGGCTGGGCAACATTGTCAACCCGGCTGTCTCCTTGCTCGATCCGGAGGTTTACAGCATACCCGTGCTCTTTCTTGTAGGCTGGCGCGGCAGGCCGGGGACCAGGGACGAACCCCAGCATATTAAACAGGGGCGGATAACTTTTGCGCTCCTTGATGTACTGGGCATTAGAAATGCCCTCCTGCCCGCGGAAACGGCCAAAGCCGCCGCCCTGCTTTCCGAAGCCTTCGCTTACATGAAAAAAGAGCAGGCTCCCTTTGCCCTGGTGGCGGCCCCCGGCACCTTTGCGCCTTACAAACTGCAAAATAAAGTGCAAACAAACTACCCTCTCCGCCGCGAGGAAGCCATAAAACTCATTGTGGACAGTCTCGGTCCCGGGGATGTCATTGTTTCCACTACCGGCAAAACCTCACGTGAATTATACGAGTATCGCCTGGCAAGGGGCGATTCTCCGGAAAGGGATTTTTTAACCGTGGGTTCAATGGGTCATGCCTCGCAGATTGCCCTGGGCATTGCCCTGGCCAAGCCAAAAACCCAGGTCTTTTGTCTTGATGGCGACGGCGCGCTGCTAATGCACATGGGAGGTGCGGCCGTCATTGCGGGGCAGGCACCGCCCAATTTTAAACATATTGTTTTAAACAACGGTGCCCACGACTCCGTCGGCGGCCAGCCCACCTGCGGTTTTGCCGTCGATATACCGGTTCTGGCTTTGGCCTGCGGCTATAAAACGACCCTGCGGGCGGAAAGCCCGGAGGAAATAAAATCCGCCGCAGAAAGGCTGCGGCAAAGCCCGGGACCTGCCCTGCTGGAAATAAGGATCAACAAGGGTGCCCGCAAGGACCTGGGACGTCCCAAATCGACACCCGTGGAAAACAAAAAACTGCTGATGCAGTTTTTAGCCGGCAGGAATTAGCAGGGTAAAAGGAGGAACGGCAGTGCAGGCTTTGCTTCTAAATTCCGGTCTTGGCAGCAGGATGGGGGAACTGACGCGTTCCAAACCGAAGTGCCTGCTGGAAATAGCCCCGGGAGAAACCGTCATCTCCCGGCAGATTAAAGCCCTGCTTGCTTTGGGCATCGAGGATATCGTCATCACCACCGGTCCCTTTGCCGGGATGCTTGAGCAGTACCTGGAAACAGTTTTTCAGGGCCAAAGCTTCACCTATGTGCACAACCCGCGCTATGCCGAAACAAACTATATTTATTCCCTGTTTTTGGCAAAGAACAGCATCAGCCGCAACCTGATCCTGCTGCACGGGGACCTGGTCTTTGACCGGAAACTGCTGGAGGAGACCCTGAACTGTTCCCAGGCCGATACGGTGCTCATCAATCCGCAGGCACCCCTGCCCGCCAAGGATTTTAAAGGCCGCCTGGCCGGCGGGCTTGTCCGGGAAATTTCCGTCAATATTTTCGGAGAGGACTGCCGCCTGCTTTTTCCTCTTTATAAAATCAGTTTTTCCCTCTGGGAGCTCTGGCAGGCAGAAATGGCCCGTTTTGCTGCCAGGGGAGAACTTAACGTTTATGCCGAGGAGGCCCTGAACCGCATTCTGCCCCGGCGGGGGCTTTATCCCGTTGTTTACAGTGAAGAATTCTGCAGGGAAATTGATGATCCCGCCGACCTGGAGGCTGTCCGCCGGGCTCTGGCCGGCGGCGCCGGCGGGGTGTAAAAAATGCGAGGGGAAGAATATGAAACTCTCTGGCTACAGGTATCTCTGTCAAAAAAATGAAGAAGAGAATTATCTCCTGGATAAATTGATTTTCCGCAGAATTTCCATTTTTCTCACCATCATCCTGATAAAATTTAGAATCAGGCCGAACCAGGCCACGCTGCTCAGCCTTTTGGCGTCTCTGGCCAGCCTTTATTTCCTGACCTTCAACAGCAGAAGGGAAATGCTCATTGCGGCTTTCTTAATCCTGCTTTATTATTTGCTTGACCATTCGGACGGCGAACTGGCCCGCTACTACCAGCAAACGGAAGTAAGATGCGCCAGTCTTGCCGGCCAGTATTTTGACGTCCTTGTCCACCGCTACTCTTCCAATTTGATGGTGTTTTTCATTGGCATCAGCATCTACCGCGCTTTCGGCTACTTTTGGGCGCTGCTTTTAGGCTTTGTCGCCTGTATCGGCATCAGCTCCTTTCCCAATGTGATGGCCGCCCAGGTGGTGGCGGGCCGGGTAGCCCGGGACAGGGAAAAGGTTTTCAGCGATGAAAAAATGACCCGCATACTGCAGATCCTGGAAAGGAAGCAGGGGCAGATCAAGGCCGTCCACGGCCGGGACATCAGGCGGAAGCTGCGCAAGCTGGCGGGGGAAATTTTATTTTTCCCCGGACATATAATTCTCTTGATTATAGTTCTGATTGCCGACGCCTATCTTGCGCCCCGGACCGTATTTGGCCGGCCGTGCAACCTGCGGCTGCTTTTACTCTTGTTTTTCACCGTTATTTTTCCGCTGAAAACCGTAGTGCAAAGCATCAACTGGATTAGAAGGCTGAAGGAGATAACATAACCGCCGGACCGGGAAGTGCAAAAATATGGATAAACAATTAGGGGAAGTGCTTGCCGTCTTTAACGGCGCCGGACTTTGCTACTGGCTTGACAGCGGTACACTGCTTGGCCTGATGCGCGACGGGCGGCTTTTAGAAAACGACGGGGATCTGGATATTTCCCTTTGGGAGGAGGAAGAGGAAAAGCTTAAGGCCGTGCTTCCCCGCTTCCGCCAAATGGGCTACCGGATCTATACCGCCTCCTACAGCGGGCGGGTGTTCAAATACAATTTAACTCCCGCCCGGCGCGGCCTGCGCACAGTGGATATCAATATCTACAGGCAGAGTGCCACCCATGCCTGGTGCCCCATGTACTACTTCCGGCTGCGCGCCGCCCAAAGGAAGAGGCGGCGGGGAAAAAAGAAGCTGGGCGGCTTTCTCTACCGTTTTCTGCGCGCTGCCTGGAAATGCCTGAACAGGCGATTTGCCGTTCATGTTTCCGTTGACCGCCTGCCGTGGCGCCTTTTTTTGCAAATAGGCACCTGGTGGATTCCAAAGGATCTGTATGCCGGGCGGGTGTACCTGCCCGCCCTGCAGGCCTGTGTGCCCGAAAAATGGGAAGAATACCTGGCTTTCCGCTACGGCGACTGGCAGGTGCCGCGTGCTGACTGGGTTTTTTATGCCGATGACCGGGGCATCAGGCAGGCAGCCCCGGAAGAGTTAATAAAAATATGATAAAATCTTCACATGTCCAGGCGCAAAAATATATTATAATGGAATGGGTCATTAATTGTGTGTGAGGGGAGTCCTGCCATTTATCTACGGGGGGATTTTTATGGTAAGCAATACCCCAAAATCATGGATTAACTACCTGCAGATGATAAGTGACCTGGTTATTCTAAACGGTGCTTTGGCACTGGCTTTTACCGTCTGCAGGGACTGGGAATACTTTTTGGCTTTCAGGGACCTCTATCTGCTGATTTTTGCGCTGCTTTCCCTGCTGTCACTTCTGATCTTCAACTTTTACGGGCTTTATAACACCGCCAACAAAAGCTGGGCCGATATCATGGCGGGCGCAATGGCATCCCTGGTTTTTATCAGCCTAGCCATTATCGTCTTGAGTTACAACATTCCCTACTATGTCGTGCCGCCCCGCGTCCTTTTTGTCTTTGCCTTGATTTTTGCGCCGACGCTGATAGCCTGGCGCTGGCTGCTTTTGTCCTTTGAACGGAAAGTAACCCCTGCCAGAAAGGTTGTCATAATTGCCGAAAGCGGCGAAACGGAATATTTAAGCAATAAGCTAAACGGCAGGGACCGCCTGCTTGGCGTTGTCACCGAAAACAGGCTGGCAAAAGGCGGTCTGCCTGTTCTTGGGACCTTTGAGGACACCGAAGATATCATTGCTTCCCGTGGTCCTGATGAGCTGCTCATCAGCGGCTCCCTTGCCTGGGAAACAAAAACCAAAGCCATACTATTGGGTGTAAAATACGGTTGTACTGTTTATCTTGTTCCCAATCTCTATGAAATCATGGTTTCCCAGTCCGTTCTCAGCCAGTTTGAGGATACGCCGGTCATTCAGGTAAGCCTCGGGAAAACACACGGCATGGAACAGCTGAAAAGAATCTTTGACTGCCTGGTTGCCGTAATCGGTTTAGTCATAACCCTGCCCTTTTCCCTGGCTGCCGCCTTGGCAATCAAGCTCACGTCTCCCGGCCCGGTTTTTTATACCCAGAAAAGGGTGGGCCGCAACAACAAGGTTTTTCAGCTTTATAAATTCCGCACCATGATTAATAATGCCGAAGCCCGGACGGGTCCCGTGCTTTCTTCCGAAAAGGACGGGAGGGTAACAAAAGTGGGGCGCATTTTGCGCATGACCCGCATTGACGAAATCCCCCAGCTCATCAATGTTTTAAAAGGCGACATGAGCATTGTCGGCCCCCGTCCCGAGCGGCCGGTGTTTGTTGAAAAATACTGCAAAGAACTGCCCGGCTATGCCTACCGCCATATGATTAATACGGGAATTACCGGGCTGGCCCAGGTTTCGGGAAAATACAGCACCTCACCCCAGGACAAGCTCCGCTATGACCTGCTTTACGCCAAAGCCGCCACGCCTCTCCTTGACCTGAATATCATGCTGAAGACAATCAAGGTCATGTTTTCACGGGACAAGTCCCTTTAGTATCCGGGCCCTTGCCTTGTGCGGCGGGAACCGGCCATTCTTTCGTTTTTTGCGGAGACTTCCGGTTAGGTATTGTCGACAAAGGGAGATTCCGTTATAATAATAAAAGTTGTACAAGCAAAAAGAGAGCTGTTTCGCCAGGGCAAAAAGACAAAAATACTGCCTGAAAACACAGTTTGGAACCGGAGGACAGAGGGGGATAATATGGAACTTTATCTGGTTGTTTTTGCTGTTGCCTTTTTCATAACACTTTTCATCACTCCGCTGGTAATCCGTCTTGCCTACCGCATCGGCGCCCTGGACATGCCAAGTCAACGCAAGGTTCACCGGAAAGTCATGCCGCGTTTTGGCGGACCTGCCGTCTACTGCGGCTTTCTTGCCATTGCCGCCTATTTGCTGCATCTTGAGTACGACCCGCAGGTAGCCGGGCTTCTGATCGGCGGCACCTTTATTCTTCTTTTAGGTGCCATCGACGACATTTACTCCCTGCCTCCCCTGGCAAAACTTTTGGGACAAGTCGCAGCTGCCGTCCTTGTCGTCCTGTTCGGCGTCCGGGTAAACTTTATCACCAATCCCTTTGATGGCTACTTTGAGCTCGGGATGATGAGCATTCCCGTGACAATTTTCTGGATTGTGGCCGTAACCAATTCCATTAACCTCATCGACGGTCTGGACGGCCTGGCAGCGGGCATTTCCACAATTGCCCTGCTGACAATTTCCCTTATCGGGCTGAGGACGCAAAGCAGCATGCCGGTTGTACTCTTGTCGCTGGGGCTGGCAGGCGCCATACTCGGTTTCCTGCGCTATAATTTCTACCCGGCAAAAATTTTCCTTGGCGATTCGGGCAGCATGTTTTTAGGTTTTACCATTGCCGTCCTGTCCACCATGGGTTTACTGAAGATGGTTACCGTATATACCTTTGTTATTCCCGTTATCATTCTCGGTGTTCCCATTTTCGATACTTCCTTTGCCATTCTGCGCCGCTATTCCAGGGGCAAGCCCATCTTTGCGGCGGACAAAAGGCACATTCACCACCGTTTGCTGAACAGGGGACTTACCCACCGGCAGGCAGTGCTTGCCTTATACTGCCTGGCCATTGCTTTTGGACTATCTGCAGTTTATCTGGTCAACCGCATCTATTAGCCAAAGCGCTGGGACCGGGACAAAAGCCCGGGGAGACCGGGCCGGGTCCCGCCGGCTGCCGTTTAGGAAGGAGCATACAAATGGACCGGAATAAGAGCTGTAGCAAGGGAAAAAAAATACTGCTGTTTATCCTGTTTATCCTGCTGCTTCTGCTAGTGGCCGGGTCTGCCTGGGGCTGGTCCGTCTGGGCCCGCATCTATGAGGAGGTCCCGGAAGAAGGAGAGTACTACTACGAGCACCGTGAAACAGTGCAGAAAGAACCGGACAAAAACATCACCAATATTCTTATCCTTGGGGTTGACCAGCGGAAAAATGAAGCTGCCAGGGCCGATGCCATTATCATTATGAGTATTAACCATGACACAGGCGAGACGGCCATGATTTCCATACCCCGGGATTCCCGTGTTGAAATACCCGGCCGCGGGCCGGACAAAATAAACGCCGCCATGGCCTACGGCGGCATCAACCTCATGCGCGCCACCGTGGAAAAACTGCTGGGGGTGCCAATTAACCACTATGTTTACACAAACTTTGCCGGATTCCAGCATATTGTTGAGACACTGGGCGGAGTAACCATAGATGTGGAGAAAACCATAGAAGTCATCACCTATGGCGACGGCCTGCCGCCCGTTGTTCTCCAGCCCGGCGTTCAAAAGTTAAACGGCCTTGAGGCTCTGGCATATGTGCGCTACCGCGGTGATCCGGAGGCGGATTTTGGCCGCATGCGGCGCCAGCAGAAGTTTTTAAAGGCTGTGGCGACCGAGACCCTGCAGGCGGAAAATCTGTTCAGGCTGCCCAAGCTGCTGGAGCAGGCGGCAGAATACGTGCGGACAGACCTCTCGCTTGTCAAGGCGCTGTCCCTTGCCAAAATGGCCGCCGGACTGGATATGGAAGAAATTGCAGCCGTTACCCTGCAGGGCAAAAACAGCTTGATAGGCGGCACCGCCTATGTCATTCTTGATGATGAGTTTCTCGAGCAAACTATAGATTCTTACCTGCGCTGGAACTAAAAAAGGCAATAAAAAACCCGCGGAGTTTCTTCTGACTTCCGCGGGTATATTTTTTCCTATTACTTAATAATTAGTCTACTGCACAAGATTAAGGTACCAGTCGCGGATTTTGCGCAGTGCCTCCTTGAACAAAGGCCCGGTTTCCTCGTCATCCTCCGCTTCCGCCGGTACGATCACAGGCTCCTCGGGGATTTCTTCACCTTCTTCTTCGCCCGTGGGCGCCGGTTCTTCCTCTTCTTCGGAAGCTGCCGCTTCTTCCTGGTTGCCTTCTACTTCGGGAGCGGACTCCTGCTCTTCGCTTTCTACGGGCGGCTGAGCGCTTTCTCCCTCAACGGGAGGAGCGGGCGGCGCGGGAGGTTCATTTACTTCTTCCTCCTGCGGCGGCAGGAGAGCGTCTTCTCCCTGAGCGGGTTCTACCGTCTCTTCCAAAGCTTCTCCAAGCTGATTCTCTTCATTTTGGCTGTTCTCTTCTTCCCTGTTTGCTTCCTCCCGGGCGACTATCAGCCCGTCTCCGGAGGGTTCGCCGCCTTTTGGCGGCTCTGCCACGGTCAGCGGGTTGGAGAGGGACGCTAAGATCAGCCCGGAGACAAGCAAGACGGTAATGGCGGCTGCTACTCCGGTCAGCGGGTAGAAGTTAAATGTACTGTAGGAGTATTCATCACCCACATTAACCGCGCCTCTTTTGGGAAGCCGGCGAAATTCTCCGTCCGGGGTCAGCACGGTCACGCTATTCTTTTGTACCTCCAGGACAAGGCCCTTTATTTTCATGCCTCGCTATCCCCTTTCAGGTAGTCGCGGAGATGCGGAAAGTCTTCAATCTGGACAAGCAGCAGCGCCACGATGTATTTTCTGTGCCTTTCCAGAGTTTTGCGGCTGAAAGGCAGCCGGTTTTCAATTTCCTTGAGCGGCAGTTCCTTGTACAGCCGGAAATACTTAACCAGTTCCGGATTTTCGGCAATCATTTGTGCCGCCGCTATTGCGCGCCGGCGAGCCGATTTGTGTTTGGGAGAACACTTCACCAGTTCGGCCAGCGTAATATTATACTCGGCCAGCAACTTGGTATAATATAATATTTCTTCCCTGCGGTCCCTTGATTCCTGTTGCTGCCTGTAAACCCTTTCCGCTTCCTTTTGCTCCACCATCTGCAGGGCGGCGGTTTCATCGGCAGTCTCGGAATCATCATGGAATTCAGAGAAGGGAATTTCATATTTTCTATGCTTGCTGCGGCGGGAATAATCTATGAGCCGTCTTTTTACAACAACGTTTACAAAACCGGAAAAGCTGCTGCCTTGCCCCGGCTCATAACTGTCAATGGCTTCATTGAGTGCCAAAAGTGCAATGGAAATCTCTTCGTCATGGCCGCTGTGCAGGTAGCGGCCGCAGTGGGCAGAGGCAATGCGTATTATGTATGGCTTAAAAGCCTTGATTAAGGCTTCCCGGCTTTGTTTATCGCCGTTTTTTGCCTGTTCTAACAGTTCTTCCGGGACAGATAGACCTTGGCCACTTCTGCGTATGACCACGGTTTTTCCTCCCTTACTATTTAGTTCGTAAACTTCCGCTCCGATTTTGGGGGTATGAAACGATTAATCTAAGCAATTGGTCAGAATAATTTCTCTTTACTGCGCACAAGCGACAGAATTTGCCCCAGTTCTTCGATTCGCAGCAGCCGGGCGGCAAGCAGAAAAACAGCCGTGCCCGCCGCAGCAACGGCCAAGAACCGGCAGGCGAGCAGAAGCAAACCGGAGACCGTTAAAAATGTCCGTCCATAAAATAATACTATACCCATTGCCATGGAAGCAAGGGCAGCTTTACAGAAAGTGACAAGCAGCCTGCGGCCGCCGAGAGGCCCGATTCGTTTGCGCAGCAGCACCCAGAGGGCGGCCAGATTGCAGGCCAGGGCAAGCGATGTCCCAAGGGCAATGCCGGAATGCTGCATGGGTTTGATAAGAAGCCAGTTAAAAAAAGCATTAACGGCTACCGTGGCAAAGGTAACCAGCATGGGGGTAACGGTGTCTCGGAGCGCGAAAAACACCCTTGTCAAAAGCATTTGCCCGCCCATGAACAAAAGCCCGAGACTGTAGAAAGCCAGGCTTTCCGCCGTTATTTTTGTCGCCTGCGCGCCGAAGGCGCCCCGCTCAAAAAGCAAGCGGATAATGGGTTCGCGCAGGATGACAAGACCCGTCATCATGGGCAGAACCAGAAGAATTATCATTGCCATTCCCTGGCGCAAAAGCTTTTTAAAGCCCGTCATTTCCTCTTTTAGAAAAAGCTCCACTAAAAGAGGAAAGATTACCGTCAGCAGGGCGGTGACCACTACGCCGTTGGGCAGCAGGAAGACCCGGTTGGCATAGTTGAGGGCCGCAATGCCGCCCTCGGGCAGCAAAGAACCAAATATGCGGTCAACAATATTCTTCAATTCCGTAGCAGACCCGGAAAGAATAACGGGCGGTATTAAAACTGCCATTTTCCGGATTCCGGGATGGCGCCACAAAAACTTCCTTTGGCTGAAGATTCCGTGCTTGAGCAGGGCGGGAAGCTGAATCAGAAACTGGCTGGCAAACCCGGCAAGGGTGGCCCAGGCCACGCCGGTTATGCCGTAGCCGGCGCCAAAAAAAACTGTAAAAATTATGATGATCAGGTTGCTTGGATAAGCGGTCAGGGCGGGAACAATAAAATTCTTCTTTGTGTGCAGGATTCCGCCGGCCAGCCCGGCCAGCCCGAAGAAAAAGAGCCCGGGTAAAAGGATGCGCGACATGGTCACCGTCAGCGTGTAAGCCCTGCCCGTAAAGCCGGGGGCTGCCAGGCGTACCAGAACGGGAGCAAAAAAGACCAAAAGCCCGCTTAGAAGCAGAATAATGCCGCCGCTGATCACATAAGCGGTAAAGGCAAAGGCGTTGCCGTCTTTTTTCTCGTGATACTGGCTGTAAATAGGAATAAAAGCCGTTTTAACGGCGTCGCTGAAGGCAAGAAACAGTATTTGCGGCAGCAGCGCAGCCATCAGGTAAGCGTCGGCCGCCACCGTTGTCCCGAACCGGTAGGCAATGGCCGTTTCCCGCAAGAGGCCCGTTATTTTGGAAATTATGAGCAGAACAGTTACAATGCCTGTCCATTTAACTATCCCTTTGCTTGTTGACATCCGCTTATACTCCCGCCGGCGCCAAGAGAAAGGTGCCGCGCAATATTTTTCAACATAATATTCTTTCGACCCCGACCGCGTGATTCCCTGTCACCGGCTTACTTTATTCTCCCTTCTTTTAGGGATAAAAGCAAAAAATAGGGCAGGACCAGCAGCCGCTTTAGGCGGCGGGGCTGCTGGCAGAAACGGTACAGCCACTCCAGCCCCATCTTCTGGAAAAGCAGGGGCGCCCGCTGCAGCCGTCCCGAGATAACATCAAAGGAACCGCCCACCACCATTAAAACTTTAGCCCCCGTCTCCGCCCCGTACTTTGCGGCAAACATCTCCTGCCGCGGGCTGCCTGTGCCCACAAACAAAAGATCCGCTCCGGAGGCGGCAATTTTTCTGGCAACTTCCCGCTCTTCTTCCGGTTTGACGTAGCCGTGGTGGGTCCCGGCGATTTTCAGCCCCGGGAAGCGCTGCCTGAGGTTTTCTGCGGCCTCTTCGGCCACCCCTTCGGCGGCGCCGTAAAGATATATAGAATACCCTCCCGCCACCAGCATGGGCATTAAATCCAGCATTAAATCTATCCCCGTTACGCGCTCCCGGATCTTTCCCCCGCGCAGGCGGGAGGAAAGCACAATTCCCACACCGTCCGGTGTTCCCAGGTCAGCGGAGAGCAGGATTTTCTTCAAAGCCTGATTGCTCTGGGCTGCCACGCAAATTTCCGGATTCACGGAGGCGACAAAGTGGGTATGGTTTTCCTGCAGCATTCCGAGAATAATTTCCGCGGCTTCCCGGTTTGTCACCACCGCCGCAGGAATGCCTAAAAATTTTTCTTTGGCCGGTTTCATCTTCAGACTTATGGCTCTTCACCACTTTCAAACAGCAGCTCTGCAAGCCCGGCCACAGTCTTTTTTGCCTGGGCGCGCAACTGCTCGCTTTTTTCTTTTATAACCTGTCCGGAGCCCATTCTTTCCCTGGCCTGCGCAAGCAGCACTTCCGCATTCAGATCAAGCGTGCTGCCGGCCGGGGACAAATCCAGCCGCTCAAGGAAGGCGGCAACCTTGGGATCATAACCGATACCGACCATGGGGACGCCGGCCGCCGCGGCAAAAATCAAAGCATGCAGCCGGACAGAAATAACAAGGTCAAAACAGGCAAACAGTCCCAAAAGTTCCGTCGGGTCCAAAATTTCCCTCAAAACTTCCGCTTCCGCCTGCAGCATGGACGCCAGTTTCTTTGTCACCGGCAAATCCATGCCGGGATACATGGGAATCAAGACCAGGGAGGCCCCGAATTCTTCTGCCAGCCTGTCCGCGGCCAGGGCAATTTCCTTTAAGTAATGTTCCTCCCCTTTGCCGGGACGCACCGCCAGCGCAAAAAGAGGCCGGTCTTTTTCCCGTAAGCTGCGGGCAGGCTCCCTTGGCTGCAGCAAAAACACGGGGTCCGCCGTAAGCTCCACAGGCGGGCGGTTAACGCCCAGCCTTCGCAGCTCTTCCAGGGAGGCCTCGTCTCTTACGGAAATCTGCCGGGCCAGGTTGGCAAGCCGCATCAGCCGCCGGTTGAAAGGCTTTTCAACGGGGCCGATGCCGTGGGCGTACAGAACAGCCCTTTTGCCCAGCAGGCGGGCGAAAAAGACAAGCCCCAGGTAGTAAACCACAGACAGGCTGCGCCCGGTGCTGTCCTGCAAAAGGCCGCCGCCGCCGCTGAGAAACAAATCACAGGAGCCGATTTCCTTTATGATCTGCCACAAATTAAGGCGTCCCACGGCCTTCACGCCGTACCTGGCAGCCGTAGCAGAAGGAGCGGCGGAAAGGACCGTAAAGCTGATTTTTTTGCCCCTTTTGGCCGCCTCCTCCCGCAGGGCAAAAAGCAGCCCGGAGAGTATTGCCTCATCTCCGGCATTATTAAAACCATAATAGCCGGATATGACCACTTTCTTCATTATTTTAACGCTCTCTTCCCCAGTTTGGCCGCCGCGCAAACAACCGCCGCAAGTACAAGTCCGCAAATCACTCCCAGCCACAGACCGTTAAAGGAACGGAGCAGTGTAATATAGCCCGGAGTGGTAAAATGCATAAAAGTATTGGCCACGGAAATAAAGGCAATGGCCCCGGCGGTAAGCAGCGCCGCCACAATTAGATTGCGGTACCCCCTGGCTAAAAGCAAAAGACCCAGCAGCGCCAGGGGATAGCCGATCAAAAATTCCTTGAAGCGGGGCCGGACACCAAGCGCATCTCCCAAAAGCAGGCGCAGCTGCTGTTCCACATCCAACACGGGGATCCCGGCCGTATGGCCTGTCCGCCCCACGTAGATATAACCCGCTGCTGCAAGAACGAGAAAGGTAAGCACATGGCCAAAAAGCACGGGCCTTGAAAGCACCTGCCGCCCAAAGGCGATAAGCTCCCGGCGCGTCCCCACTTTGACATGGGCATAAACAAGCCGGATAACGGCATATGCCGCCACAATCAAAAGCGGCAGGGTATGCATCACCTTAACACCCCGGAAGAGCGGCAGACCTGAAATAAAGTAGGGAGTCGAAGTCAGCCCGAGGACAACCAGTCCGCCTGCGATTGTCACCAGAAACGTGCGGACCAGGGCCGCAAGGGCCCAAAGCAGCGCTTCCCGGCCGCCTTTTGCTTCCCGGGGCAGGCGCTTGAACTGCTGCGTTATCACGGCCAGCAGGGGAAAGATCATGGCCGCAAGTATTGAGACAGCCTGCAAAGCATTATTATAGCCGAAAAGGGGAAAGACTGCGCCAAGCCCCGCCAGCGCAAGCAAAAAGACGGCTCCCGGCGGCAAAAGAAACTTCTCTGCTACCGCAAAGAAGAGCAGGGTGAAAGCCGCGGCCACCCCTGCCAGCAGCAGCAAAAGCAAAAACTTCTCCTGCTCCGGGGTGTCAAAGGGGCGGGCGGCGCCGGGCCGGTAGCCTAAAGCCGCCATCTTTTCCGCGACCCCTTCAATCAGTTCCGTACCTTTTTTATAGAAATCCGGATCTGCCGGATACACGCGGACATAAAGCAGGCGCACCCGCCTTTCCCGGGCGGAGTTGATTATTGCCTGCACGTTTTCCCGCTCCCAGTTGGAGTGGGCAAGGACAATGCTGTTGTCCGTCAGGGAAGCCAGGGTAAAAGCGCCTTCATTCCTGGGGTTGTATTCCACAATGCCAAAGGGTATTCCCACTTCCCTTAAATATTCGGCCGTGACGTCAATATTGCCGGGGAAGCCGGTAACCTCGCCGCCCTCAAAGAGCACGGCGGAATAGGCATCCTTTGGCAAAGTGAAAAAATCATCCAAAGCCGCTTCAACTGCGCGGGCATCCGGCAGGCAGCAGTTGTTCAGCCGGGGCACTATGCGCAGGCCAAGGGAGCGGAGGACTTCCACGTCCCCCCGGTCCGGACCGAGCGGCAGCTTTTCCAACTGCTCCAAGGGAGCAGCAACGGCCACCACAAAAGGTTCCGCATCGTCATAGAGCGCAACCGGCCGTGCCAGGCGCAGTTCCGCCTTTTCCGCCAGTTCCCGGGCAAAGGCCAAATCATCCGTTATCAGGTACACTGTCCCGGGCAGCACCTTGCCTTCTGCAAGCAGCGCCGCCAGGCGCGGGTGCAATGTACCGGCAACCCTGGCTTCATTCAGCAGCGTACTGCCTTCCGCCACAGACAGCCTGCCCTCGTCGCGGTAGCGGGCGACAGTGGCCTCCGGCAGCCCCACGGCGGTAACTCCCAGCTCCTGCAGGCGGGCCAGCATTTCCGCCGTGCTGACTGCCGCCTCGCGGGCCAAAGCCCTTACATCATTATAATCGACGGCAATATCCACTTCTTGATGACGCGCCTCCCGGATGTCGGCACGCGCAACCAGAAACCCGCCGCTTGCCACTGCAAGCAGAACGAGAATTATGAGCAATTTTTTCATTGTCCAACCTCAATGCTAACTGATTTTTTTCTCCGCCCCGGTTTCGTCCGGGAAAAGCGGCCTTGCGCCTTCTCCCAGCACTTCAACCCGGAAGCCTGCCGCTTCCCAGAGCCGGCGGCAAACGACGCCCCTGGTGTCCAAAAGCACCTTGCGGCGCACAAGTCCCGCCAGTTCCTCCGGGTCAAGACTGCCGAAGGCCTCATGGTTAACCAGAAGCACCGTCAGATCCGCCTGCGACAGCGCCTCCCGCAAAGACACCGTTTTCACGTTTTTGGCCAGCGGATCGTGGGCCACGGCCTGCAGGCCCAGGCCCTCAAGGATTTTTTTAATTACCAGCGCCGGGCTTTCCCGGCAGTCGTCCACATTCGCTTTATAAGTCAGTCCCAGAAGGGCAATTTTCGGCGCGGCAATGCCTTCGGTAAGCTGCCGTATTTTCTCCACCACATAGCGCGGCATGCCGCCGTTGACGCTGCGGGCCGTCTGGATAAGGCGCGCCTTGCCCGCCGCCTTCTCCACAATAAACCAGGGATCCACGGCAATGCAGTGGCCGCCCACGCCGGGCCCCGGCTGCAGGATATTGACCCGCGGGTGCTGGTTGGCAAAGCGGATTGCCTCCCAGACATTAACGCCGGCATGTTCGGCAACCATGGCAAACTCGTTGGCCAGGGCGATATTTACATCCCGGTAGGTATTCTCCATCAGTTTTGTCATTTCCGCCGTGGTGGCATCAGTCTGCAAAAGCTCTCCCTTGACAAAGGTAGAATACAGGGCGGCGGCGGCCATGGCCGATTTGCCGTTAATCCCGCCGATTACCCGGTTGTTGTTGACCAGTTCCTCAAGTATTTTTCCCGGCAGGACCCTTTCCGGGCAGAAGGCCACTAAAAGATCTTCCCCCGGCACGAGGCCGCTTTCCCCTAAGATGGGCAAGAGCACGTCCACCGTTGTTCGCGGCGGGACGGTGGATTCAAGAATCACCAGATTCCCCTTCCGCAGGCAGGGCACAATTTCGGCAGCCGCGCTTTTGACATAGGACAAATCCGCCTTCCTGTCAGCCGCAAGCGGTGTGGGCACCGCAATTATAAAGGCATCGGCCTCCTCCGGCACCTCGGAGGCGCGCAGCCTGCCTTCCCGGACGGCTGCGGCCACCTTTTCCCGCAGGTGCGGTTCTGCAATATGAATCATGCCCCGGTTGACGGTATCCACCGTTTCTTTGTTGGTATCGACGCCCACCACCAGGTGGCCGCTGTCGGCCAGAACGGTGGCCGTCGGCAGCCCTATATAGCCAAGTCCGATGACACAAACTTTCATAATTATTTATCCTCCTCAAGTTTTAACAGGCCAAACTTTTTCCGCAGTACCAGCAGGATAAAGCGGGGCAGCGCCTTCATCCTCAGGATGCGGCTCGGTTCGGTGAACAGGCGAAAGCTCCACTCCAGCCCGAGCTGCTGCAAAAAACGGGGAGCCCTTTTCTTTTTCCCGCTCAAGACATCGAAACTGCCGCCCACACCCATGCAGACAGGCACTTCCAGCTCCTTCCGGTACCTGCTGACAAATTCCTCCTGCTTGGGGCTGCCCATGCCCACAAAAAGCAAATCGGGCTTCTCCTTTTTTATCCGGGCGACAAGCTCCTTTTCTTCCTCCCGGCTGAAATAGCCGTCATGGGTGCCGGCAACCTGCAGGCCGGGGAAGCGGCTCTGCAGCCGGCAGGCCACTTCTTCCGCCACGCCCGGAGCGGCCCCTAAAAGGTAAACCCGCCAATTCTGACGGGCAGCTTCTTCAGTTAAAGCTATAAATAAATCAACACCGGTAACACGCTCCAGAAAACGCTTGCCGAGAATCCTGCCGGCCCAAAGGATGCCGATACCGTCGGGAATAAACAGGTCGGCTCCCGAAAGCAGCCGGCCAAGCTTCTCGTTATCTATGGCTTTTATTATTTTCTCCGGATTGACGGCCAGAATCCATAGCGGCCTTCTTGACTCCACGCTTTCCTTAACCAGCCGCAGCGCATCCTCGTAAGTCAGGGAGTCAACCGGAGTGCCTAAAATCTCGTGTCTTTCCATCAACTCACTGCTTTCGCCTGAAAGTTGCAAACCTACAAGCCATTATACCCCAATCACAAATGCCAAACAATAGATATAATTGTTTTTGCAGGGCATGCCTACCACCTGACGGTTACCTGCCGGGCATTATTATCCCAGTAAACCGAACAGCCCAAAGCCTCGGCCACCGCCCTGGCCGGCAAAAAGGAGCGGTTGTTGCGAATGATAATGGGCTCTTCCAGCTTTATTTCCTTCCCCTGCCGGTACAAGACATGCCGCCGCAGGGGGATGGTTATTTTTTCGTAGCCGTTGTCCAGCGTTGCCGTAAAAGCGGCGTCGTCCCATTCCACCAGGTACCCGAGGCACTCCGCCAACAGCCGCAGGGGGATGTAGCTTCTGTTGTTGACAATAAACGGGGCATATTCCGCCGTCCTGATGCCGTTTGGCGTCCGGACGGCAAGTTCGCCGATGGTAAATGTCATTTGCTGCGCGGCATTGGCCTTGACCAGGCTTACGGCAAAGGGCAGCTGCACATAGGGGCTTGTAATTTCAATATCCGGAATTATTCCTGCCCCGTCTATGGGCCTGCCGCCCGGAGTGAGAAAATGACTGATGGTCAGCCGCAGGCCCCCGCCGTCATCCAATTTGAAAATACCCTGCACGGTACCCTTGCCATAGCTTCTGCTGCCGACAATTGTCCCGGCGCCGCTGTCCTGTACGGCTCCGGCCAGTATTTCCGCAGCGCTGGCGCTGTTTTCATCCACCAGTACGGCCAGGTACGGAAATGGGGCCGGTTCATTCACGGAAACAAGCACCGTTTCCCTGCCCTGCCGTTCCCGCAGCCGGACCAGCGGACCGGGCGGCACCAGTTCCTCGGCAACTTCCAGCGCGGCAAAAAGCGAGCCGCCCGGGTTGCCCCGCAAGTCCACAATCAATCCGTCCGGCAGCTGCAGCCGCAGAATTTTCAGAACCCTTCGGAATTCTTCGGGCGTTTTCTCCGTAAAGCCGATAATCTCAATTACGGCCACCCTGTCTTTCATAAATCCCCTGACCGTTAATATCTCGATAATCTCCCTGATCATCACCGCCGTATGCGGCCTGCCCTCCTGCAGGTAGCCGACGGCAACGGTGCTTCCGGGTGCTCCCCGCAAAAGCTGGGACAGTTCCACAATGGACATGCCTTTTACATTTATGCCGTCAACGGCGGTAATCTCATCCCCTATTTTGATCCCCGCCCTGTCGGCCGGCGAGCCGGGCTGTACCGAAACAACAATGATCCTTCCTTCCAGCTGCTGGACCGTTACCCCGATGCCGCCGAACTCTCCCTGGTGGTTTTCCAGGTAATGCCGGAATTCGGGGGGAGGAAAGTATTTGAAATAAGGGTCATTAATTAAGGAAGCAATATCTTCAAGTTTAGTATTTCGCAGCACCGCCGAACTAACCGGATTGACGGAAAAGGCTTCAATAATGCCGTAAATCTGGTTCAGAGGCGCCGCAAGAACCGTGGAAACAAGGGCAAATAGAATGACGGGGATTAAAAACAAAGCATATAGACGCTTCATGACCCGCTCCTTTTGAAAAAATGAAAGTCAAAAAATGATTATACTTTTTCGCGAACGAAAGCGCTTTTCCCTTTAATTATTAAGATTCCTTAATGCAAGAAAATCTTTTTCCCTCTTTTTCCCCTCCTACCCCCAAAATCAAAAGTCTTTTCACGAAAATAATGGTTAGAGGAAGAGGTTTTTGGGCAAGCTAAAAAATTTTCATCCTTATGAAAACACTGCATAGACATAGATTAGCTTTCCTGAACTTTCTTTCGCAGCCAAAAGCTCACAAATTTAGCATACCTGCCATGCAAAAGCAGGAATTTACAACAAGATGCCGAAGTAGTTATTTCACACCAAAGCGCCTGTTGCATGAGCGGCCATAAAAAACGGCCGGCATGCGTTTCCCCGTTTCCCGGGGAAGATAAATTTTTGACTGACTACCAACAGGCAAAGGAGGGAGCAGAGAGACAGGGAAGGAAATTATTTGCCGTCAAGTATTGGGAAGGAAGAAATAATTTAAGGAGGGAGATATTACCTTGAAGACTAAGATTAGAAAGTCACTAGCAACCATTCTTGCTTTAGTCATGGTTCTTTCCATGGTATCTTTTGCCAGCGCACAGGTTTTCCCTGATATTCCGGAAAGCCTGGATTCCGCGGCAACCCGCCTGGCCGGCCTTGGCATTATCGCGGGTTATCCGGACGGCACCTTCAGGCCCGACAACAACATTACCCGCGGCGAATTTGCCAAGATCGCCGTTATTGTCCTGGGCCTGGAAAAATCAGCCGACCTGTTGGAGAACGTGCCTTCCAACTTCAAGGATGTCAAAGTCGGCGACTGGTACAACAAGTATGTCAATGTTGCCGCCAACCAGGGCATCCTGAAAGGTTATCCCGACGGCACCTTCAAGCCCAACTCCAACATTACCCAGGCTGAAGCCCTGACAATTGTCCTGCGTCTCCTGGGCTACAAGGAAGACCACCTGCCCGGCAACTGGCCCTACAATTATGTAACCCAGGCCGACCGCATCGGTCTGCTGGATGCCGGTTTTGACACCGGTTTAGCTGCCAGCCGCGGCTGGGTAGCCGACCTTGTCAGCAGGGCTCTGGATACCGCTACGGTTACATGGGCCGATGACGAGGGCTTTAAAGAAGGCAAAGCCCTGATTGATAGGAGCTTCGGCGGACAGGTTATAGAAGCAGTGCGCGTTGTCTCGGCGCTTGTCGCAAGCACCGGCGACACCATAACCGTTGCCGATGCCGACGGCAAGGAAACAACACTGAATGTTGCCGCCAATGCGGTTATCAACGGTGCCGCCTTTGCCGACCTGCGCAACCATATGGTTGACCTCACCACAAAACTTGTCAGCGGCAAGGAATATGTTGTTGCCATTGATGTCTTAAGCACAAAAGTAACCGGCGAAGTAAAGGCAATTAATAACTTTACCAGAGTTGCAACAATCGGTACGACTGAGGTTGTCTTCGGCGATGGTACCGCACTGCCGCAAAAAGGCAAAACTATAACTGCTTATATCTTCCTTGGTAATGTTTATGACTGGGAGGAGCCCCGTGAAGAGAACTATGGTGAAATTAC
>ERZ773359.649-NODE-649-length-49655-cov-8.206331_pt1 | contig 49655 bp, 51 predicted proteins | sample MGYA00374955_ERZ773359 | MGnify/ENA primary metagenome ERZ773359 (study PRJEB29098, sample SAMN04486028) | biogas fermenter metagenome | study: EMG produced TPA metagenomics assembly of the Biogas fermentation microbial communities from Germany - Plant 4 DNA1...
ACCTGCAGGAGTTGCCCACCGGTGTTATTGCTTATTTTGAAGAGGATGACCTAGGTGTGGCCAAGGAAAAACTGGGGAAAAAGCTGTGTCTCATGGGGAACTTCCCTATTACCATGCTGCGCCTGAACAGCAAGCAGGAATGCATTGACAAGGCAAAAGAAATCCTGGATAAGGCGGCACCCGGCGGCGGCTACATGTTCTGCATGGACAAATCAATCCTGTCGCTTGCCGATGCCAAGCCTGAAAACCTGATTGCTGTCTGTGAATTTGTCCACGAGTACGGCGTTTACAAATAGGAGGGAAAGACAATTATGAAAACTGAAATTCTGCATTACTGGGAAGAAGGCAAACCGATCCCCGGGTACAAGCCCGAGGAGGAAGAGATTGTCAAGGATGCGCTGCATGACGTGGAAGACGCTTTATTTGCCTTTATTGTAGGCTTGCTGTATTAAAGACGGGCGGGACCGGTAAGCGGTCCCGCTCGTTTTTGCTTCTTTGCGGCATAGTTGCGGTGCAGATAACCATACTAAAAAGGCAGAAAAGGTGCCCGCAAGGAGGGATGGCGCTTGAAACCGATTGTCAAATGGCAGTATGACCAGTTGTTAAAAGAACTGCTCTTGCTGCAGGAACACCAGACCGACCCGACATGCCCCTGTGCCACGGACGGTGAAATGTGTGTCCGCAAGCATCTTTTGGCCATTGAAGGGTATGCGCAGGAGACAATTCCCATGGAAGAAGAAAAACTGTTCCGGGAAAAGTTACGGAAACTGGCGGAAGAGGCGCAGTTTTACCGGGAGCAGGAAGAAGGGGCGCTGCGGGGTGATAACGAACATGTTCCCTTGGCGGACTGGAGCAGGAAATGGCGCAAGGAATTTGAGGAATACAGCCTTGAACTGTAACAGGGCAGTTTTTTTTGACCGCACCGGCGGCAGGTGATAAAATAATTTCAGGAGCCGGTGTATTCGGGTTGCCGTGAAAGGGTCTGCCGGCAGTTAAAGAAATGGAAAGGAGTGACGCCGATGAACAATATTCTGGAAGTAATTAAAAAGCGCCGCAGTGTGCGCATGTTTAAGCCTGACAAGGTGAAAAAGGAAGACCTGGAAATTGTGGTGGAAGCGGCGCTGTATGCTCCAAGTGCCAGAAACCTCCAGCCATGGCACTTTACCGTCATTACGGACGAAAAGCTAATTAACGAGATTTCCTCCCTGGCAAAGGCGGCCATGACAGCCGACAAGAATTCTTCTTACCAGCAGCGGGCGGCTGAGACCAATTTTCATGTCTTTTATCATGCGCCTGCAGTAATTATTGTCAGCGGGGAAGAAAGCTCGCCGTGGGCTCAGGCGGACTGCGCTGCGGCAATGCAAAACATTTTACTGGCGGCGGAAGCGCTGGGGCTTGGTGCCTGTTGGGTCAATCTTTTCCTTTTTGCTTTCAGGGGGGAAGGCGGAGAAGCTTTGCCCGGCCGCCTGGGAATTCCGGAGGGATACCGGCCTCTGTATTCTGCAGCCTTGGGATATAAAGCGCAGGACAATCTGCCGGTGCCGCCAAAGAAAAAAGACTGCATCACTTATTTGTAAGCGGAGTTTTCATTGTTAAAAAGGCAGCCAATTTACGGGGAGGTAAAAATATGAAAGCCGCTTTTATTGTAGCTCCGCGCCAATTTGAAATCCGGGAAGTCCCCCTGCCAACCATCAGTGATGACGAGATGCTGGTAAAAATTGAGGCTTGCGGCGTCTGCTCCAGCGATATGACAGCATATAAAGACACATACAGTGAGGAAATGAAAAAGCAGATGCCATTTCCGCGCAGGGCCGGGCATGAGCCTGCCGGTACAGTGGTGGAAGTAGGGAAAAATGTTAAAGGGTTCAGTGTGGGGGACAGGATTACAGGCTACTTTGGCGATGAATGTTACTGTGAATATGTGGCTTGCAATCCTGCCAACAGGACTGCCCGCGGCCACGGCTACATTATTGAAAAAATACCAGACGGTATTCCGTTTGAATATGCCCTCGGGGAACCGTTGATGTCGCTCATGTCCATTGCCAGGACGGTAAACCCGGAAATAGGAGATTTTGTTTTTCAAATCGGCTGCGGTTTTATGGGGCTGGGTGTGATTGCCGGCGTGGCACACCCCAAACTGCGCGAGTATATCGTCTGTGACCTGGACGATGACCGGCTGGCCCTCGCCAGGGAACTGGGCGCCACCGTTACCTTAAACCCCAACAAGGTGGACGTGGTGGACGAAGTTATGAAAATTACGGGCGGCAGAGGCGTAGATGTTGCCATTGAAGTGGTGGGGAAGCCGGTGGGTATTAAAACGGCCGGTGCGGTTTTGAAAAACAACCGAGGCAAGCTGATTCTTGTCGGCTGGCACCAGGCACCCGACACCTATGAACTCTTTCACTGGATCAAATCACCGATTATCTACAGCCCGCAGGGCATTGGCATGTCTACAGATTATCAAAGCGAATTGCAGCGGGCGCTCTGGGCCCTGCAAAAGGGTATTTACCCCATGGATAAGCTGGTAACGCACAGGTACAAGCTGGAAGATATTAATCAGGCGTTTGAAGACAACCTGCAGATGGCTCCGGGCTATATTAAAGGCGTGATCATGCCCTTCCTGGAATAAATGTGCGGCAGGGCTGCAGCAAACAGCAGAAGGGCGGGATTGCCGGGGAATGATGCCGCAAACAGTTGTTTGGCGGGAAAAAAGAGAAATACTTGACGAAACAGAAAAATCAAGTTAGAATCAAAGCAAGTTAGAAAACAGACTGTTTGGGGCGTTAAATTATGAAAAATGATAAAATAAAAGCAGTGGAGCAGCTTTTTAGGGAATTGATCCCTCTTTATCATAAAAAGCTGAGCATCATTTTCCGTGAAGATGATGAAGATGCTAAAATCCGCTGCCATAAAAACCAAAAACGCGCCATTCTGCTGATAGCACAGGAAAAAGGCGTGATTTTGTCTGAACTGGGCCGCTTTCTGGACATGCGTAAAGGCAGTTTAACCTCTCTGATTGATTCGCTGGAGGCAAACGGCCTGGTGGAACGCCGCAGCGACAAAAATGACCGCCGCAAGACACTTTTGTATTTGACACCGGCCGGTGAAAAGTATTACCGGCAGCTTCTGGCCCAGTCAAGTAAAACTTACCAGCAGCTTTTTTCCCGCCTTTCCGCTGAAGAACTGGATGACTTCCTGCGTTCGCTGCAGGTAGTGGTGCAGGGATTGCGGAAAATCTGACCTGACAGCTGCTGTTGTTTGCCTGCTGCCTGTGCTGGCAACAATAAACACTTGCAAAAGGCAAGAAAGCATAGTAAAATAAATCAATGCCGGGGTTGTTTCCCCGGCACTAATTTCAGAGATAAAGCTTGAGTAGTCCGGAGAGATGGCTGAGTTGGACGAAGGCGCTCGCCTGGAAAGCGAGTAGACGGGGCAAAACCTCGTCTCGAGGGTTCGAATCCCTCTCTCTCCGCCATTTATTTTTATAATTTTGGCCGTGCTAGACGGGGAGGTAGCGGTGCCCTGTACCTGCAACCCGCTAGAGCAGGGTCGAATTCCTGCCTGCGGCTCCGGCTTCTTAGGGTCTGACCCAAGTAAGTGGTGTTGAAGATCGGGTCCCGTGCGGCGTAAGCTTGTGAACCCCGTCAGGTCCGGAAGGAAGCAGCGGTAAGCAAGTACTTGCGGGTGCCACGGGGCAGCCTGGTCTGAGCTAACTGCCTGGGTAACGCCTGAGAGAAAGAGACAACGGTAGGTGCACGACCATTTATTTTATCTGGACACGGCAAAAAGTCCCCGCGCAGGGGATTTTTTTTATACACGGCAAAAAAAGCGTGATTTTGAGGTTTGCTCTTGTTATGTTTTCTGCTGCCGACAAGGCAGGCAGCGGCAGGATTTTATCTTCAGACGGGGAATTAGGCTATAGATCACATAAATTGGGTGATATTAATGACTTATCAAGCACTTTACCGGCAGTGGCGGCCCCAATCATTCGCCGAGCTGGTGGGGCAGGCACATGTAAGCCAAACTTTGCAGAATGCTTTAGTGCAGGGGCGCTTGGCCCATGCCTATTTATTCTGCGGCCCACGGGGAACAGGTAAAACAAGTGTGGCCAAAATATTGGCCAAGGCTGTAAATTGTGAACATGGCCCGGCTCCGGAGCCATGCAATCAGTGTCCTGCTTGTCTAGGCATACAGGCAGGGCGTGTTATGGATGTACAGGAGATTGATGCCGCTTCCAACCGGGGTATTGATGAAATTCGTGATCTGCGCGATAAGGTGCGCTACGCCCCGGTAGAAGTACGCTGCAAAGTGTATATTATTGATGAAGTACATATGTTAACTGCAGAAGCGTTTAATGCTCTGCTCAAGACGCTGGAGGAGCCTCCGCGGCAGGTTCTGTTTGTCCTGGCGACTACTGAACCACATAAATTGCCGGCTACCATTATTTCTCGCTGTCAGCGGTTAGATTTTCATCTCATTGAGCTGACGGAGATTGTGGACCGTCTGCGGAAAGTAGTTACGGAGGCAGGGCGGGAGGCTGAGGAACAGTCGTTATATCGGATTGCAGAAGAAGCGGACGGTGGGCTGCGGGATGCTTTGTCACTGTTAGAACAAGTACTGGCATACACACCGGACAGCATAGCGGAAGAAGATGTGCTGGCCGTGTTGGGAGCCGTCAGCAAAGATGTTTTTTATGAGTTAACGGCTGCCGTGCTGAATGCGGATTTGGCGCAGGCTTTACTTTTGCTGCAGGAAGTGGCAGCAGCGGGAAAAGATTTTCATCATTTTACCCTGCAGGCCATATCATATTATCGTGACTTAATGGTAGCAGCAGCTTGTCAGGATGATGCTGCTGTCTTAGGCGTGGCGGCTGAATGGGGTCAGCGCTTACTGCAGCAGGCCAATTTATTGGGGTTGGCTAAAATCGGCCGTATTTTAACTATTCTGCATGAGCTGCTGACAGAAATACGCTGGTCACCCAAACCCCGTTTACTGTGGGAACTGGCTGTTTTTCGCATTTTCGGCTATGACGGCCAGACACCACAGCGAAACACGCCGGCAGCGGAGACAGCTGCCGCCGCGGCAGCAAACCTTCCTGCTGTCAGGCAGGAAAAGGTGCGCAGGCACGAAACAGCCGCTGCAGTAGTCAGAGAAAGTCCGGTTGTGAAGAAGGGGATACCGAAAATCACACAACTTTGGCCGCGCATACTGCAGCAGCTGAAAAAGGAAGATGTTAAGACCTATGCTCTTTTACTTTCAGGCGAACTTGGTTCCTTCGACGGTAAAGTGCTGGAGCTGCGCTTTGCCTCTCCTTTCCATTATGATATGATGAAGGACAAAGCAAATACGCAGGCTCTGAAGAAGGTTCTGGCCCGTGCTTTAGGTGCGGAAGTGCAGATACGCTGTGTGCTGCAGAAGCAGGATGTGCCGGCAGCAGCGGTCAAGAATAAGACTGAAATTGATCAGGATGATTTGGTTCAGTCGGCTGTTGAACTCTTCCAAGGTAAGGTTATAGAGGAAGCAGGCAAATAGTAAGGAGGCGATGACAGATGTACGGCAACATGGGTAATATGATGAAGCAAGTGCAAAAGATGCAGAAGCAGATGGCCAAGCTGCAGGAAGAATTAGAGGCACGCACTCTGGAAGTTACCAGTGGTGGCGGTATGGTCCGGGTTGAAGTAAACGGCAAAAAAGAGCTTGTTGATTTGGAAGTTGACCCGGCAGCGGTAGATCCGGATGATTTAGAGATGCTGCAGGATATGATTATTGCAGCGGTAAACGAGGGATTACGCAAAGTTGATGAAATGGTTATGCAGGAAATGCAGAAAGTGACCGGTGGACTGAAACTGCCTCCGGGCTTGTTCTAAGTGCGGCGGTGGCAGTGTTTTATCCGGACTCCATTGCAAATTTAATCGCAGCACTGCAAAAGCTGCCGGGAGTAGGGCCGAAGACAGCACAGCGCCTGGCCTTCTTTATTTTGACCTTGCCCCGCGACGAAGTGGTGCAGATGGCACGCGCGCTGGTAAATGCGAAAGACAAAACGCATTACTGCCGTATCTGTGGTAATTTCACTGACGACGAGCAGTGTGTAATTTGTACAGATCAACGACGTGATCCTTCTTTACTCTGTGTGGTACAAGATGCGCGGGACGTGCTGGCGTTAGAACGGATGCGTGAATTTAGGGGTCGCTATCATGTTTTAGGGGGAGCGATTTCTCCTATAGACGGCATCGGTCCTGAGCAGCTGCGGATACGTGAATTGTTGGAGCGTCTGCAGGACGGACAGATCCAGGAAGTTATTTTAGCCACTAATCCCACTGTAGAAGGGGAAGCTACGGCACTTTATGTTGCCCGTTTAGTAAAACCGCTGGGGATACGCGTTACCCGGCTGGCACACGGGCTGCCGGTCGGTGGTGATTTAGAATATGCAGATGAAATAACGCTGGCCCGGGCCCTTGAAGGGCGCCGTGAGTTTTAGTTTTAACGATATTTCACAGGGAACATGCTGAGCATGTTCTTTTTTTTTTCTGTAAAAGCCGATCTGTGCCTTAAGAACAGAGTCATAGCGGAGGGTCGGGCGACATATGCATATAGTGCAGTACAGGCTATGCTGCCGGCTGAGGAGGTACTTTGATGAAAAATAAGCAGGGGCAGGATGGCTCAGCACCCCCACCGCAAAATATTTATCTTGCTGCGTTAAAAGAAGTTTTGCAGGCCAGACAAGCTGCTGTTAGTTTTTTTAATGAGGTGACAGAACCATCAGCAGTTGATGCTGCTATTAAGGCGCTGACCAGTTCAGAGCAAAAATATAAAGAACTGTTAGAGCTGGGGCGCCGTGCAGGTTACCGGATTCCGGTTACGCTGACAGGTTATGAAGAAAGGAGGAAGCTATTTTATGCCTAAAATAGATGTAAATATGGTGGTCGCAGCCATCTTTGCCGTGTTTATGCTTTATTATTTAGGCAGGGCCCTGGCAGCGCCGGCGCGCGTTATGCTGCGCGTTTTTGCTGTCGGTATGGCGGGTATGGCGTTATTGTTTGTGTTTAATTTAGTGGCAGGCATCTTCAGCTTCAGGATTGGCATTAATGCCTTGACAGCATTAATTGTCGGATATATGGGCTTACCCGGTTTAGTCATGTTGGTAGCTATTCAGACACTGCTGGGATAACATTTATATTCCTGTTCGCCAGTGTGACAAAGAACCGTCCCCTGTCACACTGTCAACATGTTAAATTTTGTTAAAGATAGAGGAGATAGCCAGCAGCAGCAGAATTAATGGGAAAAGGAGGGATGGAAATGTATGAACAGTACCTGCAGGAATGGCAGCCTGTAGAGGAAAATTATGTTTCACCTTGGGGCAGCGATGGCAGCGGACATCGTATGGTGGAGCCTAAGCGGGGTTATCCCATTAGCGAGCGTGAAAATTTTGAGTTGGTGCTCAATGGTAAGAAGCCGGTGTACATGCCTTTCATCACAGATATGCTTGCTTTCAGTCCGCGTATTATTCCGGATAATTTTGTACGGGCTTGGGTTTTGGAAATTGACCCGCTGCTGCCGGGTTCACCTTGCGACGGTGGACCTGATATGTTTGGCGTTGAGTGGCAGTATGTGCCTGTTACCAGCGGTTCCATGGTCAAACCGGGACAACCTAAAATTAAAGATGTTACCCGCTGGGAGGAGTATCTGACTTTTCCCGATCTCGATTCCTTTGACTGGGAGGGGAGTGCCCGTGCCAACGCACCGCTTTTCCACCCGGATAGGATGACAAGAATTTGGTTGATGAATGGCCTCAATGAAAGATTAATTTCCTTTATGGACTTCGCCCCTGCCATGATGGCGTATGTAGATGAAGAACAGAAGCCGGGTGTGCATCGTCTCTTTGACCGGTTATGTGATTTCTATGATGACCTGATCGAACGCTTCCGTCATTATTATCAGGCGGATGTGTTAATGTTTAATGATGATTGGGGTACGCAAAACGGACCGCAGTTTTCTCTGGACACGGCCAGGGAAATGCTGGTACCTTATATGCAGCGCATAGCAGATTCGTGCCACCGCAGAGGGATGTATTTTGAACTGCACAGCTGCGGGAAGAATGACAAGCTGGTACCGGCCATTATCGAAAGTAATGTTGATATTTGGCTGCCCCAGGAAAACATAAACGATTTTGATCTGCTTTATGATCTGTGTGGTGATAAACTGCTGCTTGGGATACCGACAGATTCAACGCCGGAAATGACAGATGAAGAGGCGTTGGCATCTGCCAAACGCTTTATGGAGAAGTACGGCAAGGATGGACATGTGGTGGTTAACACTACCTTCCCACCGCAGCATCCCCGGGTACCGGAATACCTTTACTGTCTGAGCCGCGAGGCGTATAAATAGCATTTACATAGAGAAAGCCCAGTTTAACTGGGCTTTTTTCTTGCGATAAACGCGCTGCGTCGTTCTTGGTGCCGGCGGCGGCTTAATTTTTCCTGACAGCGGCTGCGGTGGTAAGAATATGCTTTGTTTACACTGTTTGATTGTGGTACAATACCAATGTACAATACCAATGAGAAAAAAATAGACAAATGAGGTGCAGCCCGTGCAATGGAAAAAAGGGGATCTGCTCGTAATTGCAGCCGTTTTAGTAGCGGCTTTAGCATTATTAGCGTTAAGAGCTCTGCCTGCAGCAGCGGAAAACCGGGTGCTGCGCATTGAGTTAGATGGCAGGATCATTGAGGAGGTAACCTTACAGGCAAATGGTGAACAAACAATTACCGTTCCCCTGGATAAAGGGGAGGCGGTGGTGGAAATAAACGAGGGACGGGTACGGATGCTGCCGCTGTCCAAGGAATTATGTCCCCAGGGTATCTGTTCTCATGTAGGCTGGATAGAATTTCCGGGTGAGGTGATTGTCTGTCTGCCCAACCGTTTAGTTCTGACGGTAATTGGCGGAGCAGCGGAAGATATTCTGGACGGGGTGACCGGCTGATGCCGCCCAAGGTTATTTTGGTCAGCGCCTGTCTGCTCGGATTAAAGACAAAATATGACGGCAGTCATAACTGCCGGCCGGAAGTACTGGCATTACGGGAACAGGCTCAGCTGATTCCCATTTGTCCGGAGCAGCTGGGCGGTTTGACTACACCGCGTCCGGCGGCAGAAATACAGGGTGGCGACGGACATGCCGTTTTAAAAGGGGGCGCCGAAGTAAGGACTGCTGCCGGGGAAAACTGTACAGCGGCTTTTCAGCGTGGTGCCCGGGAAACTTGGCAGCTGGCGCAAGTTCTGGCTGCTGAGGGAGCACTGCTGAAAGCACGCAGCCCCTCCTGCGGCAGTGGTTATATTTATAATGGTCTTTTTAGCGGGCATACTAAAGCAGGCGACGGCGTCACGGCCGCCTTGCTAAAAAGCAAAGGTTTAGCAGTTTTTACTGAAGAGGAATTAAAACAGTTTAAGCAGTGGCTGACAATGAGGGACAGTTGACAACTGTCCCTGGAGTTGTTACAATCAAGCAAATTAAAAAGAGGGGGTGGCATAATGCAGGAAGAAAAGTTCGGCAAACTGGGCATCACTTTTGACGATGTCCTGTTAGTGCCGGCCAAATCAGATGTGCTGCCATCGGATGTTGATGTGTCAACGCAGCTAACGAAAAAAATTCAGCTTAACATACCGCTCATGAGTGCAGCGATGGATACGGTAACGGAAAGCCGGATGGCGATTGCCATGGCACGCGAGGGCGGCATTGGCGTTATTCACAAAAATATGTCTATTGAGAGACAGGCGGCCGAGGTTGATAAAGTTAAGCGTTCAGAGCACGGCGTGATTACCGATCCCTTTTATCTCTCACCTGAACATACTTTGGGTGATGCCGCAGCTTTAATGGAACGCTATCGCATTTCTGGTGTGCCCATCACAGTAGGGGGCAAATTAAAGGGTATTATCACAAACCGTGACTTACGCTTTGAAACAGACTACAGCCGTAAAATAGATGAAGTAATGACTAAGGACAAGCTGATCACGGCTCCGGTGGGGACAACCCTACAGGAAGCTCAGGAAATCTTACGTAAGCATAAAATAGAAAAGCTGCCGCTGGTAGATGAAAATTTTATGCTTAAAGGCTTAATTACCATTAAAGACATTGAAAAAACGATTCAGTATCCGCGCTCAGCCAAGGATGAGAAGGGACGTTTACTGGCAGCAGCTGCCATAGGTATTGCCCAAGATACTTTGGCCCGCGCCAAGGCACTGGTGGAAGCCGGTGTGGATGTGCTGGTGCTCGATACGGCTCACGGTCATTCCATGAATGTATTACGTATGGTAGAACGTATAAAGCAGGAGTTTCCTGAAGTTGATTTGGTCGCCGGTAATGTAGCAACCGGCGAGGCGACTAAAGATCTTATTGCTGCCGGTGTAGATTGTGTAAAAGTTGGAGTGGGACCCGGCTCTATCTGCACAACGCGTGTTGTTGCCGGGATTGGAGTGCCGCAAATAACAGCCATTATGGATGCCGCTGAAGCTGCAGCTCCCTATGGAATTCCCATTATTGCCGACGGCGGCATTAAATATTCAGGTGATATTACCAAAGCCATTGGCGCCGGCGCAGATGTAGTCATGATTGGCAGTCTGCTGGCAGGAGCGGAGGAGAGCCCGGGAGAAATTGAAATTTTCCAAGGTCGTAGTTTTAAGGTTTATCGCGGCATGGGCTCTTTAGCGGCCATGAAGGAAGGCAGCAAAGATCGTTACTTCCAGGAGCATGAAACAAAATTTGTGCCTGAAGGCATTGAGGGGCGTGTTCCTTATCGGGGGACGGTCAGTGATACAGTCTATCAATTAATCGGCGGCCTTCGTGCCGGCATGGGTTACTGTGGTGTCGCCAATATTCATGAGCTGAAAACTAAAAGCCGGTTTATCCGTATTACCAGTGCTTCGTTACGGGAAAGTCATCCGCACGATGTGCAGATCACCAAAGAGGCTCCTAACTACACCCTCTCCTAGGCGGCATTATTCCTGTTGATGCATAAAATGGAGCAAAAGGTGACATCTTACAGGCAGATGCTGGAGAGAGTGAGGCGAAGACTATGAATGAGCAGCAGTGCCTGATCTGCGGCCGCACAGCTGCAGCCGGCTTGCGCATTAACACAGCTATCTTATGTTGGGATTGTGAAGCAGAGCTGCTGCAGACGGACGTAACAGATCCCAAATATGAGCTGTTTGTCAAAAAGCTTAAACATATCTGGCCGCAGGTGCCGAGTTTGCAGTCTTTGGCTGCTGAATTAAAATAAGCATCTTTAATCCTGATAATGCCGGTAGCAACCGGCATTATTTTTAATCTATCCTTTACTCTGCAGGGTTATGGCGCATCTTTGTGGAAAGTAACAGCACTATGGAACAAACAAGAGCCCCCTTATGGGAACAGATAACACAATTTTTGCACAGGGAAGAACGGGTGTGGCTGCATGTGCCCACACACAGCGGTGGTTTGGGACTGCCGGCTGCCATTAAGCAGCTTTTTGCTGCCTATGCCCGCTGCGATTTAACTGAGCTGCCGGGTTTAGATGATCTGTTTCAGCCCACAGGTGTACTGGCCGAGGCGCAGGCTTTAGCAGCCCGGCTTTGGCAGGCACGGCGTTCCTATTTTCTTGTTAACGGTGCCAGTGCCGGTGTCAGGGCCATGGTTTTGGCAACCTGCAATCCGGGGGATACAATTTTGCTGGCCCGCAATGCCCATGGTTCGGTGCTGCAGGCTTTAGTAGCGACAGGTGCTATTCCCCGCTATCTGCCGGTGGCTGAAACAGCCGGCTTTCCCCTTAATGTGACGGTGGAAGCAGTTAAGGCAGGGTTTAAACAATACCCAGAGGCGAAAGCACTTTTAATTACCAGTCCCAGCTATTTTGGTGTAACGGCCGATCTGGCGGCCATTGCCGAGGTTGTACACCAAGCCCGGGCCCTGCTGCTGGTAGATGAAGCCCACGGAGCTCATCTTGACTTTTCTGCAGCACTGCCGGCGTCAGCAGGAGAGTATTGTGATTTGCGGGTGCAGAGCTGGCATAAAACTTTAGGAGCCCTGACGCCGGGCGCAGTTTTACACTGGCAGGGCGGAGATGTGGACGAGGAGCGGCTGCAGACTGCTCTGCAGGGTGCACAAACCAGCAGTCCGCCCTACCCGCTTTTGCTTTCGCTGGACTTGGTACGGCAGCGGATGGCGCTGGAGGGAAAAGCATTAATCGGAGAGATGGTGCAGCAGGCTCTCCTGGTCAGACAAGCAGTAGAGGCATATTTCCCCCTGCTGACTCCGTCCCAGGTGCAGTCTTTAGGTTTTGGGCTGGATATTACCCGTGTGACGATGCTGACAGCACAGATTGGTGTCTGCGGTTTAGAGGCGGGGCAGCAGCTGGGGCAGCTGGGCATAGATTTGGAACTGATTCAGCCTGACTGTCTGCTGGCCATTGTCGGTCCCGGCTATCAGACGCAGTGGACAGAAAAATTGGCAGACAGTTTGGCCCGTCTGCAGCTAAAGACTGCTGACAGGCAGCTGCCGAAGCTGCCTCCTGTGCCGGAATTGGTGCTGACTCCCCGCGAAGCAGTGTACCGGCAGTCCGTGCTGATACCTTATCAGGCAGCAGCAGGAAAGGTCGCCGCTGCGATGGTGGTTTGTTACCCGCCGGGCATTCCGCTGTGCCTGCCGGGGGAGCGTATTACTCCGGCTTTAGTTGCCTATTTAGCAGATGCTCTGCAGCAAGGCGTTGCCTTCCGTGGTTTAACAAAAGACGGACAGCTTAAAGTTGTTAAAGAGGTGAAATAAAGTGCGAAAAGGTTATTTTATTACCCTGGAGGGTCCGGATGGTGCGGGAAAAACAACACAGCTGGCGCGACTGCTGGCTGCCGCTGCAGAAGCGGGAGTGCCGGTAGTTACTACCCGGGAACCTGGCGGCACAGCGGTGGGAGATGCGGTGCGCGGCATTTTACTCGATCCCCAATATGGGGAAATTGTGCCGCTGACTGAAGCTTTGCTTTATGCAGCGTCTCGTGCCCAGTTAGTACAGGAAGTAATTAAACCGGCCCTAACTGCCGGCAAGCTCGTTTTATGTGATCGTTTTATTGACTCCAGTTTAGCGTATCAGGTATATGGCGGCGGTCTGGATTTCGATTTTGTCTGGCGCACTAACCTGGCTGCCGTTGATGGTTGTTTGCCGGATAAAACTTTTGTACTGAATATAGAGCCGCAGGTGGGGCTGGCGAGACGTGGCGCAGCTGCGGCTGATCGGATGGAGCAAAAACCTCTTGCTTTTCATCAGCGGGTGCAGCAGGGCTTTTTGCAGTTAGCCGAGCGATTTCCGGAACGTTTAACGGTGGTTGAGGCTGATCGTCCCGCAGACGAAGTTTTTGCCGAGATTTGGCGGCAGGCAGCTCCCCATGTAGCTGCACTGCGTTGAACTGTCTGCTTGTGGTATAATATTGCTGATAATGAGGTTAGAGCATGATTTGGAATACTATATATGGTCGCCAGGAATTGGTACAAACACTGCAGGGTGCCTTGGAAGCGCGGCAAATAGCACATGCTTATCTTTTTTATGGCCCCGATGGCATTGGCAAAAAAACTATCGCCCGGGTTTGGGCGACGGCTTTAAACTGTACAGGAGCAGGTCAAAAGGGCTGCGGTGTTTGTGCGGCTTGTCGTAAAGCACTGCAGGGTACCCATCCTGATTTGCATTGGCTGCAGCCTGAGGGCAAATCACTGAAAATTGACCAGATGCGTCAGCTAAAAAAACTGGCTTATCTTAAACCGCGGGAAGGGAAGTACCAGGTCTTTATTTTAGAACAGGCAGATGCTCTGACTGCAGAAGCAGCCAACAGCTTATTAAAGGTATTGGAAGAACCGCCGCCGGGGTCCCTTTTTATCCTGCTGGCACAGCACCCTGCGCTGCTTCCGGCAACAGTTGTCTCACGCTGTCAGGTGTTTGCTGTGCCGCGGCTGGATCCGCCAAATATGGCACGCTTACTACAGCAGCGCGGCTTGGCTGCGGCGGAGATAGATGAGATTACGGAGTGGGCAGAGGGCATTCCCGGCAGGGCTTTGGCCATGAGTGATCAGACAAAATGGCGTACTTACTATACAGAAGCAGTGGAAGTATTGAGGGCGCTTACTGACGGTCCGGTGAGCCGGCTGGCCGCCGCACTGGCAGAGCGAGAAGAACTGGATATATTTTTAGATGCCCTGACGCTGGTTTTACGGGAGGTTTTATTACGGCAGACGGTGGGCACTTTAACTAAACATGAGCAGCATCTTTCTCTGCTGGCCGAAAGTTGGTCGGCCCAAGCTTGTATTGCTGCTCTCCATGAAGTGCTTTTCCTGCAGCAGTCGCTGCAGAGCCCGGTGAACAAGCGTCTGGCACTGGAAAAGATGCTGAGGAACATGAAGGAGGTTAGCGAGACAGATGGTAACGGTAGTAGGCATTCGCTTTAAAAAAGCAGGTAAAATATATTATTTTGACCCGGATGGGATTGATTTAAAAGCGGGTAATTTTGCCATCGTGGAAACATCACGTGGCTTGGAATTTGGCGAAGTTGTGATCAATCCTAAGCAGATTCCGGAAGAAGAAGTAGTGCAGCCGTTAAAAAAAGTGATCCGGGCAGCGACAGAGGAAGACTGCCAGCAAGTTTTAGAAAATCGTCAAAATGAGGAGGAAGCCTTTGCGCTTTGTTTAGAGAAGATTGCCGACCATGGTCTGGAGATGAAACTGGTAGATGTTGAATATACATTTGATCGTTCCAAAGTAATTTTTTATTTTACTGCCGACGGTCGGGTTGATTTTCGGGAGCTGGTAAAAGATTTAGCTGCTATCTTCCGTACTCGTATTGAGCTGCGGCAGATCGGGGTCCGCGATGAGGCCAAAATGATAGGTGGACTGGGGCCCTGCGGTCGTGTGCTTTGCTGTCACACCTTTTTAGGTGAGTTTGAACCTGTTTCCATCAGGATGGCAAAGGACCAGAACTTATCATTAAATCCTACCAAGATTTCCGGGGTCTGCGGCCGCCTGATGTGCTGCTTGCGTTATGAAACAGATGTTTATGAGCTGGATCGGGCAGAGAACGATGCGGAGGAGTTTGTGGAATAGCCGCTTAGTCTTTGTGTGGGTGGAAGTGCTTATGGACGGTAAAGATGTGAGGTAAGTTATGAAGAAAGGAATTCTTTATTTGTGTCCCACACCCCTGGGCAATCTCAAAGATATTACGCTGCGTGTTCTGGAAACTTTACAGCAGGTCAGTTTGATTGCTGCGGAAGATACGCGTCGTACCCGTAAATTACTCAGCCACTATGACATACACACACCGCTGCTTAGTTACCACGAACATAATAAAACAGCCAAAACAGAGCAGTTAATTGCCAGGCTGTCAGCCGGTCAGACGGTTGCCTTGGTTAGCGATGCCGGGACACCAGGCATTGCTGATCCGGGAGAAGAGCTGGTGCAGGCTGCTATAGCTGCGCAGATAACAGTTGTTGCCCTGCCGGGTCCCGTTGCTGCCATTACCGCCCTGACTGCCTCGGGGTTGCCGGCAGTTCCCTTTGTCTTTTATGGCTTTTTACCTGCACATGGCGCGGAAAGAAAAGCAAGACTGGCGCAGGTCATGAGTGAAGAAAAAACTGTTATTCTGTATGAAGCGCCGCACAGATTACGCAAAACTCTGACGGAGCTTTGTCGTCTTGATCCCCGGCGCCAAGTGGTCGTCGGGCGTGAATTAACAAAACTGCATGAGGAGTACCTGCGAGATACTCTGGAAGCTATCTGTAAGCATTTTGCCGCTGTTGAGCCGCGGGGAGAATTTACTCTGCTGCTTGCCGGTGCTGAACCCAAAGCGTCAGAGCCGGCGCAGGACCCCTGGCAGGTGGCTGAACAGTATCTGCAGGAAGGTTTATCGACACGGGAGGCGGCACGAAAAGCGGCGCAGGCAACCGGTTATGCCCGCAATGAGCTATATCGTTACCTTATAGAAAAAAAGAAAAGCGAGTAGGTTGCTGTAACCTTAACACGCTTTTCTCTGTTTGCGCCTTTGACATCTCTGTCAAATTATAGCAAGTAGACGTTTTCTTACTGAGCAGCCAATTCCTGGATGCAGTCATTACAAACGATGCGACCTTTATAATGCTGCACATTATCGGCATTACCGCAGAAAAGGCAGGCGGGTTCGTACTTTTTCAGGATAATGCGTTCGCTGTCCACGTAGATTTCTAAGGAATCCTTAACATCGATTCCTAACGTCCGGCGTAGTTCGATTGGGATGACAACGCGTCCCAACTCATCAACTTTACGTACAATTCCTGTTGATTTCAACACATATTCCCCCTATTCAACATGCTTCGACAATATTTAGTGTACCAGCAATTACCAGATAAAGCAAGAGTTTTTTTGCAAAATTTTTTTTGAAAAAGGAATTTATGCCAAACCATAGCTCCGAGGCTCTAAGTTAAGATTATACAGCCGGCAGCGAAACAGTGAAAAGGGGCAGATTGCTTGCAGGACAGGCAGTTTCCCTGCTATAATAAAGTCATTCATCTTGACCGGGAAATTTGTATCTTTGATAGAGCAATATGTTGATAAAGGAGAATCTTTATGGCAAAGAAAACATTTTATATTACGACACCGATTTATTATCCCAGTGATAAACTACATATCGGTCACTCCTACACCACGGTGGCTGCCGATGCCATGGCTCGCTTTAAGCGTCTAACCGGCTGCAGGGTGTTTTTTCTAACCGGTACCGACGAACATGGTCAAAAAATTGAACGGCGGGCCCAGGCAGCAGGAAAAGATCCTCAGCAATTTGTAGATGAAATAGTTATCTGGATAAAAAAGCTTTGGCAGACCCTGGATATTTCTTACGATGATTTTATCCGTACTACGGAACCGCGGCATCAAAAGGCTGTGCAGAAAATAGTACAGAAATTTTATGAGCAGGGTGATATTTATAAGGCAAAATATGAAGGATGGTACTGTACTCCCTGTGAAGCTTTTTGGACAGAGCGCCAGCTGCAGGACGGCTGCTGTCCCGACTGTCAGCGGCCGGTAGAACTGGTAGCGGAAGAAAGCTATTTCTTCAAAATGTCTAAATATGTGGACAGACTGGTTGAGCACCTGGAAAAGCATCCTGACTTTATCCAGCCTACCGCCCGTAAAAATGAAATGATTAACAATTTTATTAAACCGGGGCTGGAGGATTTATGTATTTCACGTACTACCTTCCGCTGGGGTATTCCTGTGCCCTTTGATCCGGACCATGTAATTTATGTCTGGCTCGATGCCCTTACTAATTATATTACTGCTTTAGGTTATATGTCAGATGATGATCATTTATTCCAAACATTTTGGCCCGCCAATGTGCAGCTGATTGGTAAGGAAATTGTGCGTTTTCATACTATTTACTGGCCAATTTTTTTGATGGCTTTAGGGCTGGAACTGCCGGAAAAAGTATTTGGCCACGGCTGGTTATTGTTAGATGACGGTAAAATGTCTAAATCCAAAGGCAATGTAATTGATCCGGAGGTCTTGGTAGAACGCTACGGTTCTGATGCTGTCCGCTATTTTCTGCTGCGGGAAATTCCCTTTGGTGCCGATGGTCACTTTAGTGAGGAAGCCCTGGTACAGCGCCTGAACTTTGATCTGGCCAATGATTTAGGTAATTTATTAAACAGAACGCTGGCCATGCTGAAAAAATATTTTGGCGGTAAGATACCGGTGCCGGGCACCGCAGCTGCCATGGATGAGGAATTAAAAAAAGCGGCGACAGAGCTGCCGGCTAAACTGGAGTCGCTCATGGACCAACTGCAGTTTTCCAATGCTTTGGCCGAGATTTGGAAGTTTATTGCTCGGGCTAATAAATATATTGATGAGACTATGCCCTGGGCTTTAGCGAAAAAACAGGAAGAAGAACGCCTGCGCACGGTAATGTATAACCTCCTGGAGAGTATCCGCATTATTTCCGTGCTGCTGCTGCCCTTTATGCCGCAAACGCCGGCCCGCATCTGGCGTCAGCTGGGGATGGCAGAACAACCTGAGATTCAGACTTGGGACAGCATTTTATCCTTCGGTCAGCTGCCCGCCAACCTGCAGACAGTACCGGGAGAAGTTTTATTCCCCAGGCTTGAACTGACAGGAGAAGGGGGCGCTCCGGTGCGCCAGGCCACGAAAAAAGATAAACCGGCGCAGGGTAAAAAAACCCCTGCTGCAGGGGAGAAAGCAGTGACGGAAGAGGGTCTCATTTCTATTGACGAATTTGCTCGTCTCGATTTGCGTGTTGCGGAAATAACGGCCGCAGAAGCAGTCAGCGGCGCTGATAAACTGCTGAAACTACAGGTAGATGTGGGAGGAGACCGGCGTCAGGTTGTGGCCGGTATTGCCAAGCATTACCGCCCGGAGGAACTGGTGGGGAAAAGAATTGTCTTTGTAGCTAACCTCAAACCGGCTAAACTACGGGGAGTGCTTTCGGAAGGGATGCTGCTGGCTGCATCTGACGATGAGGGCAGCTTAGTCCTGGTAACTCCGGAAGCGCCGATTAAACCGGGCAGCAGGGTGAAGTAATGGTTCCCCTGATCGACAGCCACGCCCACCTGACAGATGCCCGCTTCCAGGAAGATTTTGCGGAAGTGGTAGCGCGGGCTAAAGCCGCCGGCGTTACCACCATTATCAATGTCGGTTATGATCTGCCTTCATCCCGGGCTGCCATTGCCCTGGCGGAAGAGGAAAGTAGTTTTTTTGCCGCCGTCGGTATCCATCCCCACGATACCAAAACAGTTAATGCACAGACTCTGCAAGAACTGCAAGAACTTGCTGCGCACCCGAAAGTTGTGGCAATAGGTGAGATCGGTTTAGATTATTATTATCACCATGCGCCGCCGGCACAGCAGCTGTCTGTTCTGCGCCAGCAAATACGTCTGGCGCGCCAGCTCTCACTTCCCCTGATTATTCATGATCGTGATGCCCATGATGATGTGCTGTCAGTGCTGCATGAAGAAAGGGCCTCAGAGGTTGGCGGTGTCATGCATTGTTTTTCCGGAGACCTGGCTTTTGCGCACCGCTGCCTGGAGCTTGGTTTTTACATTTCTTTTGCCGGCAACCTAACCTTTAAAAAAGCGGGAGCACTGCCGGAAGTGGCTCGGCAGATACCGCTGGAGCGGCTGCTGGTGGAAACAGACTGTCCTTATTTGGCCCCTGTTCCTTATCGCGGCAAGCGTAACGAGCCGGCTCATGTGCTCCATGTGGCGGCAAAAATTGCCGAACTGCGCCAACTGGAGCCGGCTCAAGTAGCGGCAGTTACCAGCAGCAATGCCCGGCAGCTGTTTGCTTTGGATAGGATTTCGTAAGTATGGATATAAATATAATTTACCGGATGAGGAGCTGTGAAGCAGCAGGAGAGAGGAGATACTAATGGACCTTCCCGGCTGGTGTACCAAGTGTTTCGGCACACGGACCGTGAAAAAGGCAGTTTTGCTGATTGTGCTGCTAATTATTGTCGGCGCGTGCGTGGCTGCCGCTGCGGCAGCTAAACCTGTTTCCCTAATTGTAGACGGTGAAGTGCAAACATTAACCACGAAGGCCAAAACGGTTGGCGCAGTGTTAGAGGAAGCCGGATTTTATGCCCGCAGCTGCGACAGCTTAACGCCCCAGGCAGAGGAAAAAGTAACTTCCGGTATGGAAATTAAACTGCAGAGAGCTGTTCCAGTTTATCTGAAAGTGGACAAGCAAACCCGTCTTTTATATACGACGGCTGCAGCAGCGGTGGAACTGTTAGCGGAAGAGCAGATTGCTTTTACCGCGGCTGATCGTATTTTACCTGAGCCGGAGGCAGCTTTAACTGCCGGCTGTACTGTACAGCTTATCCGCGTGACGACTGAAATGGTACAGGAGGACAGAGAAATTCCTTACCAGACTGTCTACCGGAAAGATGCCAAACTGTCCAGCGGCCGTAAAAAGGTGGCAGTAGAGGGAAAAGCCGGTGTGCTGCAAACAACTTATGAGGTTGTTTACGCCGACGGAGTGGAAGAAAGCCGCAGGTTAGTCGAGGAAAAACGCCTGGCCGAACCGGTCAACTGTGTGGTCCTGATCGGCACAAAACCTGTGCCGGTGCTTGCCGGCCGCAGTGGCGCCGCAGGTAGTGTTTATGAGGGGATAGCCTCTTATTATTCTGATAAATTTGCCGGCAAAAAGACAGCCTACGGTGGTGTTTATAATCCGGCTGCTTTGACGGCTGCCTTCCCGGATAAAGCTCTGCGCGGCAAAAAACTGCGTGTTACCTATCTTAAAACCGGACGCAGCGTTGAAGTGGTGGTTAATGATTTTGGTCCACACACCAAAGGTCGGCTGATCGATCTTTCTGCGGCGGCTGCCCGTAAAATTGGTTTGTTGGGGGCAGGTGTAGGAAAAGTTCGCGTAGAAGTTTTGTAGGGTATGATAGTCGCTACCCGCCGGTGGCTGTACCGGCGGGTAGTTTAATAAATATGCACGATAGTTTTGGGGCGGGGAGGCTGTAGCGATATGAAAAAGCTGCTCTTACTGTTGTTAGCAGTTTTGCTGCCGCTTGTTGTTCTGCTGACCACTATACAGCTGATCGTAAACAATGACGGCTTTTTTGCTCAGCAGTATATTATCAATGAAGTGCCGGCTGCTACACAAATTGAGCTGTCCGAATTGCTGCGGATTACTGATGAGATACAGGCATATTTATTCGGACGGCGCCCGGATTTTCTTATTGAGGGCGTAGTAAACGGCGTACAGAGACAAGTTTTTAACGCACGAGAAATAGCGCATATGAAGGATGTACAGCTGTTATTTGCCAAAGGAGTACGCCTGCGTAATCTAAGTGCCGTTATAGTTATTCTGCTCCTGCTGTGGTTATGGTTAAAAGACCGGGCAGCATTCTACCGTGCTTTGTGGGTGAGTGCCGTCGTTTTCTTTGCTGCCGCCGTTCTGGGCAGTCTCTTACTGTATTTAGATTTTAACCGCTATTTTGTGCTGTTTCATGAAATCTTCTTTGATAATGACCTGTGGATTCTCGATCCCCAAACCAGTATCCTGATTAGAATGGTGCCGTTAAATTTTTTTATGCAAACGGTGAAACAGCTGGGTATCCTGACTGCACTACAAATGCTGCTGCTGGGTATATTAGGATACGGCGGACAGGCTTTAGCGGGTCGGCGTAAAGCCGGCAGCTAAGCTGCGGAGATTTAAGGCATGACAAGACTTAAGGGGGACCGGCAATGAGTAATTTATCTAAACCGGCCTATGTTTCTGCTCTGCTGGCACGTTATGGTATTCGTTTAAAGAAAAGATGGGGGCAGAATTTCCTGGTGGATGAGAACATCCTGCAGAAAATCGTGGCGACCGCCGAACTACAGCCCCATGATCTGGTCCTGGAAGTGGGACCCGGTATTGGTGCGCTCACAGAAAAGCTGGCGCAGGCAGCCGCTCATGTGACCAGTTTGGAAATCGATGAACGCTTACTGCCGGTACTCAAGGAAACACTTGCGGCCAATGTTAATATTGATATTATCCATCAGGATGCCTTAAAGGTAGATTACCGGCAGCTGTGCGCTGCCGGTCCGGTAAAGATAGTTGCTAATCTGCCATATAATGCAGCCACGCCGCTGCTTTATTTGTGGTTGAAGGAGTATCGCAGCTGTATCAAGCTGTTAGTATGTATGGTACAAAAAGAGGTGGCACAGCGTCTTGCCGCCGTACCCGGCGGTAAAGATTACGGTACGTTATCTGTGATTTGTCAATATGCAGCTGAGGTAGAGCTGGCTTTTGAGGTGCCGCGGACCGTATTTTTCCCCCGACCTGAGGTGGCTTCTGCTGTGGTAAAGATTAAACCGAAGCGGCAAACACTTTTATCACCGCCGGTTGAGACATACTTTTACCAGATAGTCGAAGCAGTTTTTGCCCAACGCCGGAAAACCATTCTCAATACACTACATGCTGCTTTCGGCAGAGATAAAGCACAAATTGCTGCCTGGGGTGAGGAGGCAGAGCTGGATTTGTCGCGCCGCGGTGAAACGCTGACGGTGGAAGAATTTGCAAGACTGGCAGAGATGTTTTATAATAAAACCAATGTTGTAAAGTGAAAGGTGCACAGAAAGCATGGATTTCATTAGCCCCTCCAAAGGAAGGCTGACCTTTGCCGAAACATATGAGGACGTTATTAATTATGTGGATGAAGAGCCGGAAGAGCAGTATAGACTGATTATTGGTACTGATTCGCAAACCCATGCCGGGCAGGATGTTACTTTTGTGACGGCGATTATCATCCATCGTGTAGGTAAGGGGGCACGCTACTACTATCGCCGCTTTAACAAAAACTACATGCACAATTTACGTCAGCGTATTTATTATGAAACTTACTTAAGTCTTGAGGTGGCGATGATGGTTGCCGCCAAGCTGGCGGAAAATGGTGACTCCCGGCTAAATGTGGAGATTCATTTAGACGTGGGCCAGCAGGGAGAAACAAGGGAAATGATCCGTGAAGTTGTAGGGATGGTAATTGGCAGTGGCTTCCAAGCTTTTATTAAGCCTGACTCCTTTGGGGCTTCTAAAGTTGCCGACAAATTTACTAAATAAGTATACGCCGTTGTGGCGTATTTTTTTTGCATAGGAACTATATCAACCTTAATTTGTATTTTTTATTTTACATAATACGGCCGGCTAAAAACTGCCGGAGCAAATCAAAGCGTCGGCTGTCATGATAGCCAATATACAGTTTTCCGGCGTGGTAACGGCTGCGCGGCCGATGGTTGATCATGCAAAGTGCTTCCAGACAGTCGCCGATAATGGTGTCTGTAATCAGTTTATTGTGCAGTTCATTTTTTATGGAGGAGCCTAATTGGGCATGGGGGATAGCAGCGGCCAAAGCTATTTTCAGTTGATGCCGTACGGCGTGCACAAGTAAGGTAGGGGGAACAGCATAATCTTCCCAGGGTACAACCTGCAGCAGACGACGTGAAATAAGATGGGGGCCATGTGACGGCGTAGCGATTCTAATTTGCTCTTCCAGTCCCAATTGCTGATTAACTAAATGGCGGTAATAAAATAAAGGTTCTGTAAAAGTTGTCAGTTCAGTAAGATGGGGGTAGCAGTCCAGCAGTGCCAGGTCCAGCTCTGTCCTGATGGCCGTTTCCAGCAGCTCAGTTATTTCTGCGGTATACTCGCCCACCATATCACCATCGACAAATAAAACATAATCTGCACCACTGGTGTAAGCAAGATTGGCACCGACGGCCCGCGGTACATCAATGCCGAGAGGCAGACTGAAAGAAACGAGAGTAATGCAATGTGGATGCTGCTGCTGCATTTGTTCAGCTTCCTGCAGGGTTAGCTTATTGGACCCGTTGAGTATGACGAAAATACGGCTAAAATACTTGATTGATAATAAATGCTGTAATACACGTCCGAGACGGTATTCTTCATTTTGTGCAGGCACAATGGCAACGATCATCTTATCACCTCCTTTTTATTATATGAAAGGAGGTGGTTTGTGGGTGCAGGTTTGCACAAATCTTACCCGGCTGTCATACCATAAAAAGAGCAGCTGTGCCAGCAAAAGAAGGAAAGGCAGGTGTAACAGCGTGGTTTTTAAAGTAGGCGAAATCGTGGGACGCAAATCGTATCAGATGGATTTACTCTTTAAGATCGTGGAGATTAATGAAAAAGAAGGCAAGGCAGTGTTAAAAGGTTTGGATATGCGTCTTTTGGCTGATGCCAGTCTAGATGATTTAAGTTATCCGGAGCCGTCACAACTGCAAGCATATCGACAATCATCCGCCGAAGTGCAAAAGGATTGCTTTCGTAAAATTTACCGCCGCCGCAGTATGGAGCGGGAACAATTGCGCAGTATAAGCGGTAGGTCGCCCGAGGATTTTTTTTCTCTCCCGGGGAAAGTACTTCATCTTGATGGTGATGCTGATTACCTGAGAGAATGTTTAAGAGCCTATAAATCTTTAGAAATAGAAGCGGTAGGAGTGTTTCTGCCGGAAAAGGAGCAGCCGTCTCAAGTTTGGAATCTGCTGCATGAGCATCGCCCCGATATTTTAGTTATGACTGGGCATGATGCCTATATCAAGAATAAAAATAACGATTTCCGCAATCTTAAGTATTACCGTACTTCCCGCTACTTTGTGGAGGGGGTACTTAAAGCCCGCCAGTATGAACCGAGCAAAGACGATCTGGTAATCTTTGCCGGCGCCTGTCAGTCTCATTATGAACAGCTTTTAGCGGCAGGTGCTAACTTTGCCAGCTCACCACAGCGTGTTTTAATTCATGCCCTGGATCCGGTTTTCATTATGGAGAAGGTAGCTTATACTTCCATTAATGAATCAGTTAATATTTTTGAAGTAATCAAAAGTACAATTACAGGACTGGATGGCTTGGGAGGGGTTGAGACACGCGGGAAGTTTCGTTTAGGGCTGCCCAAATCTCCGTACTAGAGCGGAGACCGGCTGACAGCTCCGCACTTTCGGGTGGTGTAAGCAAATTTTCTATTGACATAATGCATATTGAGAAGTATAATAATTTATTTATGATTTGACAGACCGAAGAGGGTGTGATACAATAAAGTAGAAATATTGTCTGGGGTGATAGCGTTTGGCAGCAACAAATGCACTTATGCAAATTCGTCGTAACCTTGAATCACACGTCGGACAGAAAATACGTCTGCGCGCCCATCGCGGACGCAGAAAAACTCTGGAAAAAGTTGGCGTGTTAGAGAACACATATCCATCCATTTTTACCGTCCGGGTAGATGAACCAAATTATCATCAGCGTTTATCTTTTTCATATGCAGATGTGTTAACAGAAACGGTAGAGTTAACATTAATGACCAATAAACAGTAATATTTTTAGCAGAAAACACAGCCTTAAGGGCTGTGTTTTTTGCTGTCTGCCGGAGCAAGGGTGCTGCGTAAGCAGCAGAAAAAAACCGACAGACATATTTTGCAGAAAAAAACAATAGATATGAGAAAGACCACTCAAATCCGCACATTTCCTGCAGTAGAGGCATATAATTAATGGGATAATGCTACGGGAAAGGGGGAAGCGGAACTTTTTCCGTTCTTGGCAAAAGGTAGGTAGATTAGGAGAAAGGAGGCAGAAAGATGGGAAAAGACGAATTTCTGGCGTTGGAATGTATTACTGATCTTTTAAAAGTAGAACAGGTTGTCGGTGAGAATGCCTCGCAAACATCACTGGTGCGAGACATTGTCTTACCGGGAAAGGTCCGCAAAATCGCAGAAGTAGACACCGAACTGCGCGATGTGAAGGGACGTGTGATAGAAAACAAAGTCATCGTCGAAGGCGTCCTGCATAAGCAAATCTTTTATGTAGACGACAAAAGCGGTCAGATGAAAGAATTTACGGTTGATGACGAACGATTTGTGCATTTTGTTGATGTCCCTGGTGCCATGCCCGGGATGAATGTACAAGTGCATGTGCGTGTCGAATTCGTTGGTCATGATTTTATCCGTGAAGTGAAAGCCTACAGAGACGCTGAGTCGGCAGAAGATTTGGAGCTTGAAACTGAACATGAAAAAGACAAAAAGAAAAACGTAGATTCCCTTTTCCGACAAACTGTTGTTTTAGAGATTTTTGCTAAAGTTACTGAATCAATGCAGCTTGATGTCGTCGTAGACGTTAACGGTGTTGACAAGAACAATGTGAAGACGGAACTGTTGAAGGTAGAAAGTGTCATCGGCGAAAATGCTTCACAAGTCTCAGTGCAGGCTGACGTAGACTTTGACCGTCCTGCCCGCAAAATAAAGAATATTGATACTCAGATTCGTAATCTGGAAACACGTGTTATTGAAAACAAAGTAATCGTTGAAGGTGTGCTGCATAAGCAAATTTACTTTGTTGGTGCAGATGATGATGTGGTGCATGAGCTTTCAGTAGATGAAAAGTTTACTCATTTTGTAGATGTCCCCGGCGCCTTCCCGGGCGCTAATGTCCAGCTGCACCCACGTGTCGAGTTTGTAGCTGTAGATATAGATGCTGATGATCCCACCCGGGGCAAACAGACGGCCATCATAGATCTTTTCGCCAAAGTAACAGAAACTGTGCAGGTAGATGTAGTGACCGATATTATGGGTGCTGCTGTACGTAAAGAGCTGCTCAAAGTTGCACAAGTGATTGGTGAAGGCTCAAAGCAGCAGAATATTGTTGCCGACCTGAAAGCACCGGCACCGGCTAAGAAAATGGCCGGACCTCCTGAGACGCGTTTTGAAAACCTGGAAACACGTATCATTGAGGATAAGGTTGTTATTGAAGGCGATCTGGTTAAGCATGTTTATTTTGTGAGCGATGATGACGAGGCGGAAGTCAGGGAGTTCGAGGTACGTGAACATTTTACAGCCTTTGTAGACATTCCCGGCGCCAGACCTGGCCAGGTGGCGCAGGTATATCCACGCGTCGAGTTTACAGACTTTGATATTGATCCCAGAGATCGTACCCGTATTCGCCAGACTACAATCATTGAGATTTTTGTTAAGGTTACCGAACATGTACAATTAGAAGTGGTAGTCAGCTGTGATACCGGGCCTACTCCTTCAGTTACTATTTATGTAGTACAGCCGGGTGATACGCTCTTCCTCATTGCCCAACGTTTTAATGTATCACTGCAGGCGATTGAAAAAGCAAACCCGCAAATTACAGATCCCAATTTGATCTTCCCGGGTCAGCAAATTTTCATACCACGCCGCTAATCATAAAAGTAGCATCAGCCGATGCTACTTTTTTTAGATTTGCAGACAAAAAGCGGTGCGGCAGTGAGATGAGGGCTCTGCTGCACCGCTTTTTTGTGTCGTATGCTTAAGAAAGTGTCAAGAAGCGGCTGTCCTGCATACGATAAAGGGGAGGCGTGTATATGATAAAAGAAACGAATAAAATAAACCGCATTATTGCACCTATACGAGACTGCCAGGAAGCAAAGGTCAGGCTGCCGTTAGAAATCTCACTGCCCGGAGAAGTAGAGGAGTTTAACGACCCGGAAATTACCGTCTTAGAGGCCCAGGCCAAAGCGCTGAGCGAAGGAATATTTTTAGAGCTGATTATCCAGCAGGACACATTTTATGTGGTGAAAGAAACGGGTCTGGTCAACAAAGCAACTACTGTACATCAGCTCAACAGGCTGGTGCCGGCAGCAGGCAGTCAGCCCGGGTTGATGGTACAACTAACGGTTGAACCGCAGTTTGAGGGCCGCTGGTCAGCCAAAAGTAGCACAGAACAGGCAGAAAAGCTGACTGTCTTGTCCGGCAGCTGCAGACTTGATGTTGCTTTTCAGCTGCTGGCAGAAGAGGATCTGGTAATTGAGCCAGGGGAGACTTTGGCCGCCAAAACAGATTCAGGGTCCATAAAAATAGAAACTGTACATGCGGATTTCATGAAAACCTTTGACCTGGCGCTGCCGGTCGCACTAACGGAAACAGCCTGCAGCGAAATCCACAGTAGTGCCAAGTTTATTAACCAACGGGCTACTGCCATGTGCGGCTGGGTGAAGGTAGAAGGAGAGCTTGCTGCCGCAGTTGCTTACCAATTAGCAAATGGTACCGTCAAAAAAGAGACTTTTGTTTTCCCGGTACGGGAGTATCTACCCCAGCCAACGGCGCAGATGGATATGGAAGCTGTTGTGAGCGGTACTGCGGAAATTTTAACCTGCCAGCTGACGAACGTTGGAGCAGTGCTGCGCGGTTTGTTACATGTAAAGGGTAAACTTCTCGTGCAGCAGGGAGTTGCTGCTGATCTGCGAGGTTTTACCGGTCAAAGCTATGCTTCCGGCCATTATCATCAGCCTGTTGACATAGAAGTAATTGTAGGGGTAGGCTCTTCCCAAACATTAATTGAGCAGGAAATCTTTTTTGGTCGTAAGGTGAAACTGGTTAGAGAACCGGTAGCAGCAGAAGTGCGTCACCTGCAGTATGAAATAATTCATAATAAAGTAATAGTACGTGGAATCCTGGATAAAGAACTGTTTGTTGTAGATGCAAACAAGAGTACAGTTTTTCTGCATAATGTTAAAGAAAGGTTTGTTCACTTTGTTGATGTGCCTGGAGCAGCTCCAGGCATGCGTGCCCATGTTCAGGCCCGGGTAGAGTATGTGCGTGTGGAAATAAATCCGGACCAGGAAACAGCACGGCAGGTGGCAATTATTGAGATTCGGGTCAAGGTATTTCGCCGCATCAAGCAACCTCATCAACCACCATTTAAGCCACCTTATGACCCGTCGCCAATGCCTAAACCACCTCATGATCCCCCGTCGCCTCCCCCGCCACCACAAAGAATCTATATAGTGCGTTCCGGAGACAGTGTGTGGAAAATTGCGCAAATGTTTGGTGTCCCCATGGAAGCCATTATCGCCGCTAATAATCTACAAAATCCAAATCTGATCTACCCAGGCCAAAAACTAATCATACCGCTCTAATGGTGTAATTAACCATCAGCAAGCATTAAATAAAGAGTTGGTGTATAGCCAACTCTTTATTTACTATTTCACTGCAGTTAGGGATGAGCGCTGTATTTACTTTTTGCCACTAGGCCGGTAGTTAACTATAATAAATTGTGAAGATATCTTAACAATCTTAACAAATATTAAAGGAGTTGTTAACGTTGCGAAGAAAGTGGATCAACATAGTAGTGCTTGCACTTCTGCTCACAATCATTGCCGCCCCCTTTGCTGCCAGGGCAGAAGCAGCTGTTGTGCGCTATACTTATCGGTACAGCCCAACAAAAGGTTGGCAGCTTATTGCTGCTCCCAAGGTTACCAAAATTACTGTTAGCTGCAAATATGCTTGTTATCGTGTTAAAGAAGGCGATACCTTAGCTAGCATTAGCCAACGTTTTAATACAACAGTGGAAAAATTAATGCAGTTAAACAGACTTAAAACGGCTGTCGTCAAGCCGGGTCAACTGATACTTATCCCCTTAAATTATAATAAACCTGCTCCGGAACCGGAGCCTAAACCGGAGCCCCAACCGGAGCCCAAACCTGTTACCGGTTTAAATCAGGCGGAACAAACCATGTTGGACTTGGTGAATGCCGAACGCACCAAGCTTGGCTTAAAACCGCTGCAGATTGATCTGGAATTGGTAAAACTGGCGCGTCTGAAAAGTCAGGATATGATCAATTTAAATTATTTCAGCCACCAGTCGCCGACCTATGGCTCACCTTTTGAGATGATGAAAGCCGCAGGAATTTCGTACAGGCTTGCAGGTGAAAATCTGGCCGGAGCGCCCACTGTAGAGCGTGCGCATACAGGTCTAATGAATTCACCGGGACATCGTGCCAATATTCTGAACCCCAGTTATACTCACATCGGTATTGGGGCAATCAGCGGCGGCCGTTACGGGATGATGTTTACACAGTTGTTTGTGGGACGGTAATAGAGAATGCTGCAAGCCGGGCTGACCTGGAAACGGGTCAGCCCGGCTTTGTATGCAGAGACAGTAATTGCACACTAGAGCTTGGGGATGAGTAGCATTTTGCCGGGATGCAGGTATTTAGGATATTTAATTTTATTAAATTCAATCAGCAGTTCCGCTGTTATGCGAAAGCGCCTGGCAATGCTTTCCACGGTATCGCCGGGGCGTACGAAGTATATTTCTTTGTCGCTATGTTCGGGTATTTTAACCGCTTCTTCACGATCATAGATAATAACCGGTGTGCCAATGGGCGTTAAGGGGTAGATTTCCTCCACATCTTCATTATACATCCGTACACAACCGGCCGTGGCAGCAGTATTAATTGTCCAGGGGTTAAATGTACCGTGGATACCGTGTCTCTGGTAGGTAAAGGCCAGCCAACGTGTGCCAAGGCTGGGATGCGGACGAGGATTCTTTTCATAAATATGATATTCACCCAGTGGGGTAGGGGTTTCAGGTTTGCCGATGGCGATGGGGTAAGTTTTATAAAGCTGTCCCTGCCGGTAAAATATCATTTTCTTCATTTTTCTATTTATTTCAATGCGCGTCATTTTCAGACCTCCAAGCAATACATAAAAATGAAAAGCTTGTGTTTTATGATATGAGCAGTAAGCTAATTTTGCTCAGGAAACTCTGCAAAGGAAGCAGTGTGCCGCGTGAAAAAATATTGCCAGCTATATTCATAAAAAAGCGTGAGAAACTATGTGAGAACCCTATTAGTTCAAACAAGGAGTGAGGCTAATGAGTCCCAGGCGTGTCAGGATTATGTCTGAAGCATTAAAGGAAGAGTTAGCCGCAGAGTTAGGCGTTGCTCACATTGTGCGCCAGGAAGGTTGGGGAAGCGTTTCTTCCCGTGACTGTGGAAACTTGGTTAAGTTGGCGATTGAACGCGCTGAACGTGCTCTGATGAATGGACAATAGGGTGAAGCGTACCGTTTGCGGTACGCTTTTTATCTCTTAGAGAAAAAGGAATTTCATGACTAATGTGGAATAGTTAGCTTAATTGTGCAAATTGCAGTAACAAGCTGAACAACCTGACAAGTATCAGAGCAAATTACAGCCGGTATGAAATGAGCACAATAAAAGTCAGAACTTAAGACTTGGGTAAAATAACAGTATTATGCAGTGTATGTGGAGGGAAAAAGGTGGACAAATTACGCACCCTGAAAGATGTTAAACAGTTAAAAATAGCAGCAGATCGTATTCTGTATTCTGCAAATGAAGCAGAAATTGTGGCCGGCGCCACAACAGATATTTATTTTGTGCGTACTTTAGAAATTTTACGTGCAGCGAATAAATATGAAACTGAAGTAACGGCAGAGATTTTTGCTAATAAAGCGGGGGTCCTCTGTGGTGTAGATGAAGCTGCCAATCTGCTGCGGTTGGCTGATGTAGAAGTGTGGTCGTTACCGGAAGGGGAAGAATTTGCGCAAAAAGATGTGATCATGCGTATTAAGGGGCGGTATAGCGACTTTGGTGTTTATGAAACAGCAATTTTAGGTATACTGGCCAGCTCTTCCGGCTGGGCAACGGCTGCCCGCAAAATAAAAAAATTAGCCGGTGATCGCCCAGTACTTTGTTTTGGCGCCCGGCATGTTCACCCCGCTGTAGCTCCGGTGATGGAACGGGCAGCAATTGTGGGTGGGGCCGACGGCTGCAGTTGTATTTTGGGTGCTAAACTGGCCAAGATGGAGCCTTCGGGCACGGTACCGCATGCGGTTATGTTGGTGGTTGGTGACACTTTAGAAGTTGCCCAGCTTTATCATCAGACGATGCCGCCTGAAGACCCACGGATTATTCTCGTCGATACTTTTAAGGATGAGGCAGAAGAGGCTATGCGTTTAGCCGTCTCCCTGCGGGAAAACTTACATGGCATCAGGGTGGACACTCCGGGTGAACGTGGTGGTGTAACTCCCGGCTTAGTGCGTGAACTGCGGGCTCGTTTAGACCAGGCCGGCTTTCAGCATGTTAAAATATTTGCTTCGGGCGGTATCGATGAAGAACGCCTGCCCCTTCTGCTGGCAGCCGGTGTAGATGCTTTCGGTATAGGTTCTTACATATCTCGGGCTCCGGCCATTGATATGACCATGGACATTAAAGAAGTGGAGGGCAAGCCTATTGCCAAGCGCGGCCGCATTCCGGGTCTCTCTGCGGCACCGCGTTTAAAAAGAATTCTGTAACTTTATCATTGATTTTGGTAAGTTGATGAACGCCTGTCGGGCGTTCATTTTTATTTGCAGCCCTTTCTCCCCGTACCAGTGTATAGGATAACTTTGACAAGGAAAATCTATTTAATGTTGTAGTAAAGTGGAGGTGCTGTCTTTTGTCTGAACAGCAAAAGGGCCAGCTTGTGATTATCGGTGGAGCCGAGGATAAAGAAGGCGAATGTATTATTTTGAGACGGTTTCTCTCCCTGGCCGGAGGTAGAAAAGCCCGTCTTGTTGTGCTGTCTACGGCCAGCGCCGATCCTCAGATCGGGATACAATATATGCGTCTGTTTACCCACTTAGGTGCTGCTGATGTACAGGTATTGGCGCTCCAAACCAGGGAAGAGGCTAACCAGCTGCACCATCATGATACTTTGGTTGAAAGCACCGGCATTTTCTTCACCGGCGGCGATCAGCTGCGCATTACCAGTATCTTAGGGGGCAGTATCCTGGGCAGTGCACTGCAGGAAAGTTACCGTCGTGGTATTGTAATTGCCGGGACCAGTGCCGGTGCCTCTGTGATGAGTGAGACAATGTTGGTGGGGGGAGCCGATGATGCCGCCCCCAGCAAAGAGATAATTCGTATGGCCCCGGGATTGGGCCTACTGAAAGATGTGGTGGTTGATCAGCACTTTGCCCAGCGCGGCAGAATTGGTCGTTTATTGGCAATGGTAGCCCATAACCCTTATATTCTGGGAGTAGGGATTGATGAAGATACTGCCATTGTGATTAACAACAGCGCGGAGTTTGAAGTCATCGGCTCCGGTACGGTTACGGTGTTGGATGGACGGGAAGTAACTCATTCTAATGTCTCAGACTCCAGCCCGCAGCAGCCTTTAGCCTTAACTAATGTTAAATTACATATTCTAACCCAGGATTATCGCTTTCATCTGCAGGAGCGCTATGTGCGGATGCCCGCAAAGTAAGGAGGACATACAGCAAAATGAAGATCGTAGATCTGCATTTTTACACCGGACGCAATATCTACAGTCACTATCCGGTGCTGAGCATGCTGTTGGATCTGGAAACTTTCCAGGATTATCGTACAGACTGTGACCCGACTTTTGCCGACCGCATACTTAAAGAGCTGCCGACATTAGGGGAACATAGCTGTTCGCGACGCCGTCCGGGCGGTTTTATCGAAAGAGTGAAAGAAGGTACTTATTTAGGGCATGTGGTTGAGCATGTCCTCTTAGAGCTGCAGAGTCTGGCAGGGATGGGAGTAAAATACGGCAAGACCTTTACGGGCAGCGGCCGCTTAGTACAGATTATCAGTGAATATCACTGTGAACAAGCGGCCCGTATTTTGGCGGAAGCAGCGGTACAATTTGTTAAGGCGCTGGCTTCAGGGGAGCAGTGGCAGCTGAAGGCCAGTTTAGCGGCAGCAAAAAAGGCGGCTGCGCGCTATCTGCCCGGTCCCAGTACTGCCGCCGTCTTGGCGGCAGCACGCCGCCGTGATATTCCTTACCGGCAGCTGGAGCCCGGCACCAGTTTATATTTGCTCGGTACCGGTAAATATCAAAAACGTATTCAAGCCAGCTTAACCGCTGAGACCGGTTGTATTGCCACCGAGATAGCGTGCAGTAAACCTTTGACGAAAAAAATTCTGTCGCAGTATGGTCTGCCTGTACCCCATGGTAAAATTGTGCGTTCGGCAGTGGAAGCAGTGCAGGCGGCGCAGGAAATAGGCTATCCGGTTGCAGTAAAGCCGGACAACGGTAATCAGGGAAAGGGAGTGACCCTCAATATCAGGAGCGCGGCAGAGGTAGAGAAGGCATTTTGCCGGGCTGCCGTTTTCAGTCCTGCGGTGCTGGTAGAAGCCTGTCTGGCCGGCAGACACTATAGATTGTTAATTGTCAACGGACAGCTGGCTGCCGCCGCTGAACGTCTGCCTGCTTTTGTCATTGGTGATGGGCTGCGGACAATCAGCGATTTGGTGGCTGAGGAGAATAAGAATCCCTTACGGGGTGAGGGGCATGAAAAGCCCCTGACGAAAATCCCCCTTGACAGTGTGGCCGAGGAAGTGCTGCAGCGTCAAGGTTTAACTCTCCAGGCTGTAGTGCCGGCGGGTACCCGTGTTTATCTGCGCGATAATGCCAACTTATCAACGGGGGGAACCTCCTGTGATGTGACCGATGAAGTCCATCCTAAACAAATAGAATTGGCGGTTAAAGCTGCCGGCTATATCGGTTTAGATGTTGCCGGCGTAGATGTGGTTATGGAAAACATTGCCCTGCCGCCGGAAGAACAGGAAGGCGGTATTATTGAGGTTAATGCCGCACCCGGCTTAAGAATGCATTTGTATCCCAGTGTCGGCAAAAAACGTGATGTGGCAGAAAAAATTGTGGCTGCCCTCTTCCCACCTGACAGGCCTGCACGGGTACCGGTGTTTAGTATTACCGGTACCAACGGTAAAACGACGACAACAAGAATGCTGGAATATGTTATGCGCCAGCACGGTCTCTTTACAGGGATGTGCTGCACAGATGGCATTTACTATAACGGTCAGCAGGCGCGCAGAGGTGATTTAACAGGGCCTGAAGGGGCGGCAGCTGTGCTTACTCATCCGGAGGTGGAGGTGGCTGTTCTGGAAACGGCCCGTGGTGGCATTGTGCGGCGCGGTTTAGGTTATGACCGGGCTGATGTGGCAGTTATTTGTAATATCCGCGAGGATCATCTCGGGCAGGATGGAATAGACAGCCTGGAAGATTTAGTGCATGTGAAAAGTTTAGTGGCTGAAGCCGTTTATAAAAACGGGACAGTTGTGTTAAACGCCGATGAGGCAAACGTTAACGAAATCGCCAAAAGAGTCTGGGAAAAAATCATTTACTTTAGCTGTCAGGAGGACAATATTATTGTGCGTCGTCATCTTGGTAAAGGGGGACGGGCGCTTTTTGTGCGTCGCGGCACGATTGTGGCGGCACAGGGAAATCGTGTCATCCTGGTAGGACGAACGAAGGATTTTGCTGTAACTTTTGCCGGCCGGGCTCAGCATCAAATCGAGAATCTCCTGGCTGCTTTGGCGGCCTGCTGGGGCTACGGTTTATCTCCTCGCCAGGCTTCTTTTTACCTGCGCCGCTTTACTTCTTCACCACAGGACAACCCGGGCCGGGCCAATCTTTACCAGGTAGATAAGGTGCAGGTTTTAGTTGATTATGGTCATAACCCGGATGGTTTTGCCAGGATGGGGGAGCTGGTCGGCAGAATTAAAAGGGGACGAACTATTGCCGTAATCGGTGTGCCTGGAGACCGCAGCAATGAACTTATTTTTGCTGCCGGGCACACGGCAGCACAATATTTTGATCATTTAGTGATTAAAGAAGATGCCGACCTGCGCGGCAGGCAGCCTGGTGAAGTGGCTGCGATTTTAAAAGCAGGCGCTTTAGCGGCCGGGATTGCACCCGCTCGGATAACGGTCATAGCGCAGGAGTCGGAGGCAGTACGTACGGCACTGACAATGGCTGCTGCCGGTGACATGGTGGTAGTGTTTTATGAACAGCTGGAGCCTGTGCTTACGGAAATATTCGCCCGCCAGGAACAGTTAAGTACGCTGGCAGCAGCACCAAAAGCGAAAAAAAGACTGCCTTATGATAGTTCCGCGGTGCTGACTTAGCAGGAATTTTACCCTCGACAGCGAATACTCAGGTGCTATGGACAATTTGGAGAAGAAGACGCCGGTCGTTGAGCGGGCGTATGCCAAGATTAATTTAATATTGGCCGTTACAGCCAAGCGCACTGATGGCTATCATGAACTGCAGACAGTTTTTCAAAGCTTGGCACTGCATGATACCCTAACCTTTACTGCTAACACAGGTGAGGAAATTGCTTTAGCCACAAACAACCCCAGCCTTTCTGCCGGACCGGATAATTTAATCTGGCGTGCCGCAGAAAGGCTTAAGCAGTTTTACAAGGTTCGGGCAGGCGTAAAAATTTACTTGGAAAAAAGAATTCCGCTGGCTGCAGGCTTAGGTGGGGGCAGCAGCGATGCCGCAGCAGCTTTACGTGGTCTGGTTCGTTTCTGGCAGCTTCCCCGTGAACCGGAGGTCTTATGGAGAATTGCCGCCGAATTAGGTTCAGACGTGCCCTACTGCTTAGCTGGGGGTACGGCACTGGGTACAGGCAGGGGTGAACACTTACGCCCACTTCCGCCCTGCCCGCACTTTTATGTTGTCCTGGCTAACCCCGGTTTCCCGGTGGCGACGGCAGAAGTCTACCAGACACTGCGGGAAGCTGAGCTGGCACCCACTGCTGCGGTGGCCGGAATGCTGCAGGCTTTGGCTGAGCAGAACCGCATGGCAGTGATGCGGCACTTGATGAATACACTGGAAAAGGCTGCTTTTCGTCTCTATCCGCAGGTAAAAGCATTGAAGGAAATCATGGCCGGGACAGGTGCAGCCCTGATGTGCGGCAGCGGTCCTACGGTATTTTCCCTCTTGCCCACTGTGACGGCAGCGACTGCTTTACAGGAAACTTTATGGCGGCAAGGGTACCAGGTGTGGTTAACGGAAACTATGCAGCAGCCGGAGGGAGCAAAATGGTTGATGTAATTGTGTTAGCCGGAACAGCAAAGTCATCGGAACTGACAATTGCTGAACAGGTGCAGAACAAGGCTTTTGTGCAGATTCATGGGCAGGCAATGCTGAATTATGTTTTGACTGCCCTGCAGCAAACAAGCTCTGTACAACGTATCGCTGTAGTGGGTCCGCTGGCGGAGCTGCAGACTTTAATCGGAGACTCTGCGCAGGTGATAGCTGTTGACGAAGGCAGCAGCATTGTGGAAAATCTACAGCGCGGATTACAGGCATTACAGCCAAACAAGCATTGTTTAGTGGCTGCATCTGATGCCGCCTTTTTAACGCCTGCTGCCGTCAATCATTTTCTGGCAGCCTGCCGGCCTTATGAGGCAGCAGTTTATTATCCCATAGTGAGGCGCGAAGATAATGACCGCTGTTTTCCCGGTGTAAAACGTACTTATGTGAAGCTGGCTGATGGTGAATTTACAGGCGGTAATCTCTTTCTGATTAATCCTGCTGCTTTAGAGAAAGTGATGCCGCGTCTGGAAGAATTTTTTGCTTTGCGGAAAAGCCCACTGCGCCTGGCCGCGGCCTTAGGTTTTGGTTTTGTGCTGAAACTGCTGACAAAACGACTGACCATCGCAGAATTGGAAAAACGTTTTTTTGCTTTATTTTCTGCAGTAGGTAAAGCTGTGATTTCTCCTTATGCTGAGCTGGGCACAGATGTAGATAAACCCAGCGATTTGGAGTTGGCCCGCCGGCGCTTAAAACCCCTGTGATAATAAGGCTGAAAAATGCCGGTGAAAGCAGGGCTTTTCTCAGTAAAAATATGTGAAGAAAATAACATACTGTCGTTTTAGGCAGAAAAAAAGAGTAAGAGTTATTTTGCAAATGCAAATATTTTCCCAGTAAAAAGCAGGAATTATTAAACTTATGTGGAAATAGCAACGTACATAACGTTGTCGGGGAAGGCGGTGATTTGCATGAGAGTAACCGACGTCAGAATCAGAAAGTTGAACCATGAGGGGAAAATGAAAGCCATTGTCTCAATTACTTTAGACGACCAGTTTGTGGTACATGATGTACGTGTGATCGAGGGTAACAATGGGTTGTTCGTGGCCATGCCGAGCAAAAGAACACCGGATGGTGAATTTAAAGATATCGCGCATCCCATTAACTCTGAAACACGTGAAATTATTCAGTCAGCAGTTCTGCTCGCGTATAATGAGGAGTTGGAAAGAGAGTTGGTTGGTGCATAATGGAGCAGCTATGCTCCTGTTTTTTTTTGCCCGCAATTACCTGTGCCCGGCTGCTGCTTCCTGCCTGGGAAAAAAGCATTTAATTTTCATAGAATTGTAGCAATCTTGAGGGAGAAAGGGTACAATAAATGGAAGAACAGCATAGGAGGGGTATGTGTGACTAACCGAGTAGCTGTAGTCTTGGCCGCCGGCGAAGGGAAGCGTATGCAGTCCTCACTGCCGAAAGTACTGCATTCAGTATGCGGAAAAACATTGTTAGGGCATGTGGTGAGCGCGGTAAAGGCTGTTTGCTCTCAAATTATTGTTGTGATTGGGCATAAGGGGGATGAAGTTAAAAAAGCCTGCGGTGAGCAGGTGCACTATGTGCGGCAGGCACAGCAGTTGGGAACAGGGCATGCTGTGCAGCAGGCAGAACCACTCCTGCCGGCTTCAGGTACGGTCTTTGTACTGTGCGGAGACACTCCTTTACTGACAGCAGAGACCCTGCAGCATTTGCTGGCGGCTCATCAGGAAGCGCAGGCCGCTGCCACAATATTAACAGCAAAAGTGCCGGAACCTTTTGGCTACGGGCGGATCGTCAGGGACGGCGGCCGGGTAGTGAAAATTGTCGAGGAAAAAGACGCTACGGCTGAAGAGCGTAAAATCAGTGAAATTAATACCGGGACCTACATTTTTGATGCGCAGTTATTGCGTGAAGCTTTAGGTAAACTACATACAAATAATGCTCAGGGAGAATACTATCTTACTGATTGTATTGAAGAGCTGATCAGAAAAGATAAGGTGGTTACCACTTATCTTTTACCTGACTACCGGCTGGCGCTGGGGGTTAATGATCGCCTGCAGTTAGCAGAAGCGCAGGCCATCATGCAGAAGCATATAAACGAAAAATTAATGGCTGCCGGTGTTACGATGATTGATCCGCAGACAGCCTATATAGATGCAGACGTAAAAATCGGACGCGACACCGTGATTATGCCCAACACTGTCTTAAGGGGGGCTACGCAAATAGGGGAGCAGTGTATTATTGGCCCCAACTCTGAGCTGATCGACTGCCAGGTGGGTAATGAGGTTGTGTTTCGCCATTCAGTGGCAGTAAAGGCCAGCTTGGCAGATAAAGTAACGGTCGGTCCGTTTGCACATCTGCGTCCGGAAACAGTACTGCATAGTGGTGTTAAAGTGGGAGATTTTGTAGAAATTAAGAAGTCAGACGTTGGCGAAAACACCAAGATTGCTCATCTGGCCTATGTTGGTGATGCGCAAATTGGCCGGAAGGCTAATCTGGGGGCCGGCACTATTATTGTCAACTATGACGGACGCAAAAAACACTTAACCATTATTGGTGATGAAGCCTTCGTTGGCTGTAGCAGCAACCTGGTGGCACCTGTAACCATTGGTGACGGTGCTTTTGTGGCTGCAGGTTCAACCATTACGAAAGATGTTCCGGCAGGGGCATTATCGTTAGCGCGTGCCTACCAAGTTAATAAAGAGGGGCGAGCTGCCCGACTGCTAAAGAAAAAAACTGACGAATAATGACGAAGCAGCAGGAATCAGTGTGAAGATAGGAGAAGAAGACATAGCTGTAAGAACTATGGTCAGGAGGTTATGGCGTGTATCGAGGAAAGAAAATCCATATCTTTAGCGGGACAGCAAATCTGCAGCTGACCCAGGAAATTGCGCAGCATATCGATCTTCCTTTAGGACAAGCCGAGGTCAAGCGTTTTAGCGACGGTGAAATCAGCATTTATATCGGTGAAAGTGTGCGGGGCTCCAATGTGTTTATTGTTCAGCCTATCAGCCGTCCGGCCAATGAAAACTTAATGGAACTGCTCATTATGATGGATGCGCTGAAAAGAGCCTCGGCAAAAAGTATTAATGCCGTTTTGCCTTACTATGGTTATGCACGGCAGGATCGGAAAACAAGAGCCCGAGATCCGATCACAGCTAAGCTGGTTGCTGATCTCCTTACTACTGCCGGTGCTAATCGCGTGATCACCATGGACCTCCACGCTGGCCAGATACAGGGCTTTTTTAACATACCGGTCGATCATTTAAAAAGCCTGCCAATTTTGGCGAACTACTTTTTAGAAAAAGGTTTTAGTAATGGGGTCGTAGTTTCTCCCGATATGGGCGGAGTGACACGTGCGCGGGAGTTAGCAGAACGGCTGCAGCTGCCCATTGCCATCATCGATAAGCGGCGTCCGGAACCTAATGTGGCGGAGGTTATGAATATCATCGGTGATGTCAAAGGTAAAAATGTAATTATGATTGATGATATTATCGATACAGCCGGAACCATTACCCTCGGTGCACAGGCACTAATTGATAAGGGGGCAAAAGATGTTTATGCCTGCTGTACCCATCCTGTTTTATCAGGTCCGGCACTGCAGCGCCTGGCTGATTCACCAATTAAAGAAATAGTTGTAACCAACACTATTCCCCATGCGGTGGAAAAACTGGACAAGATAAAAGTGCTGTCAGTAGCACCGTTAATTGGTGATGCTATTATACGTATTCATGAGGAGTTGTCTGTTTCCAAGCTCTTTGATTGAGCCCATTTGACTGAAAAGCTCAATTCAGGGTATAATACCTTGGAATATAGGAGAAGGAGGATAAACGATGGAGCGTATGCAAGTTACAGCACAACCAAGAACAGCCGCCACCAAAGGGCAGTTAAAAGCACTGCGGAAATCAGGCGCTGTTCCCGGTATTGTTTATGGAAAAAAGACTGATCCCATCCCTGTAACGGTGGATAGTAAAGATATTACAGCTATTCTGCAGTCTCCCTCAGGGGTTAATACCTTGGTAGACTTAAATGTGGATGGAAACAAAGAAACGGTGATGATAAAAGAGCTAACAAGGGACATTTTATTAGCGGACCGTTATCTGCATGTTGACTTTTTACGTATTTCCCTGCGCGATAAACTGGAGGTACAGGTCCCCATTACGCTCGTAGGTGAAGCTGTAGGCGTTAAAGACGGCGGTATCCTGCAGCAGCAGCTGAGGGAAGTTACCCTTAAATGCCTGCCCACCAGTATTCCCGAAAGTGTGGAGCTGGATATTTCAGGACTGGCGATTGGTGAAAGTTTAACAGTGGCAGATCTCACAGTTCCGGCAGACAGTGAGTTTATTTCCGAAGCAGATGAGGTTATCGTTTCTATCATTGCACCGCGTGTAGAAGAAGAAGCTGAAGCTGCAGAAGAAGCGGAAGATACAGAGGCTCCTGCAGAGGAAACTGCTGACGCCGAAACTGACACAGAGTAGTATGTAAGATGTTTATCATACTCGGTCTTGGCAACCCGGGGCCTCAATACACACTGACACGACATAATGTAGGTTTTCGTGTGCTGGACAGGCTGAGCACTGTTACCAAAATACCTTTATATAAAGTCGGATATCATGCCTTTTGGGGTAAGGGCACTATTGACGGCCGCACAGTGATTTTAGCCAAACCTATGACTTATATGAATAATAGCGGACTGGCTGCCGCTGCTCTGGCCCGTCAGTTTAAGGTTACAGCGGAGAACATACTTGTTATTCATGATGATCTCGATTTGCCCTTTGGTATGCTGCGTATGCGGGCAAAAGGCAGCAGCGGCGGCCATAATGGCCTTAAATCACTAATTTTTCATCTACAAACAGAGAGTTTCCCCCGTTTGAAGATTGGCATTGGCCGCCCGCAGCAGCAAACTGTCATTGATTATGTGCTGGAGCCCTTTCCTGCTGCCGAAGAGGAAGAATTGAGCGCCATTCTGCATAAAGCAGCTGCTGCAGTTCAACTTTTTGTGCGTGAAGGTATTGAGGCAGCGATGAACACTTTTAACTCACAAACTGCAAAGTAACTTAAGCTTAATACGCAACCGCCCTGAGGGGCGGTTTTAATCTTTTTTTCATGTATAAAGCTCTGCCCTCTACTCATACTAAGGGGAAATATTTGCCTGCAGGACGAGGTTTGCTGTATCTGCAGCAGCAAAGTTGATCAGCAGCCCGGCCTTGATGTAAGGGAAGAGGTGATAGTTTGTTTGTTACTTGGATCTGCAGCAGTTGTGAGCGTCAGGTGATGCAGCTTAATGTCTCCGCCTTTGACGCGCGGGTGGCAGCGTTGACGGCTCAGGCCGGTGACGATATAATAGAACGTGACCGGGCAGGAAACCTTATCGTTCGTCTGCTGTGCGAGTACTGCCTGGAAGCAGCAGACCGGGAGGATGAAAGTGAAATTAACTTTAGCCGCGATCCGGTACTGCATTGAAAAGAGCAGCAGGAAGCGAAAAAGGAAATAATACAGCAGCAGGCCTTGCCATCAACACAAGGCCTTCTTTGCATGGCAAATTAACCGGAGGGTCTAGTAATGAAAAATATTGCTGCGGCCATTGCCCAAATGCCGCAATTACAACCGCTATTTGAGGGTTTAAAGAAGACAACCCGCAGTCAGCTATTATATGGGCTTGATGACAGCGCCAGGCATCTGGTAATGGCTTCTATTTATGTGCAAACAGAACGTCCGGTTGTGGTTATCACTGCCGATGCAGTACACGCCAATAAAGCATATGAAGATTTGTTGAACATTTTTGGTGACGAGCAGGTGTATTTGTTTCCCGGTAAAGAATTACTATACTATCACAACGTACTGTCTGACAGCGGTGATACTGCTGCGGAACGTCTCAAGGTAATGAAAGCACTGGCTGCCGGGGAGAGACCAATTGTTGTGACTACCGTTGCCGGTATTGTGGAAAAAATGTGTCCACGCCGGCAGTGGCAGCAGTACTGCTTTACACTAACGGTGGATGCTGAATATGCCATGGAGCAGCTGTTAAGCCTGCTGGTTACTGCCGGCTATGAACGCGTAGATTTGGTGGAAGCAGCGGGACAGTTTTCCGTCCGTGGTGGCATTATAGATATCTTTCCCAGTGGGGAAGCCACCCCTTACCGTTTGGAGTTTTTTGGCGATTTACTGGAATCAATTCGCAGTTTTGATCCGCTGACACAGCGTTCCCAGGGAGCTGTACAAAGTCTGCAGCTGGCTCCGGTACGGGAAGTTATTGCTGCTGCAGAACAGCGCCGGCAGGCTATAACTATCCTGGCAGCTGAACAGGAGGAGCTGGCAGCCCAGGCACGTCAAGGTCTGCGGGGAGATAACCGGTTGGCCGAGAAGCTGGCGCAGGAGCTGGAAAAAATCCGGGAAGGGTTATATTATCCTGGTTTGGAAAGACTCTTGCTGTACTTTTACCCGCAGCCGGAGTCACTGTTAGATTGGTTTCCCGCCGACGCACTGATCTTTCTTAATGATCCCCAACGCTGCGCACAGGCGGCGGAACAGCTGCAGCATCAACTTGGTGAGATTCAAAGCACTCTTTTTGCACAAGGAGAATTATTAGCCCGTCAGGTAGAGCTGACTTGGCGTTATGAGGAGGTGCTTGTTCAGGCCAAGCAGCAGATTGTTGCCTTTGCCCTGTTTACTCAGCAGGGAAAGCCGGTAGCTTACCGGCGTACCATTGCCCTTTCTGCCAAACCGGTGCCGCGTTTTTTAGGACAGTGGGAACTGTTCTGCCAGGAGGTTGAGCAGTGGCGGCAGCTTGGTTATCGGGTTGTTATTTTAACCTCCTCGCGCCAGCGCAGCTCCGGGATCACAGATATTTTAGCTGAACGTAATATTCCCAGCATTTATGCCTTAGCGGAACCGGAACTGGCTCCCCGCACTGTGACTCTTTTGCACGGTAGCCTGGGCAGCGGCTTTATTTTACCTGAACTTAAATTGGCCGTTTTGGCCGAACAGGATATTTTGCCGCAGCGGAAAAAGCGCCGCCGTTTGCGGGGCCGGGAAGGCGTCCGCGTGGGAGATTATCAGGAACTGCAGGTGGGCGACTATGTAGTGCACGAACAGCATGGTATAGGTCAGTATCTGGGGTTGCGCACGCTGGAAGTGAGCGGTGTTCAGCGTGATTATTTATATATTCAGTATGCAGGGAACGATAAACTATATCTGCCTATTGAGCAGATAGATGTGGTGCGCAAATATATTGGTGTAGAAGGGAAAAAACCAAAAGTCTCGGCTCTGGGCGGCAGTGAATGGAGCCGTGTGAAAGCACGTGTCCAATCTTCGGTACAGGAGCTGGCGAAAGAGCTGCTGGCTTTGTATGCCGCCCGGGAGGCGGAGCCGGGTCATGCTTTTGCGCCGGATCAGGAGTGGCAGCAGGAGTTCGAGGCAGCTTTCCCCTTTGAGGAAACGGAAGATCAATTACTGGCTATCCAGGAAATAAAGGCAGATATGGAAAAAAGCCGCCCCATGGATCGCTTGCTGTGCGGCGATGTAGGCTACGGGAAAACTGAAGTAGCCCTGCGGGCTGCTTTTAAAGCCATCATGGATGGGATGCAGGTGGCTTTTCTGGTGCCGACAACCGTTTTGGCTCAACAGCATTATCGTACCTTTCAGCAGCGCTTGGCCGGTTTTCCGGTTAAAATAGGCATATTAAGCCGTTTTCAAAGTCCGGCCCAGCAAAAAGCAACTCTGCAGGAAGTGGCAGATGGTTCCATCGATCTGCTGGTGGGTACTCACCGGATGTTATCCCGGGATGTTCACTTCCATAAACTTGGTCTGCTGGTGGTGGATGAAGAACAGCGCTTTGGCGTCAGACATAAAGAAAGAATTAAAATGCTGAAGAAAAATGTGGATGTGCTGACCATGACGGCAACGCCGATCCCCAGAACACTGCATATGTCTTTAGCCGGTGTCAGGGATATGAGTGTCATTGAAACACCTCCGGAAGATCGTTACCCAATTCAGACATATGTGCTGGAGTATGCGGACAGTTTAATCAGGGAGGCTATTTTACGTGAGCTGGGGCGCGGCGGACAGGTTTATTTTGTGCATAACCGTGTCAAGTCGATAGACCGCTGGGCTGCTCGCCTGAGGAAGCTGCTGCCGGAAGCAAGGATTGCTGTGGCCCATGGTCAAATGCCGGAAGGCCGGCTGGAGAAAATCATGCTTGATTTTCTCGACGGTGAGTATGATGTCTTAGTGTCTACCACCATTGTCGAAGCCGGTTTAGATATACCTAATGTAAATACCATTATTATTCATGATGCTGATAAATTTGGTTTGGCCCAGCTTTATCAGCTGCGCGGTCGGGTCGGCCGTTCCAATCGCATTGCTTATGCTTATTTAACTTATCAGAAAGATAAAGTACTGACAGAAGTTGCTGAAAAACGACTGCAGGCCATTAAAGAGTTTACCGAATTAGGTTCCGGTTTTAAGATAGCGCTGCGTGATTTGGAAATCCGCGGTTCCGGCAATATCCTAGGTCCGGAGCAGCATGGCCATATGATGGCTGTAGGTTTTGATATGTATATGAAATTATTGGAAGACGCCATCAGCACTTATAAAGGTACCAAGAAGGAACAAAAAATACTACCCCGCATTGAAGTAGAGGCAGATGCTTACCTGCCTGCCAGTTATATTTCAGATACCAGGCAGAAGATTGTTTTCTATCAAAAAGTAGCCGCCGTGGAAACGGCAGAGGAAGTAGCTGAAGCGCGGGAAGAACTGCAGGATCGCTACGGAACCCTGCCTAAGGCGGCTGAGAATTTGCTGCTGGTAGCTTTGCTGCGCTTACAGGCGGCCGAACTGCAAATTATAACCATTACAGAAGAGCGGGGAGAAATTATGCTGCGTTTTGCGACGAAGACACCTTTAAGCAGCAGGACTTTACAGATTGCCGCCAGAAAACACCGGGGTCGTTTGACTTTAGCCATGGGCAAACAGTTTGTGCTGGCTTTTCGCAGGCAGTTTAAAGAGGATCGGGAAAAACTGCTTTTCCTTAGTGAGCTGTTAACTGAATTAAAAGCAATGCTGGCAAAGCAGTCCTAAACAGCTCTTGCTGAACGAACCAAGCGACAGCAGTTTTGTTACAGCACTGCCGTCTTGCTGCCCAGCATTAAATGAATAAAAGGCTTCCCGGCGATATATACTATCACTAGAGGTTAAGACTGTAATTCTATGCAGAAAAAGGAGGGGAAGTCAGCTTGAAGGCAACAGGGATTGTACGTAGAATCGACGATTTAGGACGTGTTGTAATTCCGAAAGAGATTCGTAGAACACTGAAAATCCGTGAGGGAGATCCATTGGAAATATTCGTTGACCATGACGGCGAAGTTATTTTGAAGAAATATTCGCCCATTGGTGAACTTGGAGATTTTGCGCAAGAATATGCTGATTCTCTCTATGAGGCAATGGGACATATCGCGCTGATTGCTGACAGGGATACAGTTGTCGCTGTAGCGGGAGCACCGAAAAAGGAATTTATGAATAAGCCCCTTTCTCCTGCCATTGAGCGGGTGATGGAAGAGCGGAAAAGCGTTCTTATCAGCAACACGGCTGAACATAAATTTTATAAGGAAGCGGACGATGATGAGGCTCCCAAATTTACAGTAGAAGTTATTGCGCCGATTATTTCCGGAGGAGATCCCATTGGTGCCGTAATCCTGGGCTCGAAAGAGCAGGATGTAAAAATGGGTGACCTGGAACTGAAACTTGTTGAGACAGCAGCCGGTTTTCTGGCTAAACAAATGGAACAGTAGAAAAGCCGCGTAAAAGATATTAACCCCTGCACAGGGGTTAATTTTCTTTATTTAAGACGGAAACTGTTTGGTCAAGACCAAGACGGTAAAATAAGCTAAAATATACGCATTATTTTCCCTGCAGTGGTTATTTTTACAATACATGCTATAATAAAATGAGATTGCAGGGGAAATAGCTCAGATGGGGTGAGAACTTGACCAGGCAGTCTTTCGTTAAAGGAGCGGCTATTTTAACTTTGGCCGCATTATCAGTACGCGTGGTAGGTGCTGTTTTTCGGATAGTTTTAGCCATGCTGATTACTGATGAGGGGGTCGGCCTCTACCAGATGGCCTACCCTGTCTACAGCACGCTGTTAGCCATTTCCACAGCTGGGATACCTACTGCGATTTCTAAACTGGTGGCAGAGAATATTGCGCACGGTAACTATCGTGGCGCTTACCGGATTTTCCAGACAGCTCTGCTTATCTTGGCAGCCTTTGGCTTAATTATTACCGTTGTGCTTTTTCGGGGTGCAGATTACTTTGCCCGCGTGATTGCCATGGATGCACGGGCCGCCTTACCTTTAGTCAGTATCTCTCCGGCAATTTTTTTCGTTTCTGTAATGTCAGCCTATCGTGGATTTTTTCAGGGGCAGCAGCAAATGATACCCACTGCCTGTTCGCAGCTTGCGGAACAGTTGGCGCGGGTTGCTTTTGGTCTGGTTCTGGTCATGCTGCTGCTGCCGCAGGGTTTGGAATATGCAGCCGCCGCTGCCAGTTTCGGTGCAGCCGTCGGTGCCTTTTGCGGCCTCTGTGTACTGGTGTTAGCCTGGTGGCGGCAAAAAAATGAGTTTAAGCGACACATCAGGCGGCAGGCAGCAGCAGATAAGCTGTCTTTTACCGACATCATCAGCCAGATCTTTACACTGGCTGTACCTGTTACGCTTGGCAGTTTAGTAATGCCCCTCATCTCCATTGTAGACTTAATTTTAGTGCCAATGCGTCTGCGGGCTGCCGGTTTTGATGCCGGTCGGGCCACTGCGCTCTATGGTCAGTTGGCAGGCATGGCAACCCCAATTATTCATATCCCAACCATTATTACCGTATCATTAGCTATTTCTTTGGTGCCGGCCATTGCGGAAGCCTTGGCCTTGCGTAAAATCAATCTGCTGCAGTCGCGTTCCTATCTGGCGATGCGGTTGACTTTGCTTTTAGGCATCCCTGCTGCCTTCGGACTTTATCTGCTGGCAGAGCCGATCTGCCTGCTGTTATTTAACAATGCAGAAGCCGGTCAGGTATTGGCGGTGCTGGCTTTAGGAGTGATCTTTTTAACTCTCTACCAAACGACAGCTGCCATTTTACAAGGTTTGGGGGAAATGATGCTGCCGGTCAATAATTTATTCTGGGGAGCGCTGGTAAAAACCGCAGTAACCTGGATGCTGACGGCCTTACCGGAGCTGCATGTGCGTGGTGCCGCCGTGGCGACGGTGCTTGGTTTTGGTGTGGCCGCCCTGCTGAATGTTTATCAGGTGCAGCAGTTAACAGGAATGGCTCTGCAGCCGTTGGAGACAATTTTTAAACCGCTGCTGGCAGCAGCAGTGATGGGTGCCGGTGTTGTCATCTGTTATGGTTATGCGGCAGCAGTTTTCTCTCCTTGGGGTTTGGGCAGAGCTAACCGGCTGGCAGCTATCTGCAGCATTGCAGTCGGGGTGTGTCTATATTTCTTTTGTCTGCTGATTTGCGGGGGCATCAGGCGGGAGGACCTGCTGCTGCTGCCGCGAATCGGTCCTGTACTTACTGCTCTGGCAGAGAGACTTCATATCTTAAGGGGCTGATTAAAATGAAAACAATTTATTTAATCGGTTTGGGGCCTGGTGATCCCCAAGCAGTCACTTTAGGTTCGCTGGCCGTGCTCAGGCGCTTACAGCATGTTTATGTACGGACAGGCCGCCATCCCGGTTTAAAAATACTGCATGCTCACCATATTCCTTATAAGACGCTGGACATTTTTTATCAGAAGTTTACTACCTTTGCTGAGACATACCGTCAGCTGGCTTATTTTATCATTAATGCTGCCTTGCGGTTTAATGAAGTAGCATATGTAGTTCCGGGCAGCCCGCTATTTGCTGAAAAAACGGTGGAAATAATTCTGGACAAGGCACCGGCAGCCGGGATTAGCTGCCGTGTGCTGCCGGCGGTATCCTTTGTCGAAGCCCTTAGTGCAGAACTACAGCTGCCGCGTGAAAAAGAGCTGGTAATTTTAGATGCCATGCAGCCGGACAGGCTGCTGCATTATCCCCATAAGCATGTCTTGATCATGCAGACCTACAATCGCCAAATTGCCTCGCAGGTCAAACTGCAGCTGCTTGCACTGTACCCGGCTGAACATCCCGTTACCGTGGTGCGTGGTGCCGGGCTGAAGCGCGGGAAACGGATAATTTCACTGCCGCTGTATAAATTAGACCGCCTTCCCTGGATTGATCACCTTACCACAATTTATCTGCCGCCTGTGGCCCGTCATGAGACTGGGGACCTGCTGCAGGTGATGCGCAGGTTAAGGGGTATTAATGGCTGTCCCTGGGATCAGGAGCAGGATCACCGGTCACTTAAACCATATTTGCTGGAAGAGGCCTATGAGGTTTTAGCGGCCATAGACAGCAATGACAGCGCTAACCTTTGTGAAGAGCTGGGTGATCTTTTACTGCAGGTTGTTTTTCACAGTGAAATTGCGGCAGAAAATCAGCAGTTTACTTTTTATGACGTGATTACAGGGATTGTAGAAAAACTAATCCGGCGCCATCCCCATGTATTTGCGGATGGGAAAGCACACGACGCGGCAGCAGTGATGCAGAAGTGGGAAGAGATCAAGAAGGCGGAAAAAAAGGACAGGCAGACAATCTTTACTGTTGAGAATTACCTGCCCGCTTTGCTGCGGGCACAAAAGCTGCAGCGTAAAGCTGCCTCTGTAGGGTTTGACTGGCCGGATGCTGCCGGGGCCTGGGACAAGCTCCAGGAAGAGCTAGCGGAGTTAAAAGATGCATATCTTACAGGTGATGAGGCAAAAATAGAGGAAGAATTAGGTGATCTGCTTTTTGCTACGGTCAATGTGGCCCGTTTCCTGAACCTGGATGCTGAGCAGGCCTTAGCGGCAGCGGTGCGCAAGTTTTATCAGCGTCTGCTTTTTGTGGAAGCTCAAGCTCGTGCCGCCGGCAAGGAGCTTTCGGCTTTCTCCCTAACGCAGCTGGACGCATGGTGGGATGAGGCTAAAAAGCAATTAAACAAATAAATATGGTGGGTTTGGCAGGATTTATAAATATTTTCTCGAATAAGGCAAAGGTATCCTCGACAATTAAATTCTGGTAACAGGAGGGAAAATTAGTGAACAAATCTGATCTGATAGGTGTAGTTGCAGAAAAGACCGGTATGACCAAAAAAGATATAGAAAAGGTCGTAAATGCTGTTTTTGATGGTATTGCTGAAAGCCTGACTAAAGGGGATAAAGTACAGATTATTGGCTTTGGTACTTTTGACGTGCGTGACCGTAAGGAACGTGAAGGGCGTAATCCGGCCACCGGAGAAACCATTACCATTCCGGCAGCCAAGGTGCCGGTGTTTAAAGCCGGTAAAGCTTTAAGAGAAAGCGTTAAATAGCCTATCCTCTGTACAATGTCAATTGCTGAAATAATTATA
>ERZ773359.650-NODE-650-length-49651-cov-34.319965_pt1 | contig 49651 bp, 48 predicted proteins | sample MGYA00374955_ERZ773359 | MGnify/ENA primary metagenome ERZ773359 (study PRJEB29098, sample SAMN04486028) | biogas fermenter metagenome | study: EMG produced TPA metagenomics assembly of the Biogas fermentation microbial communities from Germany - Plant 4 DNA1...
GCTCGTCGTACGTCACTCGCCCGGCTAATACTCCTGCTTAAGCCGACCAGCAATGACACATCTAGTATCGGTTTTCATTGCAACAATTGCAAAAGAGCCAGGAGTCGCAAGCGGGTTAGTTCTAACTGTTCTTCTAAGCTATAGTCTCCCGGTTTATCCATTAAGGTTTGCAGATCATCTTTAAGCCGGGGCTCTAGAAATGGTATCTTCAGCAGGCGCTGCCCGGTTTGGCGATAATCATGGCTTATATCTGGTAATTCCGGCTTGTCCTTACTATGCTGTCCAACCAGATCCGATTCTATAATAAAGGTCTGGGTATTGAAATACACCCCTAGTGGATCAGGAGTATGGGACCTGCTCGCCTTAAACTCCCAAATTAGCTGGGGCTCTGTACCGGCATCGTTTTCACAATTGTAAACGGAAAACCTTCTTTCCAATAAACGGTAATGAACGGTGTTGTGTTCAGAGGCCAAGTTATAGTTTGAATCAGCGGTTAACATAGTCAGTAAGGAGCGGCTGTTCAGGTCTAAAGGCAGATTGCCGGTGTCGAAGGGTAAACTGACCAACTGATGATGGTTAGCTTTATTAGAATCCAAGGATTCTAAAAGGAATTCAAAGGGATAAATAAACCTTAGACGGGGGAGGTTTTTCATTTGGCCCCCAATAGCTAGTCCTCGGGCTAAATGAAACTCAGCTTTTTCAGGAATCACCAGTTTTGTATCAGCAAAATGACTTTGTACTACAGGAATAGCCTGGTCCAGCACAGGTGGCGAACCCAGCAAGATGACCGCATCCAGTATCCATTGGCCCGCCTCGTAAAACCCTAGCTGGGCAGCGTGGGTTTTTAATGTGTTATCTATGAAGTTTTCCAGAGTGTGGGGCTGGGTTTTATCATATCTGGCAGGCAATTGGGATTCCAGACAGATCTCCTTCGCCATAGAAGAAACGGTCAGCAGACCAAAGGATGCCCAGTTATTTTCTAAATATATAATAAGGACATCACCGGAAACAGAAGAGGTGGAGTCACTGCCCCATAAAGCGGCCATTGGCCCTGGTACCTGGTAACAGACTGGGCAGTTGAAGGCTTTTTGAACAGCGCGAAAAATTTGCTGGCGCCGCGTCATATCCCAATAATGAGGGCAGGAAACCACGGCTGCTTCCAAAGGACCAGTAATAGACTGTGAGTACCAATCGGCCAGATGGGTCACCAGCCTCTCTTCCTCACCGTCTTTATCTCTAGGGTTAGATTGCAGCTGTGGTATGAGATGATATTGCCATTCTCCATTTTGGCAGTAAGCGATTTTGATTGCCTCATGACTAAAATCAATGCCCACCTGCATTATTGATCTCTCCATCCTATTGTTAAAGGAGGCATCTCTACTTCTACATAATTGTCCACTCGTATTATAAACAGGTCTCCCTCTTCATGTAGAATAACGGGCTGCTCATAATCTCCCGGATGAATATCCACCTTGTATTCTTCCAACAAGCTAACGTATTCTGCCGGGAAAGGCTGCCCCTTTTCTAAATATATTCGCTCTGTTCGTACCCCATGGTTTTTCCAAAAACGACTGATATTGCGTGGAGCTAGGAGGCGCTCCAGGTCAACCTTAATGTTTACCAGTAGATCTATGTAAGATTGAATCATCTGGTACACTTGAAGATACTGCTCTAGAATTTGACCAGAATAAAGCTGTTTATGAGCCAGCAATTCTGACTGAGCTTTAAGGAAGGAAAGTTCCAGTATAACTCGTTCCAGGTACAAAGCCAAAGAAGGCAGTCGCAGTGCCGGCGATTCCTTGAAAGGTTCCAGTCGGACCAGAGCTGACTTGACCACCTCGCTGGTGCGATCTAAAAAATAGGTAGCATCTGCTTCCTCGCTGACTGACAAATCATCGACCAACTGCTGGATATCCTGGCTAATGTCCAGGGTTTCTTTATGCAAGCGATCAATTTGCACATGGGGATGCCCCTTTATATAGTGAGCACTGTGCAGTAATTCAGTGCCATGCCTGCTGGCAAAGCGCACTCCCCGGTCCAAGACCAGATTCAGACGCTCTATCCAAGCTTCAAACTGTCGAGCCACCTCTTGAACCTGGTGCATGTTATTGCCATCAATACCAGCTTCCATTAGCGAGGTATACATAAGGTATTGGCGCTTGAACCTGCCTTCGTAAAAAGAACGCAAAGACTGGGGAACCTGCCGGGTCAAAACTTTCTCGCTCGCGTTCACCATACTAAAAACCGCATCCCGGATTGCCGCTGGAGTTCCAGGGTTTTCTGACAGAGCTCGCAATATATTACGACTGTGGCGCAGGTGAGATAGAATATGATTCAACCCCTGGGAGACTGAAGGTTGACTTAGGTCTAAGGCGACAACTTGCTCCAAAAAGACGATGTGATCAGGATAGTCCCGGGACAGGCGCAGCAATTCTTCATCCCGCATAAACTCTTGTATGTTTTCTAACATCCCCTGGAAAAGCTGGACCCTATCCAAGAGAGTCTTTAACGGGTAAAGCAGATCCGACAAATACTGGTTTCTGTCCCGGGTGATTTCTAGAATTTTCAACTGGCTTTCGTCGCGGGTAGCCGTCAATTGCGCATGAATGGTTTTTACTTGATTGTACAAACGGGCATAGCGTTTAATGCTGGCCATAATATCCTTACTCAATGAAGCTTCATCAACGGCCAAATTTAGCAGCCGGGAGATATCATCCTGTAAGGCCTGACGAAAAACGGGAAAAAAATGATGGCTAAAAGTCCGGTAGTAGAAACTATTGACGGCCAGTAGATAATGATCATTATCCAGTTGAGCCAGGGAAGTATCACTGGTCATAAATTGTGTCAGGGAGGTATTAAGTTTTTCCAGCAGGTTATTAATCTGGTTATTAATAATATTGGTCAATTGATGTTCAGATACTGTCATTCCAGAACCCCCAATAAAAACCCAAATAAAGCCTGGCCCCGTATAGGCTCCAGACCGCCTCGATACAGATCGGGCCGTTTCTGCAAGTCAGTGAGCAAACTGGCAGGCTTACCAGGAGCAGACCAACTTAAAATGCGCTCAGCTTCCTGACGTAAATGAACACCTGATTGATGAGTCAGGTCCTCCAGTATGCGGACACTTAGAAAGCGTGGGGAAGGCACCCATTTCCACATACTTATATAATAACTGAGCAGCTGTTCCCGCTCCTGTTTGTCCATAAAAATAAGGGAGTGACGGGCCATAATACGGGCCAATTCCATGAAAATAAAGGCATCATGGGGTGATGAGTTAATTAAAGTATGGATGGCTTCCAGTAACCGCGCTCCAGCATCGGGTACTGCCTCTGGTAATCCTAGTTCTGGCCAGTTGCTTTCCGGATACATTTCCATCAAGGTCTCATAGCGAGAAAGAATTTCCCATGGCAGGTGAGTAACCTGATTTGGCGATGACAGTATGGCCTCATATAGGTTTAGCATGGCTTGCAGCTGAGGGTCCTTGTCTAAAGCGGGGAAACAGAGTTGATAGAACTGGTCTGTCTGATAAGATAGGCGCGGGTCTGAGCCGAGCAATACTTTAGTTCCTACAATTTTACTAATCAGGCGAGTAAGCTTGGTCCCTAGCCGTTCATCCTGCAGTACTTCCTGTAACCGTTGCTGGTTTTCATAGGCGCGATAAACTTGCCCTATTAATAAAAAGGCATCTTCAATGAGTCCGCACTGGTAAACTTTATCTATAGTGTTCAGCAAAACGCTTAGACGATCGGTACCCCAAGGCTCACTAAAGTACTGGGGTCTGGTTTGCTCCAATTGCAGCAAAGCCTCTTTAATCAGTTGCCATTTCTCTGGTTCTGGGGGCAATTCAAAACCATCAAAATCCTTATTGCTTAATAAACCGTAATAGCGCCTTTTCTGCCCGGACACAATTTCTTCTTCACGGGTTTTTAACAGTGAACGCAGGGATTGGTTAGCCGTTTTGGACAAAAGATAACGGCATTGCTGGAGATTGAGTTGGGATACCAGTTGTTTATAGCCGTTGTGTAAGCCCGGTTCGTACAGGTGAATCAGGAATTGAAACTTTTTGACGTCTGCGTCATGATTGGCCAACTGGGTAGCCAGGTACGAAAAAAACTCCTCTTTTAACCATTCCGGGCTGGATTTCCACCACCGCAGTGCAGCAGCATTGCTCAATACTGCTGATAATTGCATAAAAAAATCATAGGTCCGCCCGCCAAAATACAAAGCCCGTAGCAAAAAGTCTACATCCTCTTCACTTTGGACAGTTGAAATACTGGTAACCGGCTGCTCACGCAGCTGCTGACGCAATTCAGCTTCCTGGCGCCAGAATTGGAATAAATCTGGCTGGGATTGGGCTTGGCGAAATGATTGCATTGTATCCACTTAAATCAGCTCCCTTTCCTGCTGCCGTACAAAGCGGAATTTATGGTCTGGCAGGCCAAGTGGGCTTTATCAAGATTGTCTTCAGTAAGAAAAATATAATAGTAAATGGACTTCTCTTTATTGGTAAAAATCCCTCCCAAGCACTGCCCGTTCACCACTTCTATACGGTCATGGGCTGCCTTGTGCCGGGTCAAATAACGGTAACTCTGCAGGCGGGATACAAAAGTAAAACGGCTGAGCCTGTCAAAATGCGCTCTAAGGCCTGTTTCCTTATTAATATTGGCATCCTCAAACTTGCATACTACCGGCTGTTTCCTGGGTTCGGGCAGGGAAGAGCTGTTACCTGATAAGGCTATAGCTTCAGGTATCTCTAGCGACTGTAGTGCTAGTGGATCATGGTGCAGCATGTACATCAAATATGGATGCAATGCTGGCGGAAAGACGGAGAGTGAAGCGGGAAGGGCACCAATTGCTTTACCGGCAGAAGGATTGCGGACTAGATATTCGATTAGTTCATCCATACCGGCCGGAAAGCGCGGTAAATAAGTAGAATAATGTTCATATAGTATTACACCGTACTGTTGGCAGAATAAAGCATAGGATTCAGGGGCGCTCTGACGAAGCTGATCGATATAATCCATAAGCTGTTCATATTCCTGATCCTGTAAGGGGATGTTTTGCTCCAGTTTACGTAAAATCTTTCTCATAGCCTGACCCCACATAATTACAATTATTTTAGCTTAATAGGGGCCAGACCGCAATTATCCCCCTATATTTGCCTATGATAAAAGGCCTATATGCTTAACTAGCCAAGCCAAAGGAGGGGTTTGGGCAGAGCCTTTTACCGCCTATTGAGGCAGGGGGGCAAAAACATAGCCAGCAGCTCGTACATCCTCTATTATTTGCGGCAGGGCTTGGGTGTTGCTTTCGGAAACAGCATGCAGCAGTATGATAGCACCCGGGTGAATATGGTCTATTACATATTGGTAAGAATAGTCCGCACCGGGTTGGTTATTAGGGTCCCAATCGTGAAAAGCCAAACTCCAGAACACCGTGGTATAGTTAAGTTCTTTAGCCCACTGTAAGCTGGCAGTGGAATAGTTACCCGCAGGTGGCCGTAAAAAAGGTGCCATAGCTGAACCGGTCAGGGCTGTGAACTCCTGTTCTAACTGGCTGACTTCATTTTGGAAGCGTTCTTTTGATACTTGTGATAAATTGGGGTGGTTATAGGTATGATTAGCCACTTGATGACCTTCGGCCACCATTCGCTTAACCAGATCTGGCTGGCTGGTAAGATAATGCCCGGTAATAAAGAAAACCGCTGGTACCTGATGTTCTTTAAGTATATCCAGAATTTGTCCGGTATATCCTAGTTCGTATCCTTCGTCAAAGGTTAGGTATACTTGAGGGGCGTTTTGCGGCAAAGCATAATAAAAAACACCCTCATCTGCCATATTCTGAACAGATCCGTCAATCTGGGGAGGCTGGTGTTCTAAGTTGGGTTTTAGATACCAGGATTTGGAGTCCGCGGTTACTGCTTCAGGTTGATGAGGGACAGTTTCAGCGGGAGGTTCACCTGCTGGAGCAACGGGTTCTTCAGTAGGGTCCTGCTCTGGGGGCTCCTCTTCAGTAATTGATTCAGTTATAGATTCGGTTACAGGTTGAGCAGGAATTTGTTCCACTGTGGGATCGGCTTGGCTGGTATGGCAGCCGCTGGCGATCAACAGCAGCAATAATATGGACAGGATAATTATTCTTTTCATAGCCACAACTCCTAAAAGATAATTACGGTGTTTCTAAGTCAACAATCAGTTCATCCTCCAGATTGGAAAACACAACTACTGTATTGTTTTCTAATAATAAAGCAACAGACTGCTCGGTGAATGTCAGTACTTGACTGATTCTTTGGCCTTCCAGGTAATTAACCAACATACTGAACTCATCCCATAATAGGCTGGAAACCTGCGGTGTATTCATCTAATTCACCTCATCTACTATTATATAGAGTTTTTCCTGAATGGTGCGGTTTCGACACCATAAAATATTAACATTGCAGGGTTTACTAGGGTATCTTGGATTATGATACAATACGAACAGTATCTCGAATGCCTTACACTAGGCACAGTCAAGAAGGTTAGGAACGTATGATACGGTCGGCATTTTTGCAAAACAAAAAATGGCGTTTATGGTTGTTTCCTCTGATAACTTTGCTGCTTTTAGCCGCCATATACTGGCAGAATCAGGAATCTCTTAATAACCCTGACTCCATATCCTACACTTATATCCGTAACGCCCTACAGGGCAAATTGGGATATGGGGCAGTAGGGTTTTATGGTAACATGATCGACCTATCTGATTTAGAACCAGGTGATATTATTTTGGGAGGCTATCCCCAATGTGCTTATGGCCGGTTTTCTCACGTGGGTCTTTATGCTGGGGATGGACAGGTTATTGAAGGATATGTTGATCTGGGCATTACCCGGCAGCCGGTGGAACATTACTGGAGCTACAGTGAAGTGTGTTTGCTGAAAATTAAAGCCCCTTCTGAGCACAAGCAGGCGGCGGTAAACTACGCTGAAAATCACTTAGGCCAGTTGTTTTATCCGGTAGCCTTTAAGCCGGGAGAACGGATTTGGAATTGTACCAAAATAGTTTGGGAAGCTTACCGGCAGCAGGGCATAGACTTGTCCACCAGAAAGGATATATGGATTTCGCCGGATGAATTCTATGAAAACCCTCATGGGCAAGTAATACGGGAGATAAGTTTACCATGACCACTATTATCCTGAGGCTGTATTTTATTCATATATTTGGTTGGCTGGCAGTATGGCTGGCTATGCACTATCCTGGTCTGGATTTAGTTTTGGCGATAATGTACTTGTTGATTATTTCTGCTGAAATCCGGTCTTTACGCAGGTATGCAAAAGGAGTGAGCTGCAGTTCATTTCTTATTTGGCAAGCTCCCGGTATTGTTTTTTCCTTGATTAGCTCCATTCCCTGGTCATGGTGGGGATTAAAAGAATATAGCTTTTTCCTTCTGCAATTTTGGTATACCCCCATGGTACCACTGCTGTCGTTATTGCATTGGACCATTGCTGGGCATCCTTTGTATTATTACCTTTTGTTGGGCATGCCTTTGCTGTTAGCAATCTTATTTGCCTTATTAGTTCGTAATAGAGAGCCAGTCCCCCGCTCCAGTAGAATTCGTTATATTTGAAAATTAAACGAAGACCTTCGCGAAAGACTGGCCAAATTATATTCAAGGATATGCTGTTTCACTGAGTGAAACCAGTGATACATAACCCAATAGGGCGGTAGAAAGACAAAACTAAGATTTACCCTTTGTGGAAGGGACTTAGGTCTTTAATAACCTGCTGTATCACTGGTTTCTAACTGTAGTATGGATACTTAACCATGCCTTTATCCTGGAAAATAGTGGAAAGTTAATTAAAGGGGGAAGATAATTTGAATAGCCTGAGTATACTGGGAGAACCGCTGCCATTAGGGAAGAAGACCATAAAGAATCGCATTGTCATGCCAGCTATGGGTACTGGTTTAGCATCAGCTCAAGGCGAAGTTACCCCGGCATTGTTAAAATACTACGAAGAAAGAGCTCGGGGAGGAGCCGGAGCAATTGTTGTCGAGATAGCCTGTGTAGATAGCCCGGAAGGGAAAGCCAGCCTCACTCAGCTTGGTATCGATCGTTATGAACTCCTGGCTGGCCTGGCTGAACTGGCAGAGACTATCCAGTCCTATGACTGCCTGGCCATGGTTCAACTGCATCACGCTGGCCGGCAGACTGCTCCGGCGGTGACAGGCCTGCAGCCGGTAGCCCCTTCACCTAAAGCCTGTCGTTTCATGCGTGCTGAACCACGGCAATTAAGCCGTGAAGAGATAGCCTCTATTCGTAAACGGTTTATTAAGGCTGCGGTTATAGCTGAACGGGCTGGATTTGACGGAGTGGAACTGCATGCGGCTCATGGCTATTTGTTAAGCCAGTTTCTATCACCTTATACCAATTTGCGTGATGATGAGTATGGAGGCAGCCTGGAAAACCGGTTTCGCCTGTTAAAGGAGATTATGGAGGGTGTAAAGAATTCCGCACCAGGTTTGATTTTAGGAGTTCGCTTTAATTTATCTGATTTTGTGAGTGGAGGAATAGATTTAGAAGAGGGACTGCAAATAGCCCAGCTAATTGAACAAAGCGGTGCGGATGTATTAAACGCTTCCTGTGGTATTTACGAATCAGGCCAAACATCTATAGAGACCTCTTCCTTTCCAGAAGGTTGGAGAATGGATATGATAAGAAAGGCTAAAGAGAGGGCAAGCATCCCGGTAGTTGGCGGGGGCGTGATTCGCCAGCCGGAAATGGCGGCTAGATTTATTAGCCAAGGCTATATGGATCTAGTATGGATCGGACGCGGCATGCTGGCTGATCCCGATTGGGCTAATAAGGCTGTTCATGGCTCTCCAAGCAAGATACGACCATGTATTACTTGTAATACATGCTTCGATACGATAAACAAGGGACGACACATTCGTTGTGCGGTTAATCCTAAAACAGGGCGGGAAGAACGGATGCTTCGTCCCCTGGCATCAATGGATAATACTGTTTTAGTGGCTGGAGGAGGGCCGGCAGGTATGCAGGCCGCTTTAAGCTTTGCCCAGCTGGGCAGTCGAGTAGTGCTGGTCGAGGCAGGCGAAGAGCTGGGCGGGCAACTGCTGCCGGCTCAAATACCACCTGGTAAGTCAGTGATAAAAAGACTGCAACAGTATTTAATAAATGAAATAAAAGCCGCCTCCATAGAAGTTCGCTTACAAACTGAATTAAGCAATGGATTGCTGAGGGAAATAAACCCGGATGTGCTGGTGCTAGCCACTGGCTCACAACCAATAATACCTGCTTATGAAGATATAAAAAGCATTTACAGTGCGGCTGAGGTTTTGCAAAATGAAATTAAATGGCATAATCAGCGTGTTATTATAGTGGGCGGCGGTGCTACCGGATGTGAGACAGCCGATTTCCTATCAGAGAACAACCAAGTAATTGTGGTGGAAAAGGCAAAAGCGGTAGCCACTGATATGGAGAATATGTCTCGCCTGGAGTTGTTGGCTAGACTCAAGCAGCGTAAGGTTAAAATCTGCAAAATGACCGTCCTGGAATCAGTTGATAACCAAATGGTTACCCTGCGTCATTTAGATAAGGAAGAGACTGTGTCCTATCCCTATGACCATGTGGTGTTTGCCGTTGGCAATCACCCCGTTGTTCCCGAGTTGGATAAGGAGGTATTGCCTGATCAGGTATTTGTGATTGGCGATGCCAAAAAGGCCCGGGGATTTAGTGAAGCTCTTTATGAAGCGCAAATGCTTCCTTACAGACTACTCAAGATTTAAGATGTATCGATTAGCCCTTCGGCAACAGCAAAGATATAAGTTTTTATCCAGGAGACGGCCCAGTTGATTTGGGTCGGTCTCCTAGCTCATTTTAGTGGTCAATACTTGCCATAAGCTTAATGAATGGCTATAAAAGCCGGCCATGAGAACGATAAAATAATACTATACTAATTTAGCAAAAAAGAACCACTTTTAACATAATTTTAACAGTTATATGTGTCATACTTATTTTATAATTAAATAACCTTGGTCTTTTACCATGAATAATGATAATTATTGGTTTTTCTAGTACTAGTCTAAAAAAACCATTAAGTAGTTCCTAATGAACATTTTCCAGAAAGATTTTAGAAGTGTTCAACTTTTGTTGTCAAATATTAAAAACTCGCTTATTATAAGTGTGGAATAATATTGTCGAATAATCACTATATACAGGGATTTTTGTGGCAGCCTGGTATAAGACTGGGTTGATTGCTAGTAAATACTCCGTTTCAGGAAAGGGGCTTAGTATCGTGGAAAAAGCTGTGAAACTAATTCCCGCCTGCGAAGAAGATAAAGAATTGCTCAGCAGGCTGGAAGCGGAAGCCGGAACCAATGTGAACCTTTGCTACCAGTGTGGTAAATGTTCGGCAGGATGTCCGGCAGCCTTTGCAATGGATTATCCACCTCGGCAGGTTATCCGCCTGCTGCAATTGGACATGGTTGAACAGGCGTTAAAGGCAGAAAGCATTTGGATTTGTGCCAGCTGTGAAACCTGTTCTGCTCGCTGTCCGCGAGGTGTGGATATTGCTTCTTTGATGGATACCTTGCGTCGTGAAGCTCTGCGCCGGGGACAGATTACGGACAAGAAAGTAGCTGCTTTCAATCAGGCTTTTTTACAGGGGGTCAAACTTTTTGGCCGCACCTATGAAGCAGGTTTGCTGTTGCAGCATAATCTGAAAACCATGCAGCCCTTTAAGGATGCCCAGTATGGATTGCCTATGATGAAACGTGGTAAAATCAGTGTTCTTCCCACTCGAATCAAGAACCGCGACCAAGTCCAAAAGATTTTTGCCAAAACGCAGCAACTGGGAGGTGAATAAAATATGAAATTAGCTTACTATCCTGGATGCTCATTAGAAGGAAGCGGCATGGAATACGGCATGTCCACGGAACGAACTGCGGAAGTCCTGGGAATTGAACTGATAGAATTAGATGATTGGAACTGTTGTGGGGCTACTTCAGGTCATAGTACTGATAAACTTCTTTCCCTGGCATTGCCGGCTCGCAACCTGGCTATTGCTGAAGAGGCGGGTCTACCAATGCTGGCACCCTGTGCAGCCTGTTACAGCCGTCACCGAGTCACTGAACACACGGTGAAACATGACGAAAAAATGCGGCAAACTATAGCTCAGATTATAGACAGGGACATTCAGGGTACTACGGAAACTCTTTCCATACTAGATGTTTTGGCCAATCATATCGGCGTAGATAAGATTGCGGAAAAAGTTACCCGGCCTTTGCTGGGGATGAAAGCCGTTTGTTATTATGGATGCCTTTTGGTTCGACCTGTAGAATACACTGGTTTTGATGATCCCGAAGATCCGCAGACCATGGACCGGGTAGTCAAAGCTTTAGGAGCTGAGGCTTTGGATTGGGCCCACAAAACCGAGTGCTGTGGGGCTTCTCTGGTAACTTCCCGCCCGGAAGTGGGCAATCGCATGCTGTATGAAATTCTGCGCAATGCCAAGGAAGTTGGTGCAGAATGTATTGTAACCGCCTGCCCCCTGTGTGGAATGAACCTGGATATGCGGCAGGGAGCAGTGGAAAAAGAGTTTAATACCAAGTTTGATTTACCCGTTTACTATGTAACTGAGCTGGTGGCATTGGCAGCGGGAGAGTCCCGCAAAGCCGTTGGTATAGACCGGCATTTCGTAGAAGCAGGCCGCTACCTGGATGAGGTGGCAAAGCGGGCTGAGAAGATTAAAGCTGAATTAGAAGCCAAAGCCCAGGCCAAGGCCGAATCCCAAAAAGCGGACGGTGAAAAGGTTGATCCCGAAGCCCGTCAGAAAAAGATCGATGCTATGATTAAGGCTTTTGAGAAGAACCCTGACAAAATGGCCAAGAGACTTATTGATGACGAGGAACGAGCCGCAGTCTTGCTGGAAATAATCAGTGAAGACAGCAAAAAGGCTGCTCGTTTAGCCGAGCTGATGGTCGACAACTCTGAAAAAGCTTCTAAAGCTGCGGATGCTTTTGTAACAGCAGAACTGAAGAAGAGAGACAAATAGATCGTATTTAGCAGGAAAGTTCCACAAGGAGGGAGACGGAGATGAAAAAACGGGTAGGCGTTTTTGTGTGTGACTGTGGCACTAATATTGCGTCCGTAGTTGACACCGAAAAAGTAGCCGAATATGCCAGGCAGCTCCCGGGAGTCGTTTACTCCACTACCTATAAATATATGTGTTCAGACCCGGGACAGGAACTGGTAAGAAACGCCATCCAGGAGCAAGGCTTGGAACAGGTAGTTATTGCTTCCTGTTCACCGCGAATGCACGAAAAAACCTTCCGGAAGGCGGTGGAAGCCGGAGGGATAAACCCTTATATGTTCGAAATGGTCAATATTCGTGAGCAGGATTCCTGGGTCCATCCGGACCGGGGGGAAGCTACGGATAAAGCCATGGATCTGGTACGCATGGGAGTCAGCAAGGTTTTGAAGAATGTACCTCTGCAGGTCTCCACTATTCCCATAACCAAGAAGGCTATGGTAATAGGCGGCGGTATAGCCGGCATGCAGGCAGCTTTAGACATTGCTGAAGCTGGGCATAAGGTGATATTGGTGGAAAGAGAGGCCAGCATTGGCGGCAAGATGACCCAGCTGGACAAAACCTTTCCCACCATGGACTGCGCCGCTTGAATAGGCACCCCCAAGATGGTTGCTGTGGCGCAGCATCCTAACATTGAATTAGTAACCTATGCAGAAGTAGTTAAAGTATCAGGCTATATAGGCAATTTTAATGTTACCGTAAAGCAAAAGGCCAAGTATGTGGACTGGGATCTGTGTACTGGCTGCGGTACCTGCTGGGAGAAATGTCCCAGTAAGAAGATTAAAGATGAGTTTGAACTGGGTATGGGGTTGCGAACCTCTATTCATAAGGTCTTTCCCCAGGCAGTGCCCGGCAAACCTATTATTGAGGCCGAAACCTGCACCAAACTCACTAAAGGTAAGTGCGGGATCTGTGAGAAAGTATGTCCTACCAACGCGATTCGCTATGATGACAAGGAACAGTTGATGGATGTAGAAGTTGGCGCCATTGTTATGGCTACCGGCTACGATCTCTTCCATTGGGAAGAAACCTACGGTGAGTATGGCTACGGCAAATACCCGGATGTAATCACCAGTCTTCATTTTGAGCGCTTGGTTAGTTCGGGAGGACCAACGGGCGGCCAGATTCGACGTCCTTCTGATGGCAAAGTGCCGGACAGCGTGGCTTTTATCAAATGCGTTGGCTCCCGGGATGATACCAAAGGCAAGAGCTACTGTTCACGGGCTTGCTGTATGTATACAGCTAAACACGCTTACCAGGTAAAAGATAAACTGCCCGACAGCGAATCCTATGTATTTTACATGGATGTACGAACTGCCGGTAAAAACTATGAAGAATTCTACCAGCGTTCTCTGGATGCTGGAGCCAAATATATCCGGGGCAGAGTAAGTAAGATTTACCCCCGGGGCGATAAGTTAGTATTAAAAACAGAAGATACTTTAATGGGAATGCCCTTGGAAGTAGAAGTTGACATGGTAGTTTTGGCTACCGCTATGGTACCGTCGGAAGGAGCTCAGGAGCTGGCTAAAATCATCGGTTTCTCTACGGATAAGGACGGTTTCTTCCAGGAAGCTCATCCCAAACTGCAACCGGTGGAGACTTTTACCGCTGGAGTTTATGTAGCTGGAACCTGTCAGGGACCTAAGGATATTCCTGATACGGTAGCTCAAGCCAGTGCCGCTGCTGTAAAGGTTTGCGGACTGTTCTCCAAAGAAAGAATGGCTACCGAACCGATGATTACTGAAGTAGATATCAGCAAGTGCTCCGGATGCGGACTGTGTGTTCCTATCTGTCCTTATCATGCACTGTCACTGGTGGAAATCAAAGAACGTGGTCACCAGGGGCCCTTTACCCGCCAGGTAGTCGAAGTGAATGGCAGCCTGTGCCAGGGATGCGGAGCTTGCTTGCCAGCCTGCCGTACAGTGGCTTTGAACCTGAAGGGATTTACTAATGAACAACTGGTAGCGGAGGTGGATGCACTGTGTCTATAGATCAGGAAAAGGCGTGGAACCCTAAAATAATAGTATTCGCCTGCAACTGGTGCACGTATGCCGCTGCGGACTTGGCGGGATCCAATCATTTGCATTACCCGGCAGATGTTCGCATTATTCGTACCCCTTGTTCTGGACGCATGGACCCATTGTTGGTTCTGCGGGCCTTTAACCGGGGGGCGGACGGTGTACTCTTATCCGGATGACACCCGGGTGAATGCCACTATGGTAGTGGCAATTACTATAACCGGCGCCGTCATACGGTTATGAAGAGTCTGATGGAATATATCGGCATTGAGCCGGAAAGATATCAAACTGCCTGGATATCCGGTGCTGAAGGCATCAAGTTTCAGGAGACCATGGAGAAGTTGGTGGCTGATGTGAAAAAGGCAGGGCCTAACCATAAGCTGAAGGGGGCAATATAAATGAACTATACCAAAGAAATTCGTGAAATTGCCACCAGGCTGTTGGAAAGTGGCCAAGTAGACATGGTTATGGCCTGGGAAAAAGGCGATCAGGAATATCAGACCATTCCTTTTGTGGCCCGGACGGTTGATGAGGTCAACCGTATAGTCTGTGATGAGTACGCTGTACACAACCTGGCCAATCACCTGCTGCGCTTCCGGGATGGTAAGGAGAAAATAGCTATTGTGGCCAAAGGCTGCGATTCACGGGGAATTGTCAGGCTCCTGGAGGATAATCAGATTAAAAGGGATCGTTTATATGTCATCGGGGTAGCCTGTACCGGTGTCAAAGATCCGCTTCAGGCCATGAAGGCAAACTCTGGTTTTGAGCGGAAGAAGGATCAGGATGAGGGGCTGGCCAGCAAATGCTTGTATTGCATACAGCCCAACCCAGTTATCTATGATGAACTGGTAGGCGAAGAACTGCCGTTGCCTGAGCTGCAGGGTCGCTTTGCTCGTATCGAAGAAATTGAGAATATGTCAGTGGATGAACGCTATAAGTTTTTTGAAGATATCTTGTCCACCTGTATTCGCTGCTATGCTTGCCGCCAGCACTGCGTAGCCTGCAACTGCCGGACCTGTATATTTGACGAGACTCGTCCCCAGTGGGTAGGACGAGAGAACAATATAAGCGATAATATGATGTATCACCTGGTGCGTGCGTCCCATATGGCAGGAAGATGTATTGAGTGTGGCGAATGTGAACGTGTATGTCCGGTTAATATTCCGTTAATGCTGATCAATCGTAAGCTGATCAAAGATATAAACGGGTTCTTTGGTCCTTATGAAGCGGGCATGGAGTATGTTGAGGGAAATAAGCCGCCACTAAGCGTATATAGGGAAAACGACCCGGATGATTTCCTGTAAGGGGTGAGATTATGAAGGTGCTTAAAACTGGCAAATTAGAACAGGTAATAGACCGCCTGGCTCAGCAGGCTGATGTATATGTGCCTATGCTCAGGGGACAACAGTCTGGTTTTTACTCTTGGAAAACCTATAATGAAGATTTTGACGATCTTATGTTTGATATTCTGAATGTTTACCAGTCTCCTAAACATTTGATTCTGCCGCAGACAGAAAAGATGTATAGTTTTCGCCAGGAAGGGCAGGAAGTAAGCATAGAAGAAGTGGCAGCCGATATAGAGCCCAAAGTGATAATGGGTATTCGCTCCTGTGATGTAAGAGGAATCGAGTATCTAGATGAAGTCTTTCTAACCAAAGGATATGTGGATGAGTTTTACAAAGCCCGGCGTGACAAGATAACTATTATAGCCAATGCCTGTTACAATCCGGGGAAAAACTGTTTTTGTGATTCCATGGGCGTAAGCCCTACTGATCCAGAAGCAGCCGATGTTATTATGCGAGAAGTCAATGGTGGCTATGTTTGGGATGTCAAAACCGAAAAAGGTGAAGCCATAACCAAACAAATTGAAGACCTGTTAGAGGAGCAGGACGTGGAACTGTTCTCCTTAAAACCTTTCTTACGCAAAGTGGAATATGATGGTGTAGCTGAAAAGCTTAAAGACATGTTTGAACATCCCATGTGGGAGAAATACTCTGAGCCTTGCCAGACTTGTGGAATATGCACCTATTTGTGCCCCACCTGCTACTGTTTTGATATACAGGTAAAAGCTTGGGGAGATGAAGGTTATCGCTTCCGCTGCTGGGATTCTTGTATGTACCACGAATATACGCAAATGGCTGGGGGCCATAATCCCCGTGAAGCCGCTAAGGAAAGGTTCCGTAATCGTTTCCTGCATAAGCTGCAGTTCTTCCCGGAAAGATACGGCAGGCCTCTTTGCACGGGGTGCGGCCGTTGTATAGTAGCTTGCCCGACGGGGGTAAGTATTATCAAGATAATTGATGAAGTGAAGGAGGCGGAAACCGGTGCATAATTGCAGTTGTGAAAACCCACTGGTACCGGGAATCGTCGAAGTAGTTAAAATAATAGATGAGACCCCCGATATTAAGAACTTTTATGTACGCAGTGAGAATGGAGTACCCTTTAATGTTATGCCCGGTCAACTGGCCATGGTTTCTCTGGTGCCAGTAGGGGAAGGTATGTTCTCGGTTTCCTGGCAGGAAGAGAATGACCATCTGGAGTTTGCTATCAAACGAACCGGCCTAATGACCGATGAACTGCACAAGATCGAGGTTGGCCAGAAGTTAGGAGTGCGTGGCCCTTACGGCAATGGTTTTCCAGTGGAAGAGTGCAAAGGCAAGAATATGCTGTTTATTGCTGGCGGTATTGGACTGGCACCTTTACGTTCTTTCATTAAATACTGCTTCAAGCACCGGGAAGACTATGGCAAGATTACTATTCTATACGGAAGCCGTAGTGCTGCGGACCTGTGCTTCAAAGACGAATTATTTGAAAAGTGGCCTCAGGAAAAGGATACTGAAGTTTATGTAACCATTGATAATCCTGAAGAAGGCTGGGATGGTCATGTGGGGTTTGTGCCCGCTTATCTTGAGGAACTGAACCCCAGTCCAGAAGGTACTATCGCGGTAATCTGCGGTCCGCCCATTATGATAAAGTTTGCTCTGCAGTCTTTAGAAAAGATGGGGTATAATGACGAACAGGTTATCACCACTCTGGAAATGCGTATGAAATGCGGTATAGGTAAATGCGGCCGCTGTAATATAGGCAGTGAGTATATCTGTCTGGACGGCCCGGTGTTCAACCTGGCCCAATTAAAACAACTACCTCCTGAATGGTAGAAGGTATGATAAGGGGGCTCCTAGGAGAGCCCCCTTCGCATTTTCTAAAATATACTGTCGCCAAATAAATACCCCAAGTAGAATACGGCGGCAATAACTAATATATGAAATATCCACCAGCCGGTTTTTAAGAAGTGAAAAGTACCAATATCATAACCGTCTTCCGTTTTCAATTCGTTATCTGCCACTGAAAACACCTCCCTTTTGACCAGGCGCTGTGATTATAATCTTAATATTTCCCTTACCAGGAGCAATTATGTGAGAAAAAGACTCCCACCACCTGTGAGTCTAAATATTTGGTATTTTACATTGACAAGTGGGCAATTATTTATAAAATGGTTATAGCTCGCTATGTTGCACAAAGATGTGCACAAGCAAGGAGGATAATATATGCAAAAAACACGCACAGATTTGTTAAACCCTACGCTGGCGAAGATGTTGACTACCTTCCATCTTGATAAAGAGTATGTATCAGGTCAGGGCAGCTATTTGATAGATAAAGAGGGTAACCGCTACTTGGATTTTATTGCTCAGTATGGGGCGGTACCTTTCGGTTATAATCCGGAAGTTATCTGGGAGGCTTTGGAACGGGTAAAAACTAATGGAATTCCCAGTTTGGTGCAGCCATCCTTGCCGGTCGAGGCTTTGGCTTTAGCCAATAAATTGGCCCAAATTACCCCAGGAGATCTTTGTTATTGTACCTTTTGTCAAAGTGGGGCGGAGGCAGTTGAAACGGCTATTAAGCTGGCTCGTTCAGCCACAGGAAAGCTCACTATCGTATCTACCGAGCGCAGCTTTCACGGCAAGACCTTGGGGGCCTTATCTGCTACCGGCCGGGAGGTCTATCAGACTCCTTTTGGGGCACCGGTGCAGGGTTTCATCCGCATTCCCTATAATGATTCCAGTGCCTTAGCTGATGTTTTAGAAAAGAATTCCGATATAGCCGCATTTATAGTTGAACCGGTGCAGGGAGAAGGAGGCATCATTCCTGCCCAGCCCGGTTATTTGGCGGAGGCACAAGAGTTATGCAGACAACACGGGGTAGTTTTTATTGTGGATGAAATACAAACTGGTCTGGGGCGTACGGGGAAAATGTTTGCCTGTGATCATGAAGGTATCGAACCTGATGTGTTGCTCTTGGCAAAAGCTTTGGGGGGCGGTTTGATCCCTTTGGGAGTATGCATAAGTTCACCCCGAATTTACAATGATGATTTTGGCTCACTGCACAGTTCTACATTTGCCAACAACAATCTCTCCTGTGCAGTGGGTTCAGCGGTGATTGATGAACTGCTGAAAGATGATCAAAAACTTATCAAAGAGGTGGCAGCAAAAGGCGATTACTTGCTAAACCGGGCCCTGCAACTGGGGCAAAACTACCCGGACATTATTAAAGAGGTTCGGGGTCAGGGCTTAATGGTGGGAATAGAGTTCTATGATCTAGATGATTGCGGTTCATTTGATATGGCTTATATGTGCGAGCGGGGAGGCTTTACGGCTCTGTTAGCTGGCTTTCTGTTAAACGTCTACCGTATTCGCTTGGTGCCCTTTTTGAACAACCCTATGACGGTGCGTCTGGAGCCTACCCTCACCATCACTTTAGAAGAAATCGACCAGGTAATGGATGCGCTTGAGACGGTCTGTGAAATTTTGTTCCGCCGGGATTATGCTTTGTTGTATCGCTTCCTAATCGGGGATAATTCAACACCGGAGAACATAGCTGATCATCGTAGTTCTAGCCGCAGTATCATAGCATCCCGTTTAGAGCCTGGTGAACCCACCAATAAGTTTGCTTTTATAATCCATTATCCCGGCCCCGAAGACGTTATTGCCAATAATCCATCTTTTGTGCGCTTTTCCCGTGAAGAGCTGCATCAGCTTTTAGATTGGCAGAGTCAGACTGAGGAAGCTGGCATGGTGTGCCATATGCCAGCCATCCGTTCTCTCAATGGCAATGCTGCCGAAGGCTGGTTGATCGGTGTACCTTATGGGGCCCGGCAAATTATGTCTGGGCCTAGGGAAGAAATGGTACGTGTAATAGGTGAAGCAGTGGACATGGGACGTGATCTGGGAGCGGGCATAGTAGGTCTGGGAGCTTTGACTTCAGTAGTCACCCGAGGAGGCCGGTCCGTAATCGATCGGAATGTGGCTATAACCAGCGGCAATAGTTTTACGGTTATCATGGCTATGGAAGCGCTCTACCAAGGGGCAGCAAAGATGCATATTGATGTAGCCCAAGCCCAGGGTGCCGTAGTAGGAGCAACCGGCTCCATTGGCCGGGCCTGTTCTTTGCTTTTGTCTGAACAGGTGGCTAATATTATTCTTTTAGGTAATGCTCAACACCCTACAAGTAGCCGCAACCGCTTAAATTCGTTGTTTAAGGATATTTTTGCTTATGCCCGGGAAAGGCTGGAAAAAGGTGAAGAAAGTGGCCTGGCTGGTTGGCTGAAAATAGTAACGGAAGGCTTGTCTAGCCGCCATGATGATATTAAAGCCCAACAGCTATGGGAAGTTTATAATCAGGGCAAGCTTACTCAAGAATGGGTAAAAGCTGCCGCGGCCTACTTAAACCTAGAGGTCCCAGTAGTGACCAGCCTGAGCTTGGATGAGTCACTGCCCAACTGTGATCTAATAGTGGCTACCAGTAATGCGCCTGATTTTTTAATATATCCCCAGCACCTTAAACCGGGTTGTGTAGTTTGCGATGTGGCCCGACCAGCCGATGTGTCTCCAGAAGTCTATCAGACCAGGGATGATCTATTGGTTTTGGAAGGTGGCTTGGTGCAATATCCGGACCACATATCTTTCGGACCAAACTTCGGGTACCGGGAGGGAGTCAGTCTGGCTTGTCTGGCTGAAACCGTACTGCTAGCCCTGGAAGGAGATTACCAGCATTTCAGCATTGGGGCCAAACTGCCTTTGGAAACGGTAGCTTACCTGCGCCACCTAGGTGAGAAACATGGCTTTAGCCTGGCGGGCTTGGTAATGAATGGTCAGGAAATAACTGATGAGGATATTGAACAGATATATAATCGATCCCGCCACTTAAAACAGGCACAAAATCTGTAAACACACCCCTAAGACTGTTTCATAACTCTTAAAGAATTGTGAAACAGTCTTTTTATGTGTCTAAAAAAGCAGGAAAATTTGCTATTGCTGACAAACCTTAATAAAATAAAGGAATCAGGAAGGAGGCCCACTGGTGAATGAAATAGTAATACGCAAAGATGGCAAATGGTATTTCAACGATGCCGAAATGTTTCGCCGTAACATAGTCAATGTGCTGGCGGTTAATATAAATAAAAAAGAGGATGGCAGTTATTATATTGCCCTCGGTAACGAAACTGAGGATATTGATGTGGAGGATGTCCCCTTTTTTGCAACCGGCCTCCAAGAAACCGAAGCAGGAACCATAAAATTGGTATTCCATGATTTGCAGGAGTTTGAACTGACCCGGGAGCAGCGGCTGTATTTTAAGGGAGATGTTCCCTACATAACTTATAGATGGCCTGGTGATACTCGACTTAGCCGGGGTATTTACTGGAAGCTCAGCGATTATTTCGATTTTCGCGGTGATGAAGTCTACATTGTTCCTCCAGGATGTGCGAACGAGTAAATATAAATAATTTAAGGAGGCATAGTTTATGTCCATCAGAATTATAACCGACACTTCCTGTGACCTTCCTACTGAGATCTTAAACCAATATCAAATCGATATGATTCCTTTGAGAGTGACCTTTGAAAATGGAGAAACCTATTTAGATCGTCTGGAACTATCTCCAGAAATTTTTGTGCAAAAAATGGCTGCATCCCGGCTTCTTCCCAAAACAGCGGCACCTGACCCCAGTACTTTTATAGAGCATTTTGAAAAAGGATTGCGTGAAGCCGGTGAAGTCTTGTTTGTCAGCCTGTCTTCTGGTCTTAGCAGTACTTATGAAATAGCCCAGTTAGCTAAAAACCTTTTGGGAAATACCAAGGTAAGAGTGTTCGATACCCTGTCAGCTTCATTGGGAACAGGGATTATGGCAGTACGGGCAGCCCAGATGGCTGCGAAAGGATTCAGCATGGATGAAATTATTAAAGGTCTGACCAGTACCTTAAAGACCAAAAAAACGATATTCACCCTGAATACTTTGGAGAACGTGGTCAAAGGAGGGAGATTAAAGAAAATAGAAGGTTTAGCCGGGGATCTACTGCATATCAAACCTATATTTTTAGGTAATAATGAGAACGGCAAGCCGGAACTATTTGAAAAGGTAAGAGGACGCAGCAAGGCTATCAAACGAATGGTAGAAATGCTGGGAGAATTAGCTGAATCCGGCTGGGGAAACCGTATAGTGGGTATAACTCATGTACACTGTATTGCTGATGCCCAACACTTAGCACAGTTAATTGCTGAACGTTATAACCCTGATACCATTTGGATTAATGATATGAGCGCTACCATTGGTACCTATGCTGGAGAAGGCGGTTTAATGGTTAATATATAAAAAAAGAGGGGGCTTTTATGCCGACCGAGCCCCCTGATAGAAATACTATACACCCCTGAGTGTATGTCCCCCCAATTTTTAATATATGCAAGTTGTATGCCATATTTACAATGGCCGATTATCAGCCGTTTGTTTTCAGAATAATAGAAAAAGTCTCCAATTGTAGACAATAAATGTCTACAATTGGAGACGGTGTATCAAGAAGAAGACATCTTATAAGCGGCTGATTTCCGGTGGGCGAAAACGGCTTTCGTCTATTTGCAAAGCGTAATCGATTTGGGCTAGCATTTCCTGCCGGTCCCGGGGAATAATTCCCTGTACATCCCAGTAATTAGAGACGTGGTCGCTTAATAATATACTGTTGTCACACTCTAGATTCTCCACCAATAACCTTACTTCTTGCAAGGCCTGATGAGGAGACAATAGCTGGAATCTTCCCTGGCGATAATCTTCATATAAGGGAGTGTTAGGAACGGGAACAAAAGTGCGCAAACGAATAAAATCGGGGCTGATGGCGCTTAACACCCGGGCGCTTTCCAAAGCGTGCTCACGAGTTCTTTCCAGGCCTCCAATTCCAACCAAATAGTACTCGCTGGTCTGTATGCCAGCCTGTTTTAGTTTGAGCCCAGCTTCGATTATCTCCGCTGAGGTCACTCCCTTTTTTATCTTCTCTAGGGTGACATCATCACCGCTTTCCATTCCCGTATGAACTCGGGTTAATCCAGCTGCTTTCAATCGCTGCAAGTCTTCCAGACTTTTTTTGTTTACGAACCGGGCTGAACCGTAAACCGTAATACGCTGCAATTTAGGAAATAATTGGCGAGCATACAAAAAGATCTCTTCCAATTGGTCAGTTTTCATAATTATGGTGTTGCCATCAGGAAAGAAAAGGGAATGAATTCCCTCACCATAATAGTCCCTGGCCATGTCTAAATCTTCTTTTATTTCGTGAACCGGCCGCAGGCGAAAACGTGTGTCTTTGTACATCGTACAGAATGTGCATTTGTTGTGGGGACACCCAATGGTAGCCTGAATTAACAAACTGTGGGCTTCACTGGGTGGCCTGTATACGGTTCCTTCATAACGCAAAATTTATCTACCTCCTTAACTAAAGACTATCAGATTTTCCCCTTAGGAAAAAGGCTTTTGGCTGAATTGCAGAGCATGGACCGGATTTACCTGTTGTCTTATATCCGTAAAAAATATATAGTTAAAAACAAGGACGAGAACACCATACTGTAAAGGTTGGGAATAAATGCCTGTAAGGATTATAATTGTGGATGATGATGAGCGGGAACGAATAGTACTGCGCTATATAGCGGAACAAATTAAGGATGTCAGCATAGTGGGAGAGGCCGTTCATGGTTTAGAAGCTTTACTGCTATGTCAGGAAAAGAAAGTAGATTTGGTGCTTTTGGATATTGCCATGCCGGAAATGGGTGGACTGGAAACTGCTCGCAAGCTCATGGACATGAAGGAACCGCCCCTATTTACTTTCATAACTGCCCGCCGGGAAATGGCAGTTGATGCTTACGAACTAGGTGCGTTGGACTTTATAGTTAAACCTGTGGAACAGCAGAGATTGGAGAAAACCATTGAAAGGGCCAAACAGCGCATAGCCCATAGGGCATATATCGAGGAAATTGTACGGGAGCGCCTTAAAGAACGTATTGATTTTATGCTGGAGCGTTATAAAAACTATGAGATATTCAGCAACAAACTGCCGGTAAGGGAAAAAGGGAAAATTACCCTGCTCAATCAAGATGATATAGTTTTCTGTGAGAGTCAAGGCAAAAAGGTGCTAATTTGTACCAGAGACGGAACAGATTATCTGAGCAATTATACTCTTAATGAACTAGAGGGACGTCTGGATAGCAGCGTTTTTTTCCGCGCTCATCAGGCTTTTATCGTTAATCTGAACTATATCAAAGAGATTGTGAATTTTGGAGAGGGATCATACATACTTCATCTTAACAATGGTCATAAAAATATTATTCTCAGCCGTTCCCGAGCCAAACAGTTAAGGCAGAAAATGGGCATAACATAAACCGAATGGACCCTATAATGTGCACATTATACCCAAAAACTTTCCTGTTATACCGAAGTCAAGTAACTTAGCAGGGTGAGATAATCATAACTGAGTTAGCTGAGAATAGTGGAGGGAGGGCCCTTTTAATAAGGCCCTCCTTTGTATTGGATAGGAATTTCATAAGCAACCATAAATTTGTACTATAAGTCACAAGCTACGGCAAAATATCCATTGAATTCAACCAAACTCAGCTCTTATAGAGAAAAAAATCACAAAATGGTTTATAGTTTAATTAAGAACAAGGACGGTGAAGAAGAAGAAAGGGAAAGGAGGTTACTAGACAGATAGTTGTTTTTCCAGTGCAACGGACGGGGTTATCACTGGGAAAATACAGGTTCTTAATTTAGGTAAAAAGGGAATTGGAGATTTTTATTCTGGACGGTACTTACCTTTGCACGAGGGGAGTGATAATATGATACCATTTGCTAAGCTGGAACGATATGAGGGCAACGAATCTCTGTTCGAGTTGGTACTTATGTCGGTCGTATCCACGCTGGTTGGGGAGCCGCTTCATATTCACGCTGAAGGTTTAAGGGGAACCGGTAAAACCACTATAATGCGTGCGGCACGAGGCATTCTCCCTAACATAACCAGAATTAAGGGATGCATTTATAACTGCGACCCAGAAAGACCTCACTGTCCACAGCACAAGAACATGACAGCACCAGAGCTGGCCGAATTGGGTACAGAAGAGATCCCCATGCCCTTTTTGGAGATTTCCCACTCTGCTAAAGTGGGCACAGTAGCCGGCAGTATAGACCTTAGCCGGTTGACCGATAGCACACAACCTGAAGCACGCCTTCTGCCGGGACTTATTCCCCAAGCTCATAGAGGAATTCTGTTCATAGATGAGATTAATCGACTGGCTGATACATCGCCTGAGATCACTGATATTCTACTAGATGTTATGGGAAACAAACCCGGGCACATCCAAATTGAGGAAGCAGGCCTACCGGTGGTAGAGATTCCCGTAAGTGTTTCGGTCTGGGCGGCATCTAACCCTGATGAGGATCCCGGTCCCCTGGAAGAAATCCGCCGCCAGTTGTCCGATCGCTTTGACATGGTTTGTTACATGGGACGCCCCGACTCGGTTGATATTTTGGCGCAAATGCTAAAAGAAAATTCTCATGCTTATAAAAACAAACGATATAAAGATAGTCATGAAGAAGATGATCCGGGAAATGAAGTGTATCGTAAAAACATCGTCAAGTGGGCGGGTCTTTATGAGCAAGCTGATCTTCCAGACTTTCTGCGGAATTTCATTGCCCGTCTTTACATCAAACATAATCTGGAGAGTATACGAGCTATTGAAGCCATGCAACAGGGAGCTGTCCTACATAGCATAATCCGCGGACATGATAAAGTACTGATTAATGATGTCACCGATATGATTCCTCTGGTATTGAAACACCGGGTAGATGGAGATACCTTGATCAAGATGATAAACGACGTGGATTCCAGATCGGCCAAGGATGGGATCCTAACCTTCCGGGGACGTAAGAATAAGAAGTCTAAAAAGGAAGATGAACCTGATTATTTTCCCCAGAATGCCCGCCCGCTTAAAGATATGAGCCGGGGTGAGCTGATTAACACTGAGAAGACTTTAACCCCTTCAGATTATTAAGATACGGTGATAAAAGGGGGGAGTTGCTATGATAGGGGAAAAGACCAACATTGATAAAGCTGCATCGGTAGGCAATTATCTGAGCTTATATTTCGGACAGAACCAGGGTGTACGCCTGGGGGAAAGTACAGTGGTCAGCCGTAAAGCCCACAGGCGTATGCCCGAGAAGAGAATTAAAGGCCAGATCAAAATCCTTTTGAACCGGGATGCAGGTAAAACTTACCTGGATTATGTTGATGCCGATCAGGTAGTGCATATTGATACTTATCACAAACCCGGTGAAATAAACCCCCTTTATGTGGCCAGAGCCATTTTTTATGCCTTGGAAAACTACTTCTTGGAACAAAACCCTCAACTGCAGTATGCAGAAGATGAACGCTTTAAGATGGTAACCGATTATGCCAACAGAATCTTCATAACTACCAATGGTGGTAAGGGGACGGTTTATGATCTTTTTCAAGGCATAATACGTCCCTTTATTGAAGGGGAAGAAGGCTTTGATCATGTACACGTCCTGGTACGGTTAAACCGGGAAGAATACTATTTGGTCTATGTAATTGCGGAAGCGGTAGAAGAGGTCATTCTTCAGTCAGAGGTAAAACTGGCTAAAGTGCGCAACATAACCCACGGCAATCAAAAACAAGCTGAAGAGAGTTTTGCCGGTTATATCAAGCTGCCCTGGAAAAAATTCAAAGGTCAGCAGGCCCGGCAACTGCCAGCCAAAGAAAACGTTAATCAGTTAATTCTCAAGCTGGCGGAAAAGTTTGGCGGAGTCGATGAAATTGAGGAGTTTTTAGATAGCTATTCTACTAATGTGTTTAAGCGTAAAGGAATCGATCAGCAGAAGAAAAAGTGGGGGGATGTTGAACATTATGTGGAGCAGTTGGAAGAACTGGGACTGCTGAAAGATACGCCCTTCGGGAAAATACTTACCAGAAAAGGTCTGAGCCTGAAAGACTTCGTTATGAATCATAAATGTGAATTGGAGACGGAAATACGGCGTAATATACGTAGGGCTCCATCAGGTGGTACCAGCCGTTTTAAGAAGATGGGCAAAGTAGAGAAAAAGTCCCAACAGGTGGAGTTCACTAATCGCAATAAGACGATAAATAATCCGGAAAAAAACTGGTCAGGAGATTTAGCAGTTCCGGAGACAATTGTGCAGGCCAAAAAGAATTCCTTCCTGCGTGGAGACACGAGGTTGAGGATACAAAAGGATGATCTTCATTACTATGAAAAGAAATCCTATATCCCTATAGATATATGTCTATTAATTGACGCCAGCGGCAGTATGGCTGGTGATAAGCGTCAGGCCGCCTGCTATTTGGCTGAACACCTGCTGTTGACCGGCAAAGAAAAAGTGGCCGTGGTTACTTTCCAGGAGCGCAGCAGTAAAGTGGTAGTTCCTTTTACCCGTAATGAGCGTATCCTGCGCCGGGGATTGTCAACCATCAATCCAGCTGGGCTGACTCCCCTAGCGGATGGTATTATGACCGCCTTGAACCTGATTAAAGATACCCGGGTACGCAATCCTTTGCTGGTTTTAATCACCGACGGCGTTCCTAATACCCCCTTATGGACTTTGGATGCCAAAGCAGATGGACTGGAAGCAGCCGGCCGGATAGCTAATAGTAATGTTAGGTTTATCTGTATTGGAGTTGAATCTAACCGCTATTACTTGGAGAAAGTGGCTGATAGGGCTCAAGGGGTGCTTTATCTGGTAGATGACTTGAATAAGGAAAACCTTATAAATATAGTAAAAGCAGAAAAAAGAACTATGCTGGAGGCTAAGCGCAGCCTGGCTTAAGCTAGAGGAGCCTATCCTGGGCGAGCAAATATTGACATTTTTCCTTAAAGTCCGATACAATCAGTATAGTTAAACGTTATAACGTGGAAAATCGCAAACCCGTAGTTTGCTTTAATAACTCCTCCTTCATACACGAGCACTGTTTCAGTGCTCGCTTTTTTTTGGCATAAAATGGGGGCCGACCTCGTATGATGTACAAGCAACCGTGAGGGAGGCCGAAAACATGACCCAGCGATTTTTAGTGATTATAGCTGTTCTGGTCTTAGCCATATGTTTGATCAGCGGAGGATGTGGGTCAAACAGTGAACAACCCATAAAAAGTTGGCGAGATCTGGTTAACTTGCTGCCAGAACCCCAGCAAGAGAGTCAGGAAGAACCACTGGATATGTTACCTACTGTTGAGCCGTTGCCAGAGGCTGAGCCAGATCAGGAAACCATTGAAGTAGTGCTGTATTTTGGACGGGGGGATGGTCTTTCACTGGTGGAAGAAATGCGCAGCATACCAAAGGAAGAAGGCATTGCCCGCCGCACTATTAATGAACTGATGAAAGGGCCGGATACCCCTGAGTACTTAAGCATCGTTCCGGAAGGAACCAGGCTGCTGGATATTAATCTAAAACCTGATGGATTGTGTATTATCAACTTGAGCCGGGAAGCCTGTCAGGTGACCAGCCGGGAGCAGGAAGAAATGATGGTAATGGCTATTGCCAACACCGTGGGCCAGTTTCCTGCTGTAAAAGAGGTGACTTTTATGATTGAGGGGGAATTCGTTCAGGAAATTGGCGGCTTTATAGACTTGAGCCAACCGGTAAAACCAGCTAAATAGATTTATTAAGTGAGGCTGGGGAGAGATGGTTAGATAATCTCTCCTTTTTTTATTGCCTAAGACGGCAATGGAATTACTCATCTAAAAGTGATACATTAATTAGTGTATGTTGGGGAACGGTAAAATAGGCTGCAATCTGGCTCAATGAGGTGTTTGTTTGATGAATACACAACCCATAGGGGTTTTAGATTCTGGGGTGGGAGGGCTAACGGTAATAAAGGCCATGCTGGCTGAGCTGCCTGATGAGGATTTCATATATTTCGGAGATACTGCTCACCTGCCTTATGGCAACAAGACTCCTGCCCAACTGATAACTTATGCTGGGGATATTATGAAGTTTTTTAGTACCTTTCCCGTAAAAGCGGTGGTAGTAGCCTGCGGAACTCACTCTTCGGTGACTTTGCAGCACATCATAAAAGATTACTCCATACCTCTTCTAGGGGTGGTTAAGGCAGCAGCGCGCAGTGCTGTAGCCGTTACCTCAAATAAACGACTGGGAGTGCTGGCTACTCAGGCTACGGTAATGAGCGGTACGTTTACCCGCGAAATAAAAACTCTGCAGCCTGGGTGCACAGTAATGGAAGTGGCTTGTCCCAAATTTGTGCCTTTAGTTGAAGCGGGCAAACTGGATGATAGTGATACCAGACAAGCTGTCCATGAGTATGTTAGCCCTTTAATTGAGCAGGGAATTGACACTTTGGTATTAGGCTGTACTCATTATCCTTTCCTGGGACCAGTGATTAAAGAATTTATAGGACCCCAGGTTAAACTGGTTGATCCCTCTTATGAAACAGTGGAAGAATTAAGACAAGTACTACACAGTAAAAATCTAACCCGAGGGAATAATCCCCATTCTCAGAGGCATTTTTATGTAAGTGGCAGCCAAGAATCATTTTTTACGGTAGGTAAGCTATTGGTAGGGGATGTTATTCAGAGAGTGGAACAGGTTTGCTTAGATTAGGTTAACAAAGAAGACATTAAGATGAGGTGCTGAACATAGATGGGGAGAGTTGGTTTTACTACCACTATACCGGTAGAAGTTCTGCTGGCAGCTGGCCAAGAACCGGTGGATTTGAACAATCTATTCATTGCTGCCCCCTACCCGCAAGCCATGGTTGATCAGGCTGAAGAAGCGGGATATCCACGCACCACCTGTGGATGGATAAAGGGACTGTATACGGCGGCTCTGACCTCTGACTTAGAATCAGTTATAGCCGTAATGCAGGGAGACTGCAGCAACACCCAGGCCTTAATGGAGACTCTGGAACTACAGGGAATAAATATGATTTCTTTTGCCTATCCCTATGATCGGGATCCCCAAGCCTTAAAGGCTAGCCTTTATAAACTAATGGACCACTTTGGGGTTAGTGAAGCTGAAGTAGAAAAGGAAAAGAAAAGGCTGGACCAGGTACGGCACCTATGTGGGATCTGGGATGAACTGACCTGGAAACATAATCAGGTTACCAGCTATGAAAACCATATAAAATTGGTGTCTACCAGTGATTTCGAGGGTAATCCGCAACGCTTTGCTACTGAGTTGGAACAGCTTATTGACGAAGCTCAGCAGCGGCAGCCGGAAACGGGCAAGGTAAGGTTAGCTTATATTGGAGTGCCGCCAATTTTTACCGACCTCTATCAGGTTTTGGAGTCGTTAGGAGCCCGGGTAGTATTTAATGAAGTGCAGCGGCAGTTTTCCATGCCTTATAAAACTGATAATATGGTGGACCAGTATATCAGCTATACTTATCCCTATGGCGCCTTTGCCAGGCTAGAGGATATGAAGGAACAAATTCAAAAGCGCCAGGTGCAGGGGATTATCCACTATACCCAAACTTTTTGCTATCGACAGATAGAGGATATGATTTTTCGTCAGAAGTTGGGTTTACCCTTTCTCACCTTGGAAGGGGACAAACCAGGAAAAGTAGATGCGCGCAGCCGTTTGCGGTTAGAAGCATTTATAAATATGTTGAAGTAGCGGAGGGAAAATGATTGGCATTGACTTAGGCTCCCGCCAGGTTAAAATGATACAGATGCAGCAGGGACAGGTTATCCGCCGGGAAATGGCAGATACTATTGGTTTCTATCGTCAATATGGCCGGGTGCGGGATGGGCAACTGCAAATTGACCTGCTGGAGGCAGGCTGGAGCGGTGATCAGGTGGTTGCTACCGGATATGGCAAAATGGCCGTTTCTATCACTGGCGCCCAACAAATACCTGAGATTCAAGCTCATGCCCTAGGGGCCGTATTCCAAAGCCAGCGGAACTCTTTTACCTTAATTGACATTGGCGGACAGGATTCTAAGGTAATATTAATTCGCGACGGTAAAGTGGTTGATTTCCTTACCAATGACCGCTGTGCAGCCAGTTCTGGCCGGTATCTGGAGAATATGGCCAATGTACTGGATATCAGCTTGGAAGAATTAGCCGGTTATGACCAGGACCCGGCAGAGATCAATGCCACTTGTGCTATTTTTGGTGAAACTGAATTAGTGGCTCGTATTGTGGAGGGTTTTTCTCTGCCACAGTTGGCGGCAGGTGTTAATTATGCTCTTTACCACCGGCTGGCTCCTTTATTAAAAAGGATGGACAGCGATTTGTTGGTTCTATCAGGCGGAGTGGCCTTAAACCAGGCCTTAACACGCATTCTGGAGCGGGAGACCGGGAGAGAGGTTTTAACCCTGCCTGATCCCCAGTATAATGGAGCTATTGGATGCTGTGTTTTTGGAGGGATATAAGACCAATGCTGCTTAGGATAATTGGATATTGGGCACCATATCCCCGTGCCGGTCAAGCTTGTCCCGGATATCTGGTATCTTCGGGTGATTCTCATCTACTGCTGGACTGCGGGCACGGAGTATGTTCTCAGTTGGCGCGCTGGCTGCCGGCCGAAAAGCTGGGAGCGGTGGTAATTACTCATTTTCACCCTGACCACTATATAGATCTGTTTGCTATCCGTCATATTATCCGGGCGGCTATGTTTACAGGTACTCGACAAAAACCTCTTCCAGTCTATATGCCCACAGAACCGGACTACCACTATCAATCCTTTGCCGCAATGGAAAAAGAGCTTCAGGTTCTTCCCCTGCATGATAACGGCAACTTTACTGTTGGCCCTATGCAAGTTAAGGCTTTTCCAGTAGACCATCCCATACCTGCCTGGGGAGTCAAAGTTGACTGTCAGAACCGGTCCCTGGTTTATACCTCGGATACCAGCTACCATCAACAATTGGTTGAACAGATTCAAGGAACCGACCTGCTGCTGTGTGAAGCCAGCCTGCGATTGGCAGATGGAGCAGTTGCTGCCCAGTTAGGCCATATGACAACCGCTGATGCAGGTCGTTTAGCCCGGGAAGGCGGAGCTAAAACTTTGCTGGCTACTCATTTTTGGCCGGAATATGAGCTGGAAGTATTGCAAGAGGAGATTGAGCAGGAGTATAATGGCAAAATAATTATGGCTGACCAGGATCTGACTGTGCCAATTTGATCACAGGTGGGAGAGAGCATGAGAATCGTAGAAACGGAATTAATTAAAAAAGCGGTAAAGGAAGCGGTAAAGACTGCTAATACCAGGCTCCCGGTAGATGTACTGACTAGCCTGGAAAAAGCCCGTGATAATGAAACCGTTCCTCACGCCCGCCAGGTGCTGGATATTCTTTTACAGAATGCTCACCAGGCACAGACCGAGAATATGCCCCTATGTCAGGATACTGGTTTGGTAACAGTGCATGTGCAACTAGGACAAGAAGTAGCGTTAACCGGGGGCAGCTTATATGAAGCCATTAATCAGGGAATAGGTGAAGGATATACGGAAGGCTATTTTCGGGCTTCTATGGTTAAAGACCCTTTTGAAAGAGTAAATACAGGTGATAATACTCCGGCAGTTGTACACTTGGAAATGATTGCCGGTGATAAGGTGATAATTACGGTATTTCCCAAAGGAGCGGGCAGTGAAAATATGGGGCGTACCATTATGCTAAAGCCGGCAGATGGCTGGGAAGGTGCCCGCCGCTTCGTAGTGGATACGGTAAGAATAGCTAATGCCAATCCATGTCCACCTATCATTGTGGGGGTGGGAGTGGGCGGTAACTTGGAAAAAGCCTGTTTACTGGCTAAAAAAGCACTTTTGCGGCCTATTGACCAGCCTCATCCTGACCGCCGGATTGCTGCTCGGGAAGCCCAGCTGCTCCAGGATATTAATAAATTGGGTATAGGCCCTCAGGGAATGGGAGGAGACACTACGGCACTGGCGGTTACCATGGAGGTATATCCTACCCACATTGCCAGCCTCCCGGTAGCAGTCAGTCTGAACTGTCATTCAGCCCGACGGGCTGTGGTGACGGTTTAATAGGGAGGAGGAAGCCCGGTGGCCCATGTTTTAAGAGCTCCGTTAAACGGCAATGCTCTACAACAATTACATGCTGGAGATGAAGTTTTGGTACAGGGAACAGTGTATGCAGCCAGAGATGCAGCTCACCAGAAAATGATAGCTGCTCTGGAAGCTGGCCAACCCCTGCCCTTTGATATCGAGGGACAGATTATCTATTATGTTGGACCTTGTCCAGCCCCACCGGGAAGGATAATTGGCTCGGCAGGCCCCACTACCAGCAGTCGTATGGATGTCTATACTCCAGCTCTGCTGCAAAGAGGGCTGAAGGCTATGATCGGCAAAGGAGACCGGAGTCAGGAAGTAAAGGAAGCCATGAAAAAACATGGAGCCGTATATTTAGCTGCTGTGGGTGGTGCCGGTGTTTATCTGGCTCACAGAATCACTGCTGTAGAAACCATAGCTTATCCGGAATTGGGACCGGAGGCTTTACTTAAAATGGAATTCCAAGACTTCCCCTGTATAGTGGCTATTGATATGCGGGGCCAATCGGTGTACCAGGCTTCAGATGAATAAAGATTTCAAAAATCTCGATTCATCTAGTATGATTTTTGTGGAGGTAAATTATGAGCAGACCAAACCAACGAATGAATGATGAGATGCGACCGGTTATAATGACGGCCGGTTTTCTAAAATACCCGCAGGGTTCGGTTTTGATTGAGGCTGGAGATACGCGGGTGCTGTGTTCTGCTATGGTGGAGGACAAGGTCCCCCCTTTCCTAAAAGGAAGCGGCAGCGGGTGGGTCACCGCCGAATACTCTCTACTGCCTTCTTCCACAGAAACTCGCACCGCCCGGGAAGCAGCGCGGGGCAGAATCAGCGGAAGAACCTCTGAAATACAGAGGCTAATCGGACGTTCCTTGAGAGCAGTAGTAGACATGGAGGCATTAGGGGAGCGTACGGTGTGGATTGACTGCGATGTTATACAAGCCGATGGAGGTACCCGAACAGCCTCTATTACCGGCAGCTTTGTGGCTTTGTATCTGGCCTTGCAAAAGCTTAAAGCTGATGGGGTAATTGAAAACTGGCCCATAAAAGACTATGTTGCAGCTATAAGTGTTGGCATTGTGGAAGGGAACCCGGTACTGGATCTGGAGTATGTTGAAGACTCCGTTGCCGATGTAGATATGAATGTAGTGATGACTGGCAGCGGAGCCTTTGTAGAAATACAGGGAACCGCTGAAGGGGAAACTTTTGATCGCCAGCAGCTGGATACCCTGCTGGCATTAGCAGAAAAAGGGATCAAGCAATTGATATTACAGCAAAAACAGGTTTTGGGGGAAGCATAGTGAAACAGCTATTGCTGGCTACTCGTAACCAGCATAAAAAACGTGAACTGCAAGAGCTTTTGTCTGGTATGCCTGTGGATATTTTGACCCTGGAAGACATTGGCCCTATGGCTGAGGTTGAAGAAGATGGTTCTACTTTTGAGGCCAATGCAGTCAAAAAAGCCTGTGCCATAGCCAAATCCAGCGGCATACTGAGTTTGGCGGATGATTCTGGACTGGAAGTCGATGCTTTACAGGGCGAGCCCGGAGTTCTTTCGGCGCGATTTGCCGGTGAAGAGGCCAGTGATGAAGCTAATAACAGGAAACTGCTGAGACTTTTAGAGTCGATTCCTGATAATAAACGCACAGCCCGTTTTGTATGTGTTATAGCGATTTGTAATCCTCCCAGCGAGGTAACAACAGTACGGGGTGAATGTGCTGGCAAGATTACTCGTAGTCCAGCAGGCAGTGGAGGATTTGGTTATGATCCTCTGTTCATTCCCTGTGGTTATAACTTAACCTTTGCTCAGTTGTCAGCTGCCGAAAAGAATAAGATCAGTCATAGAAGTGTAGCTCTAAAAAAGGCCTTGCCGGTGCTGACAAAATATCTAACTGATGAAATATAATAGGCCAGGGGGTGAGGATGAACTGAAAATCGCCGTTACTGGAGATACCCATGGCCAAATAAATAAAGTTATAAAAGCTATTAAAAAACACCAGGCTGATGCCATTATATTTACTGGAGATTATATCCGGGATGCTAAGCATTTGAGCAAACAACTGCAATTACCCGTTTATGCAGTGGCAGGAAATTGTGATCCTCCTGGGGCAGGGGAATTAGAAAAACAAGTCGAATTAGCGGGGAAAAAACTGTTTATAACCCATGGTCACCGCCTGGGAGTAAAGCGGGGACTTCAGTCTCTTTACTACCGCACCCAAGAAGTAGAAGCCCAGGTGGCTGTTTTTGGCCATACTCATACACCATTTTGTAAGAACGTTGAGGGTACTTGGTTGATAAATCCAGGTAGTCCTACCTATCCCAGGGGCTTGTCCCTTAAGGGAACTTATGTAATTATAACTGTGGAAAATGACAAATTCTATCCGGTGGTATGGCAGCTTTGATTATCGAATGTGATTGGCGATCATAATGGGATGGGTTTTTTCAAGCCATATAAATGACAGATATAAAAGCAGCAATTACCAGGATGTGATAGGATAAAAAGCTGCCTATACTGAAGGGAGGAGTATTGGTGAAGGAGTCGCTGAAACGGACGCCTCTATATGAGATGCATCAAGAGCATCAGGGCAAAATGATAGATTTTGGCGGATGGGAATTACCGGTGCAATATACCGGTATAATTCAGGAACACCATTTAGTGCGTACTAAAGCGGGACTATTTGATGTATCACACATGGGAGAGATCCAGGTTACCGGAGAAGAAGCCGAAGCCTTTATCCGCTATTTGCTCACTAATGATGTAACTAAGCTGAAGGATCAACAGGTGCAGTATACTTTCATGTGCTACCCTGATGGAGGTGTGGTTGATGACCTTTTAGTGTACCGCTATTCTCCTCAGCACTATCTGCTGGTGGTCAATGCTAGTAATGTAGATAAAGACTACCAGTGGATACTCAGTCATGCTCCCGAAGGAATAAAAGTTACTGATGTTTCTGACCAATATGCTCAAATTGCGGTCCAAGGTCCCCAGGCACAAGAAATCTTGCAAACCATCAGTGATATTGATTTATCCACCATACGTTTTTTCTGGTTTAAACCGCGGGTACTATTGGCCGGCATTGAATGCATGGTATCACGCACTGGTTATACTGGTGAGGATGGGTTTGAAATCTATTTGCCTGGAGATAAGGCAGTGCAATTATGGAAAAAGATATTGGCAGCCGGGGGGGATAACATAGCCCCAGCTGGGCTCGGTGCCCGGGATACACTTAGGCTGGAAGCCAAACTGCCTTTGTACGGGCAGGAATTAGGCCCAGATATTACTCCGCTGGAAGTTGGGTTGGACATGTTTGTGAAGCTGGACAGCGGTGATTTTATAGGCCGTGAGGCTTTGCGGCAGCAAAAGGAAAACAAACCAGCTAGACTGCTAGTGGAATTCGAAATGATAGGAAGGGGTATTCCTCGTTCTCACTATGAAGTTCATAAAAACGGGGAGAATATTGGCTATGTTACTTCTGGACTTCATTCTCCTACCTTGGGCAAGACCATTGGTCTGGCTTTGGTGCAAAGCCAATGGAGTGAACCTGGTCAAGAGTTGGATATTATGATTCGTTCCAAACCAGTAAAAGCTAGAGTAACCCAGGGGGCTTTCTATAAGCGATCTAAGAAATAAGCTAGGAGGGAAAAACATGCAGGTGCCTAAAGAATTAATGTACACTGATGAACACGAATGGATAAAAGTAGATGGAGAAAGGGCGGTTATAGGTATTACCGATTATGCCCAGCATAACTTAGGTGATATCGTTTTTGTGGAAGTGCCCGAATTGCACGCTCAGGTAGCTAGCGGTGATGCAATTGCGGTAGTGGAATCAGTAAAAGCAGTGTCTTCGATATATACCCCGGTTGGTGGGACCATAGTGGAGATAAATGATGCTTTGGAAGAGAGCCCGGAACTGCTCAATCAGGAACCTTATGAGCAATTTATTGCCATAATTGAGATGGATGACCCCAGTGATTTGGATGATTTAATGACTCCTGAGGAGTATGAAAAGTTTTGCCAGGCTCAAGGTTAGGAGGACAGTGATTGATGAGGTTTACACCCAATTCTGATGCAGTGGTCCAGGAAATGCTCAACAGTATAGGATTGCAGCAATTGGAGCAGCTCTTTGATGATGTGCCTGACCAGGTACAGATGAAGCGTCCTCTTGATTTACCACCGGAAATGAGCGAAATGGAGCTTTACTCCCATCTATCCCATTTGGCCGGAAAGAATATGGCCGCTGCGGAGCATCCTTGTTTTTTAGGTGCCGGAGCTTATGATAGCTACATACCGGCCGCTCTGGATCAGTTGTTGTTAAGATCTGAGTTCTACACATCCTATACTCCCTACCAGGCGGAAATCAGCCAGGGTATTTTACAGGCCATATTTGAATACCAGACTATGATCTGTCAATTAACCCAGATGGATGTCTCAAATGCTTCATTATACGATGGCGCTACTGCCCTGGCGGAAGCCTGTACACTGGCTGCCGTTCACACCCGCAAGCAGCTAATAGTTGTTCCGGAAACAGTTCACCCTGAATACCGACAGGTATTGGATACTTATGCTATATCCGGTTATTATGAGCCTGTATTTGTGCCTTGCCCGGATGGAATTATGGATTGGGACAGGGTAGCCGGTATTATGAATGAACAGCCCGCAGCTTTAGTAATACAGCATCCCAACTTCTGGGGGCACTTAGAACCAGTGGAAAAGGCTGCTGATTTAATCCACCAGGCAGGGGGATTGTTGATAATGGTGGTAGACCCTCTTTCGTTAGCCATACTCAAACCCCCGGGAGCTTGGGGAGCAGATATAGCAGTGGGTGAAGGTCAGCCACTGGGTAATGCTCTAAATTTTGGAGGACCCTATCTGGGCTTTATGGCGGTTACCCGGAAATTGATGCGCAAGTTACCGGGCAGAATTGTGGGGCAAACCGATGATGTCGAAGGCAAGCGCGGCTTTGTGTTGACCTTGCAGGCTAGAGAGCAGCATATTCGCCGGGAGAAAGCTGGTTCCAACATATGTTCCAACCAAGCTCTAAATGCTTTGGCTGCGGCTATTTACCTGGCTTTACTGGGGCCACGGGGATTGAAAGAAGTTGCCCTGCGCTGTCACCAATTGGCTGTGTATGCGCAAAGACGGCTGGAAGAAGCCGGATTTCCGCTGCTATATGAAAAGCCTTTTTTCCGTGAATTTGTGGTTAAAACTCCGGATGCTGCAGCCATTAACCAGCGACTACTGGCACAAGGTATGGTGGGCGGATTAGAAGTAGACGGTGGAATGCTTTTAGCCTTTACGGAAAAACTCAATCGACAAGACATCGATCGCTTGGTAGCTACTTTTAAGGGGGAATAACAGGTGAGCCAATTGATATTTGAAAAAAGCCGCCCGCATAGCAACAAGATGACCATACCCCCGGCAGAGGTGGGTCATGTTGATATAAATAAGACCATAGGCGAGGAATACCTGCGTACCGGCGAACTGCCCCTTCCCGATCTCAATGAAGTGGAGACTGTGCGGCATTATACCTTCTTATCGAAAAGAGCTTACGGAGTTGATGATGGCCTCTATCCATTGGGCTCCTGCACCATGAAATATAATCCAAAAATCGATGAATGGGCAGCCCGGTTACCTGGTTTGGCGGGTCTGCACCCCTATCAGCCCGTAGAAACAGTACAAGGTGCATTGCAGATTATGTATGAGACCGCTCAATGGTTGAGCGAAATAACAGGAATGGACCAGTTTACCCTGCAGCCAGCGGCGGGTGCCCATGGGGAATTGACCGGGGTAATGATGATCAAAGCTTACCATAACAAGCGGGGAGATCGAGGCCGAACCACCATGCTAGTTCCTGATTCAGCCCATGGAACTAATCCCGCTACTGCCAACGTAGTAGGCTATAGGGTTGAAGAAGTAAAATCTGATCCGCGGGGACTGGTGGATCTGGAAGACTTAAAGAGCAAGCTGGGTCCTCATATTGCGGGATTAATGCTAACCAATCCCAATACTCTGGGCTTATTTGAAGAAGATATTCTGCAAATATCTGAGTTGGTCCACGGCTGTGGTGGACTGCTCTACTATGATGGAGCCAATCTGAATGCCATAATGGGAATTGCCCGGCCTGGAGATATGGGATTTGATGTGGTTCATGTTAACCTGCATAAGACCTTTGGAACCCCCCATGGGGGAGGAGGACCTGGGTCAGGACCGGTAGGAGTGAAAAAGCATCTGGAAGAGTTCTTACCAATTCCCCGGGTGGATAAACGACAAGACAAATATCTTTTAGAGTATGATTATCCACATTCTATCGGTAAAGTGAAAGAGTTTTACGGCAACTTTGGAGTAGTGGTAAAAGCCTATACCTATATGCGGGCTTTAGGGAGAGAAGGGTTAAAAGAAGCCAGTCAACATGCAGTTCTCAATGCCAATTATGTGAAAGAGCACCTGCGTGATACTTATCATATACCTTTTGATAGATTGTGTAAGCATGAATTCGTGATTACAGCGAAAAACCAGATGGACAGCAATGGTGTGGCTACTATGGATATTGCCAAAAGGCTTTTGGATTATGGTTATCATCCCCCCACCGTTTATTTCCCCCTTATAGTACGGGAAGCGATGATGATTGAACCACCGGAGACCGAGAGCCGGGAACGACTGGACGACTTTATCGCCACCATGAAAGAAATCGCTGACCAAGCAGTAGACAACCCAGATGTGGTTAAAAATGCCCCTCATAATACGGTAGTAAGAAGGCTGGATGAGGTTAAAGCCGCCCGAAATCCGGTAGTACGCTGGGAGGAATCCGGTGATGTATGATCTGATAGTTATCGGAGCAGGTCCCGGTGGTTATGTGGCTGCTATTCGTGCTGCCCAGCTAGGCCTGTCGGTTTTGCTGGTAGAAAAGGACCAGGTAGGAGGAACTTGTCTAAACCGGGGGTGCATACCTACCAAAGCCTATTATGAAAATGCCCGGGTACTGCACAGTGTTCAGCAGGGAAAGGAATTTGGCATACAGGTATCAGGATGCTCCTTGGATATGAATGCTGTTTATGAACGTAAACAGCAGGTGGTAGGACGGCTGGTAGCCGGGGTTGAACAGCTGCTGAAAGCCCATAAAGTAGAAATAATCAAAGGACAGGCCTCATTAAAGGATGCCAATACTGTTGAGGTCCAAGGACAGGAACACACTGCTGAGCGCATATTAATAGCCACCGGTTCTAAACCGGCAGCACTACCTATTGCTGGCAGCGATGATCCCCGTTTCTTGACCAGTGATCAAGTTCTAGACCTGACCCAAATACCATCTCGTCTGGCAGTGATCGGTGGTGGGGTTATAGGTTTGGAATTCGCCTGCATTTTTAAGGCATTTGGCAGCCAGGTAACCGTATTCGAATCTCAGGCCAGTATTCTCAATCAACTGGATAAAGAAATAGTCAAACGTATGCAGGTATTCTTAAAGCGGCAGGGCATTAATGTATATACTTCCGTACAAATCGAGAAACTGGAAGCCACTGGTTCAGGGCTTATAGTCCAGGGATCTTCACCCAAGGGCGAACTAAGCATTGAGGCGGATGTGGTTTTGCAAGCGGGAGGCAGGCGGCCCTGCACCCAGGGTCTGAACCTGGAAGGTTTGGGAATTGAAACGGATCAGCATGGATTCATTCTGGTGGATGAAGAGTATCAGACCAATGTGGAAGGCATATATGCCATAGGAGATGTTATCGGTGGACCCATGCTGGCCCATGTTGCGTCCGAAGAAGGTATAGCCGCGGTAGAATACATGGCTGGACACCACCGCAGTCCCATTCAATACCATGCCATACCCAGTGCTATTTTCACCTTTCCCGAGGTGGCAGCGGTAGGTTTAACGGAAGAGGAAGCTAAAAACCGGGGCATCCAACCTCAGATAGGTAAATTTTCTTTTGCCGCTAATGGTAAAGCTTTGGCTATGGGAGAGACCGATGGCCTGGTGAAAATTATAGCTGATGAAAATTTGCAAATTATCGGCATGCATATTATTGGCCCCCATGCCAGTGATTTAATATTGGAAGGGGCTCTGGCGGTAAGCCAGAAAATAACCCTGCCAGCTATGAACGATGTGATCCATGCTCACCCGACCCTGGGGGAGGCCATTAAAGAGGCCGTTTTAGATGCTCAGGGCCAGGCTGTTCATTTGGCCCCACCACGTCGCAAAGGTTAAACAGGAGGAACCCAGTGCGCCAACTACTGAACCCGTCCCATGATCCCTATTTTAATATGGCTTTAGAAGAATACCTGGTCACTCAAACCGACCCCGGCAGCGAATGGTTTATGCTGTGGCAGAATAAACCAACCGTAGTAGTCGGTCGCCATCAAAATACTGGCGAAGAAGTGAATGAGTCCTTTATTGTGACTAAAGGAATTAAAGTGGTACGGCGCATGTCAGGGGGCGGGGCGGTATACCATGATCTAGGGAACCTGAATTTTACCTTTGTAGTGAATGTTTCCGCTAACCGCAGCTTGGCTCGATTTGCCCAACCGGTAATCAAGGCATTGCATAAGCTGGGCGTAGAAGCCCAGATAAGCGGACGCAACGATCTGACTATTGCTGGGCGCAAGTTTTCCGGCAATGCCCAGTTCATAGGCAAAAACCGTTTGCTTCATCATGGAACCCTTTTATTTGCCACTGATCTGGATATTATGCAACAAGCCCTCACTGTAAATCCTGTTAAAATGGCATCCAAAGGAGTTAAATCAGTACGCAGCCGGGTAACTAACATAGCCTATCATCTTCCGGACCCGGTCAGTATTGATGTTTTTAAGAAGACTCTGAGTGAAACTATCAGCGAATACTGGCCAAATGAGCCCGCCCGGGGGCTTACGGAAGAAGAAAAGGCTATAGTCACCCAGCGGGCTGTTGACAAGTATAATAGCTGGGAATGGAATTACGGCCAATCACCCCAGTATGATCTGCGTCACCAGGCTCGTTATCCCTGGGGACAGTTTGATATCAGGCTGGAACTGAGGAAAGGGCGTATTGCAGTCTGCAAGATATATGGAGATTTTTTCACCGTTAAGGAAATAGAAACCCTGGAAAAGGCCTTGCAGGGTATCCTATATAACCAAAAAGAAATTCTGAAGCTATTAGAGTCTTTGGATCTATCAGCATATATACCGGAAATGGATGCGCAACAGTGGCTGAAATTGATAATGGGGAATGAGAGTTCATAATGCTTAAGCACTTAACCGGGCGTAGTTACTGTTTAGAAACCCCAGGGGCAGTCTTAGGTATTTACCTGGAAGATGACCGCCACTGCCTGTTGATTGACAGCGGAGAGGCAGCTCATGGGCCGCAGGTAGTGGATATCCTTAAGGAGCAGGGGTGGATAGTATCTGCCTTGATTAATACCCATGCTCATGCCGATCACTGTGGAGCTAACCGGATCATAGCAGAAGCCTTTGCAGCGCCGGTTTATGCCTCAGCATTGGAAAAGGTGTTTTTAGAAAACCCCGAGCTAATTCCTTATACTCTTTTCTCCGCCCATCCACCCCGGTCTCTAGCCAATCGTTTTATTATGCCCCCTGTTTCACCACCTGCTCAAGTGATTGAGCCCGGTTCTCAAATGGTTGGCTGCACACCACTGGATATTGTGGATTTAAGCGGTCATACTCCTGGACAAATAGGGATTATTACCCCGGATGGAGTCCTTTTTGCCGGTGATAGCCTAATTTCTGACCAAGCATATAGTGCTTTTCCTTGCCCGGTGGTGGTTGACGTGCAAAAACAGTTGGCTTCTTTAGACCGGCTACAAGAAACCTCTTATAATGCATTGTGTATATCCCATGGGGGACGTATTGAGCAGGCGAGTTCCTTGCTGGACAGGAACCGGGAGTGGCTGCGCCAATTAATAGATGAGGTAGTAGAGTCATTGCCGGGAAGGCCCATGAGCCGGGAAGAAATAACCGGCCGAATAATCGCCCAAAGAGAACTGACTGTGAATACCACTCAGTACTATTTGGTTTGGTCTACTGTGTCAGCGGTAATCAGCTATCTGCTCGACCATCGCCTCATAACGGCCCTCCACCAACCTACTGGAATCGCCTACATCTCCAAATGATGCAAGAGGGGACGGTTCTTTCTGTCATTTCAAGATGCACGAGGGGACGGTTCTTTCTGTCATTTCAAAAGCAATTGTCACCTGAATGACAGGCCGCGAGGCAGCCAGTAGGTTTACCCTGCGCACCTGTTCCGTCGCCTCGATATAGTAGCGGCTCGATGTGCGACTCAGGGGGTACCGGGCTAAACAAAACATCCTGTTTTGTAGCCCTCTTACGGACATCCTATCCCTCGCCTCCCCTTCGTTCGTACATCTTCGCCGACTATATCGGACTCCTCCACCAAGGTGCTTATGGCAAACCTACTGTCTACAATTTAGGTAAAAGGTGTTTTCACAGCATGACAGAAAGAACCGTCCCCTCTTGCATCTGTCCCCTCTTGCATCTTGCATCGTCCCCTCTGGCATCAAAAAATAGGCAGACCCAGTTTATGGCAGGCTGGTTCCAGGTTTTGCCGGTCCTGGAGCACGGGGGCAAAAAGGTCTCCATAGTCCCGCAGACGAGAAAGAATGGTTTTTATCGTAAATTGAGCGGGCGTTATCTGGGAGACTTCATCCCATAATAGAGGAGTGGAAACCGGTGCTCCTGGACGGGGGCGTACACTGTATACGCTGCTGAGAGTTTTACCCAGTACATTTTGCAGGTAATCAACATACACTTTATGACCTCGCTTTTTTACAGCCCGTTCAATGGTGGCGATGTGGGGAAGCACTTCGGTTACCATACTCGCCAAGACGTGAGCAAATTTGCGAACCTGTTCATAGGTATAGACCGCTTCCACGGGAATATAAATATGCAATCCGGCCGAACCGGAAGTCTTGGGATAGGAGCGCAGTCCCAAATTATCCAGTAGCTCCTTTACCACCAGAGCAATATCAACTACATCTTGATACCGGCTGCCCGGGGAGGGATCCAGATCGATAACGGCAAAGTCAGGGTTGTCTATGCTTTCTATACTGGACAGCCACGGATGCATTTCAATACAAGCTTGATTGGCCAGCCAAGCCAGAGTAGCCGCTTCCTCAGCCACTATGAAGCGAATGTCCCGCTGGGAATCTTCTGAGTACCAGGAGAAGGTTCTGATCCATGGGGGCAGATAATCAGGCGCATTTTTCTGGTAAAAACTCTTGCGGTGAATGCCATCAGGAAAACGGGTTAGCACCAAGGGGCGTCCCCTTAAATGGGGCAACAGGTAGTCAGCCACCTGCACATAATAATGAATCAGTTCTCCTTTGGTATATCCATCGTCAGGCCATAAGACCTTATCCAGATTAGAGAGCGCAAACTCCCGGCTTTCAATAGTAACCTGTCCCATCATTAATACCCCCTGTCTTCCGATGGTTTTTACAATCGGCATTCGCTGCTGGGTTTGGTGCTGAAACCGGTAATAACCGGCGAGCGCAGTGTCAAGGAATCGGTCCATTCGGCAAATTCCACCCTTAAGGTTAACAGTGGCTGCACAAAATAATACCCAGGGGCGGTGGGTTTATTCACAAAAGGTGAAAAAGATATGGCCATCTGCGGCAATTCTTTAGTAAGCAGGCTCCAATCTGCCTGTCTTAAACCGGTACCGGCTTTGCCAATGTAGACCAGATCCTGATCACGGTAAGCGCCCAGTAAAAGGGCATTCACAGTGGAACCTTTTAAGGTGTATCCTCCTACCACACAGTATTGGATGCGCCGGTATTTAACCTTCAGCCAATCCCGGTGTTTTTTCCCGCCTACATAGGGGGATGAAGTGCGCTTGATAACAATGCCTTCCATATCTTGATTTTTAATGGCGGCAAACAAGCTAGTTCCTTCCGGAAAATTTTCCACTATCCGCACCCATTCATTTTCCACCAGCCTGTGGTCTAAAATTGCCTGGCGCTCTAACAAAGGAACCTTACGCAAATCCCGCACCGCAAAGGGTATATCAAAGACCATAAAGTGTATAGGGTAAAGCTTACTTGCTTGCTTAACCTGCCGGGACCCGCTCAAATCTCTTTTCAAAATGGCTGGAAAGTTGGGTTTGCCATTTTGGAGTACGACTAATTCCCCATCTAATACTGCTTCGGAAACTTTCAGCAAGGAAGGCAGTTCTTGCAACTCAGGATATTGTTCTGTCCGCAGGTGACCGCGTTTGTTCACCAGAGTCACTTTCCCAGCAGACAAATAAGCCAGCATGCGAACTCCGTCCCATTTAACCTGGTAAACATAGTCACAACTTTCCACTATCTTTTTACTCAAAACCGGCAGCATGGGTTCAATTAGGTTCAAACCGTTAGTACCTGCCATGGTAGATTAGGTTCCGGTCTTGGTTTTGCGCCGGCCCCGGGTGGCTTTCTTAGGTTCAGCCTCGGCCTCATCAGCCTGGCGATTTTTCTCGGCCAGTTTAACACTGGCTTTCAAGGCTTCCATCAAATCCACCACATTGCCGCGTTCTGCAGCCGGAGCAACTGTCACCACCTCTTTACCTACAATTTTGTTTTCAATCAGTTCCCACAAAGCTTGACGGTATTCATTTTGATATTTAGTAGGTTCAAAACTGGTAGAAAGGTTCTCAATTAGATTTATCGCCATTTTAATTTCATTTTCATGGAGTTTAACCCGGTCTAGGCCCAGATTCAGATCGGAAGGGGAGCGGATTTCGTCCGGCCAGAAAATGGTTTCCATTATCAAGACCTGGTCTTTTACCCGCAATGCAGCCAGTGATTGTTTGGAACGGATGATAATTTTGGCAATAGCTACTTTGGCGGTTTTGGTCATGGCCTCAATCAACAGGCTGTAAGCCTTTTCACCCCCCTGAGAAGGTTCCAGGTAATAAGTTTTATCAAAATAAATGGGATCCACCTGGGATAAGTCAACGAAGTCCAGGATATCGATGGTCTTGGTGTTTTCCAGAGGAATGCGCTCCAGGTCTTCCTCATTAATGACCACGTAATTGCCTTTTTGATATTCATAGCCGCGGACAATTTCTTCAGAAGCTATTTCCCGGTCACAGTGGGGGCAAAACTTGCGATACTGAATGGGGGTCATGCATTCTTTATGCAGGTAATTAAACTTTATGTCTTTGCGCTCAGTGGCAACATACATTTTAATAGGTATATTAACCAAGCCAAAGCTTACTGCACCTTTCCAAAGAGTTCTCATATAAATACCCCCAGGCTGTTTTTAGTAGCATAGCTTGGGAAAACATATTTTATGCTGGAATATGTTTATAAATTAGATATGCTGCAGCAAAGAACGAAACGCTTCCTGGCGATTGCGGTACTGGGAAGGAAGGTCCCACAGGGATGCGTGCAATGAAGGCAGGTCATGGATGGCTTCACAGTAAGGCAGAGGATCGGCTATTTTTTCCCAGCCTAAATGCTCTGATAAATTCATCAAAACAGAACTGGTGAGTTCCCATTCTCCTGGCGGGGTTTGGCAGGGGATAAACAAATCGACATTTTTATAATCGGCGGTAAGGTTTTTCTGGAGAGTAGTCAACTCATTCGGGCTGTTCTGAATGGTCTGAAAACAGCAGCAGACCATATCGATTTTCAAAAGTGTGGGCAATTGAGCCAAATCAATATAATTAGCTTCGATAAGAATATAATGGTAATCAGCTAAAAAATCATGGGGAGGCAGGACTGGGCCGACCAGAGCATCTGGTCCCAGATGAGTAGTATAAATAATGCTTGTGCCAGGTGTCGGTGCAGGTAGCATAAGCCAGTTATTAAAAATAATATCTTTTTTCCAGTTAACCCAAAGGATTTTCGCCCCCGTTTGCTGTAAGGCTGTTCCCAGGTTAATAATTACAGTAGTTTTGCCCGCACCCGGCAGGGGGGATACGAATAAAACTGTGTTCACACAATCAACTTCAAAATAATATTAGCATCTTAGGAAAAAGCGGGAAACCCTGGAAGGATTTCCCGCTCTATCAGTTAATTTCGCGATATTTATTACTATTTTACTCTCTGCCAGATAGCTGCGGCACCATGGCCATGGCCGATGCACATGGACTCAACAATGTATTCTACATCGGCATAGTCAGGGTCATTAAACAGGGCAGTGATGTCAGTGGCAATACGTGCGCCAGTGCAGGCCAGGGGATGGCCGATGGATATTCCCGAACCCCATACGTTCAAGCGATCCTTGGGAAGATTCAGAGTCTGCTGTACATATACAGACTGAGAAGCAAAAGCTTCGTTGATTTCCCACAGGCCGATCTGATCCTGGGTCATGCCAGCTCTCTTTAAGACCTTAGGAATTGCCAGAGCGGGACCGATACCCATGATATCCGGTTCCAGACCTATAACAGCCCAGCTGACCATCTTCATGATGGGTTTCTTGCCCAATATCTTGCAGCCTTCATCAGTGGCCAGTACTACACCGGCAGCTGCGTCGTTAATCTGGGAAGAGTTACCGGCGGTAACAGTAGCAGCCTCATCCTGCATGAAAACCGGAGCCATAGCGGCCAGTGATTCCATGGTGGTTTCAGGGCGTACACCCTGGTCGCGAGCTACTACAACTTCGGCCAGCTCTTCGCCCTTTTCGGCAGCAGCTTTAGCCAGATGTTCGGTAGCCGTATAAAGGGGTTCCATATTGTGAGGGTTGGGATCGTTTTTAGTACTCTTAGCAGGAACCTTAGCCTTGATGGGAATGATGGTATCCTTAGTCTTGTTGGCAGCCTGTGCTTTAGCACATTTTAGATGAGATTCCATAGCAAACTGATCTTGGGCTTCCCGGCTGATGTTGAACCGGCGGGCTACCATTTCAGCGGTGTAACCCATGGCAATAGCTCCCAGGTTCATGTAATTGCCCAAATCCGGATGGATGTCAGCACCGGCACCCATGGGTATGTGGGTCATGTGCTGCACTCCGCCAGCAATGGCTACGTCTCCACCCCAGCCACACATCATGGTGGAAATAGCAAATTGAATGGAGTTCAGACCGGAAGCGCAGAAACGGTCGACAGTACATCCGGGAACATCATAAGAACCATCGGACAGGATCCAAGCCAAGCGGCCGATGTTTAAGCCCTGTTCCATAAAGGCATTGGCAGTTGCCGCCCATACTACGTCATCGATGACTCCCTGCTTTGCTTTGTCTTCCAGGCCGATTCTCTTTCTCAGCTCTTTAAAAACGATAGCAGACAGTTCATCGGCGCGAACATTGGTAAACCAGGACTGTTTTCCTGCACGAGCAACCGGTGTACGTGCAGCCTCCACAACGTATACGTTTTGCATTAGCTTTCCCCCTTAAAAATTTATTCGCTCTCTACACACAGGCTAAATATATAAGCCTGACCACTCACATATAGTATTTCATAAATATGGACAGGAATCTATAAGCTCACAAAAGATTAAATTTTCGAATTATTTGACGAAACCCATCAAACAGTAAGGAAAAAAGACAAATATAAAGCAAGGACCACCACTTGGTTTAAGTGTTTCTAAGACAAAAAATATTCTAGAAAATTACGATACAAAACTAAACAAAGGCATAAAAAGCGGGAAACCCTAGAAGGATTTCCCGCTCTATCAGTTAATTTCGCGATATTTATTACTATTTTACTCTCTGCCAGATAGCTGCGGCACCATGGCCATGGCCGATGCACATGGACTCAACAATGTATTCTACATCGGCATAGTCAGGGTCATTAAACAGGGCAGTGATGTCAGTGGCAATACGTGCGCCAGTGCAGGCCAGGGGATGGCCGATGGATATTCCCGAACCCCATACGTTCAAGCGATCCTTGGGAAGATTCAGAGTCTGCTGTACATATACAGACTGAGAAGCAAAAGCTTCGTTGATTTCCCACAGGCCGATCTGATCCTGGGTCATGCCAGCTCTCTTTAAGACCTTAGGAATTGCCAGAGCGGGACCGATACCCATGATATCCGGTTCCAGACCTATAACAGCCCAGCTGACCATCTTCATGATGGGTTTCTTGCCCAATATCTTGCAGCCTTCATCAGTGGCCAGTACTACACCGGCAGCTGCGTCGTTAATCTGGGAAGAGTTACCGGCGGTAACAGTAGCAGCCTCATCCTGCATGAAAACCGGAGCCATAGCGGCCAGTGATTCCATGGTGGTTTCAGGGCGTACACCCTGGTCGCGAGCTACTACAACTTCGGCCAGCTCTTCGCCCTTTTCGGCAGCAGCTTTAGCCAGATGTTCGGTAGCCGTATAAAGGGGTTCCATATTGTGAGGGTTGGGATCGTTTTTAGTACTCTTAGCAGGAACCTTAGCCTTGATGGGAATGATGGTATCCTTAGTCTTGTTGGCAGCCTGTGCTTTAGCACATTTTAGATGAGATTCCATAGCAAACTGATCTTGGGCTTCCCGGCTGATGTTGAACCGGCGGGCTACCATTTCAGCGGTGTAACCCATGGCAATAGCTCCCAGGTTCATGTAATTGCCCAAATCCGGATGGATGTCAGCACCGGCACCCATGGGTATGTGGGTCATGTGCTGCACTCCGCCAGCAATGGCTACGTCTCCACCCCAGCCACACATCATGGTGGAAATAGCAAATTGAATGGAGTTCAGACCGGAAGCGCAGAAACGGTCGACAGTACATCCGGGAACATCATAAGAACCATCGGACAGGATCCAAGCCAAGCGGCCGATGTTTAAGCCCTGTTCCATAAAGGCATTGGCAGTTGCCGCCCATACTACGTCATCGATGACTCCCTGCTTTGCTTTGTCTTCCAGGCCGATTCTCTTTCTCAGCTCTTTAAAAACGATAGCAGACAGTTCATCGGCGCGAACATTGGTAAACCAGGACTGTTTTCCTGCACGAGCAACCGGTGTACGTGCAGCCTCCACAACGTATACGTTTTGCATTAGCTTTCCCCCTTAAAAATTTATTCGCTCTCTACACACAGGCTAAATATATAAGCCTGACCACACCATATTGATAATTCTCTTCAACTTATGTGAAATCCTTCTTAAACACCAAGAAAAAAACGAAAATGACATATAATTACTTATGAAGAAAAACCTCCTATTATTAATACTGCTGTCCGACAAAAATAAATCTTCAAGAGAGAGAGGAGAAATAGGTATAATTGTGGAAATTAACAAAATTAAAGCTAAATATGGGGAAAGGGGATATTGAT
>ERZ773359.652-NODE-652-length-49608-cov-17.409582_pt1 | contig 49608 bp, 38 predicted proteins | sample MGYA00374955_ERZ773359 | MGnify/ENA primary metagenome ERZ773359 (study PRJEB29098, sample SAMN04486028) | biogas fermenter metagenome | study: EMG produced TPA metagenomics assembly of the Biogas fermentation microbial communities from Germany - Plant 4 DNA1...
CGAAGACCCCGATGAAGATCCAATCGAAGATCCTGATGAAGAACCTGGAGAAGATTCCGATGATGATCCAACCGAAGAACCTGGCGAGGATCCGGGAGAGACTCCTGGCGAAGATCCAAGTGAGGATTCTGACGAAGATGCAGATGATAAAAGTCCAAAAACAGGAGATAGTCCAGCAACACTATATATCCTATTAGCGACTGCCCTGATTTCAGGCACAATACTTCTCAATAGGAAGAAAATATTGGGGAGGATTACTAAAATTTAACTTGCCAATTAAATAACTAGGCTCTAAACCCAAAAAAATTGCCTATTAAATTGTGTGATTTAATAGGCAATTTTTAGGGTTATCTAATAAAGTAGATTACATTACAAGGAGGAAGGAAAGCTGTTATGGAAAAAATTTCATTAAATAGAGATTGGATGTTTAAAAAAGCAACAGAAGAAAAAGCTATAAATGTAACATTGCCTCATGATGCAATGATTTTGGAAGAGCGTACCCCTACAACCAAAAATGGTTCTACTACAGGGTTTTATCCCGGTGGAACTTATTACTATACGAAAGAACTGTTTATACCTGAAGAATGGAAAGACAGAGTTGTTGTATTAGAATTTGAAGGTGTATATGCTCATTCATTTGTTTATGTCAACAATGTATTTGCAGTTAACTGGCCATATGGTTATTCCAATTTTTATGTAGATTGTACAGATTTGTTAAAGTTTGGCGAAACCAACATTATTACTGTAGTAGCCAAAACAGGTATGGAGCAAACCAGCCGCTGGTATACTGGAAGTGGTATTTATCGTGATGTATGGCTTTATGTTGGGGATACTGTTCATGTGCCTGTAAATGGCATTAAAATAACAACACCGGATATAGAGTCAGAGCTAGCTACAGTTGTAGTTGACCTTACAGTTAAAAACGCCCAGCGAGGAGCTCGCAGCGTTCGTATTGTTACCGAAATACTTGATGAAAAGGGCCAGTTGGTTGCCAAAAATGAAGCTCCTTTAACAGCATTTTCTAGCACAACCTCTCAGACTAGAATGAGGCTTACAGTAGAAAATCCTAACCTTTGGAGCTGTGAAACCCCTTATCTATATACCTGTAAAGTTACATTATGGGAAGATGAAAAAGTTATAGATACAACTATTGAGACTTTTGGAATACGCAAGCTGCAACTAGATCCTAAACACGGATTGCGGATAAATGGTCAGCAAGTTAAATTGCGAGGTGCTTGTATCCATCACGATAATGGTATAATTGGAGCGGTGACACTACCAAAGGCCGAGGAAAGAAGGATTAGACAGCTTAAAGAAGCAGGTTTTAACTGTGTGCGCAGCTCTCATCATCCCATGAGTAAGGCGATGTTAAATGTATGCGATCGTCTAGGGATGATGGTAATGGATGAAGCATTTGACATATGGACATGGGCAAAAACTGACCATGACTATTCCCTTTATTTCCCTGATTGGTGGGAGCGGGATATTGAGGCTATGGTATTAAAAGATCGCAATCATCCTTGCGTAATTATGTATTCTGTAGGTAATGAAATTGGTGAGACCGGAAATCCAAAAGGTGCTGATATAAACCGTAAGCTGGTTAATAAAATACGTAGCCTAGATGATACACGTTTTATCACCAATGGATTAAATTTAATGAATTCCAATATGGAAGTTATGGACAAAATCGTAAACGATGTATCCGGCGGAAAAATCTCGCTAGATGATGAAGGGGACGATGAGGGCAGTAACAAGCTTAACAGATGGCTAACCATATTGTCAGGAGGCTTGTTTGATAAGTTTATGTCTCATCCTTTGGTAACACAGCGTACAGAGGAGACCTTTGCTGAATTAGATGTGGCGGGACTAAACTACTTAGCTGGGTTATATGAAGCACACCACAAAATGTATCCTAATCGTATTATTCTTGGTACAGAAACTTTTCCTGCTGATATTGCTAATTTGTGGGACTTGGTCACTAAACATAATTATGTCATTGGGGATATGACATGGACTGGTTATGATTATTTAGGAGAGGCTGGCTGCGGTGTTCACTATTATGATGGTAAAGAAAACTTTACATCCAACTGGCCTGATAGAATAGCTTATGTGGGAGATATTGATATTACAGGATATCGCCGTCCTATAAGCTATTTGCGGGAGTGTGTTTATGGATTCCGTAAGGAGCCATATATTGCAGTAGAGCGTGTAAATTATCACGGGATACCCTGCAGCACAACCCCTTGGATTAGAGAAAGAGATGAAATTGCTAGCTGGACATGGCCAGGCTATGAAGGTAAACCAGCCATAGTCAATATCTTTAGTATATCGGAGGAAGTAGAGCTTTTCTTAAATGGAAAGAGTCTTGGAAGACAGCCTGCTGGAAAGGCAAATGGATATGAAGCAAGATTTGAAATTACCTATGAGCCTGGTGAATTGATGGCAATCGGCTATACTGGAGGAAAAGAAGATGGTCGTATGTGCCTGAAAACTGCTGGTAAAGCAACCGCCCTTAATGTGCAGGCAGATAACCAAACTCTAAAAGCAGATGGGGCGGACCTAGCTTATATTGCCGTTCAACTTGTAGATAGCGAAGGGGTACAAAATCATTGGGAAACCAAAGAGATTTCTGTGGAAATAGAAGGAGCAATTACCTTGCAGGGCTTTGGCAGCGCTGATCCTCAAAGCCTAGGCAATTATTTCGATACTGTATGGCCTACCTACGATGGACGGGTACTAGCAGTAGTTCGCTCAGGCTTTGAAAAAGGGAAAGGTAAGGTTACATTTAGGACAGAGGGTTGTGAACCAGTAGAGATAGAAATAGAAGTAGTTTAAAATAATTATAAGGCCAAAGGGTGCTATTTGCCCTTTGGCCTTTAAAATTTTAAGCTACCAAAATTAAAAGATAAGCTTGTATTATTTGTAAGTTTTTGATATGTTAGCTATAGAGAGTCACTAAATTTTAAACATTTCATGTAAAGTAACTATAGGGGGTAATAAAAATGCAAGCCTACTTATTTGTACACTTCAGAGAAAAAACTACTCCAGATGGAGAACAGGTTTATTTTGGACTCAGTAAGGACGGATTTCATTGGGAAGCAGTGAATGGAGGCCAGCCTGTCCTTTGGACTTACTATGGTGATAAGGGAGCAAGGGATTTTACAATTGTTAGATGTCAGGAAAAGAATAAATTCTATATTTTTGCAACAGATTTAAGCCTCGCATACGGAATGCGCAATCAATATAAGGGATCCTGGGAAGAGATTTCGAGAAACGGCAGCAAATGTTTTTCTGTGTGGGAGTCTGGCAATTTGGTAGATTGGACACAACAAAGACTAGTTAAAATTGGCAATGACGATTTTGGATGTCTATGGGCACCGGATATTATTTACGATAAGGCCAACGGAGATTATGTGCTGCACTGGTCATCTTCCCATAGAAGTAATAATTTTGGTTGGAAAGGTATTTATTATAGTCGTACAAAGGATTTTGAACACTTTACAGAGCCCAAACTTCTTTATAGAAAGGAAGACAGCGGAGTTATTGATTCAGCCATATATGAAGAAGACGACATGTACTACATGTTTGTAAAAAGCGAACGAAATCCAGCTAATATTATACTTTTAAGATCAGAGAGTGTAACAGGCCCCTATGTTCAAGTGGAAGAGTTCAATGAAAGCATGGAAGTTTTAGAAAGGGGATTATATGAAGCACCTACCGCAGTGCGCTTAGAAAACGGAAAATGGTGTTTATTCCTAGACTACTATGGAGTACCTGGTGCTGGTCAAGGCTATGTTCCCTTTATAGCAAATAGCCTAAAGGAAGGAAAATTTGTCCGTTCTGATAAAGAATTTTCTTTTCCCTATGGTTTTAAGCATGGTACCATTCTTACCATTACCATGGAAGAGTATGAAAGAATAAAAAATCATGACTGGTCAGATAAAGGATATGTAAATGGGTTTAATTTTTAATTAAAAAGTAATAAAAAAAATATGGAAAGGATGGGGGAATCTTGTTACCTAAAAGAGTATTTAAGGTAAATGGAAAGCCTTTTTTTCCATTAGGAGGACAGGTCAAAAATTCTAGCGGTTATGCTCCAGAGGAATTAGAGACAGCATGGAAGGCCCTAAAGTACATAAACGCAAACACCGTAGAAATACCTGTATATTGGGAGCTAGTCGAGCCAGAAGAAGGGAAATTTGACTTTACTATAGTAGGTGAACTGATTAAAGGTGCCCGGCAGCATAATCTTAGGTTGATTTTACTGTGGTTTGCTACATGGAAGAATGGGCACATGAAATTTGCGCCAGAATGGGTAAAGCGAGATACTAAACGCTTCAAGCGTGTTCTGACCCACGACGGAGAACCCATACCTACTTTGTCATCCCATTGTAAAGAGACCTGGGAAGCCGACAAAAAGGCATTTTGTCAATTAATGAAGTTTTTACGTGATAATGATGAAAATGAGCAGACTGTTATTGCTGTTCAAGTCCAGAATGAGCCAGGTATCCTGGGGAGTGACCGCGACTATGGACCTGACGGAGAGAAAGAATTTAATTCAGAAGTACCCAGTGAGTTAGTAGAAAAGATAAAAAATGCTGTAGGTACTCCAATACACCAGGTATGGAAGCAATCAGGAGCTCGGGATTCTGGTACTTGGCCAGAATTATTCGGCAGAAATGCCAGCGAGGTTATGACAGCCTGGTCTATTGCCCGTTATATAGATGGTATAGCCAAAGCTGGAAAAGAAATATACGATATACCATTATACGTAAACGCATGGTTGGATAAAATCCAGTGGAATATGGCAGGCTTAAATTATCCATCGGGTTCCCCTGTAACCCTTACTCTGGATGTTTGGAAATGGGCAACGCCTAATATTGATCTAATAGCTCCAGATATCTATAAAGGCGATTACCTGTCTTATCGAAGTGCCTGCCAGCTGTACAGTCGGCCAGATAATCCACTATTTGTTCCTGAATCAGGAACTACTGATAGCAATGCCATTAATGTTTTTTATGCTATAGCGGATTATAATGCTATAGGCTATCATGCCTTTGGCATCGAACAGATAGTTGATGAGGAGGGCTTATTAAGGCCTGAAGCTGAAAAACTTGCAGGTAGCTTTCAGGCACTATCAGCTGCGTTACCCCTAATCATGAAATATCAGGGAACAGGCAAAATACATGCAGTAGTGCAGCAAGAATTTCAGCTTGAACAATTGGTGGATTTAGGGAAATATCAAGGATTGGTGAAATTCTACGAAACTGTTCCTCCATCCAAGCATCGTACACCTAATATTCACTGGCTTGATTTCCGTCATAGAGGACTGGATCTTGCCAATGAAAGAGGAAGAGGTCTAATTATTCAAGCAGGAGATCATGAATTCTATGTTCTAGGCGCTGGTTTTCAACTAATCCTTCATAGAAAGGATGCCCCATATAACATGCTGACTGGAGCTCAATCTTCCGAAAGAATGCAAATGGAATTGGCTGATTATATAAGAGTTGAGGAAGGTAGATTTGACGAAGAAGGAAACTGGCATGTAATCAGACGAAGAAATGGAGACGAAACGGACTTTAATGGTATTTGGGTTCAACCAGATGTAGGTGTGGTTCGAGTAATTATGAATGATTTTGATGACTAGTATTCAGCCAAAAAGGCCAAAGCGATTAATAAATGCTTTGGCTTTTTTTAATTTTCTTCCAATGTTCGATATTCTGTTGGGGTAATGCCCAGGCGCTTTTTAAAGGCATTACAAAAGACACTTTCGCTAGAGAAACCTGTGCTAAAACATATGTCCTTTACAGAAAGTTGGGAATTTCTCAATAGATACTTGGCTGTATTAATGCGGATATTAATGATGTATTCGTAAGGAGTCATGCCGGTTTCTTTTTTAAATATACGTATGAAATGATATTGACTAAAGCCAGCCTTTTCAGCTAGATCTGCAATAGTTATATTTTCTGTAAAATGTTTATTAATATAGGAAATAACTTCTTCCACAGCATTAGTATGATCTCGAGACATTATATTTATTGGAGAGTACAAATGGAAAGAAGTTAGGATATCGTTTAAATACTTGGATAGCAATGGTTCCTTTATTACATCACCGGAATAAAAGGTGTCATATATAGCAGTTAGTTTCTTTATCACTGGATAAGGATCGGTCAAAAAGAAAACATTTCCAAGGCGTGAAACAATGCTGGAATAATGAGCTCGGGCTGTAACACCATCGAAATGGCACCAAATGGATTCCCAACCAGTATCGGAATAGTAAGCGTGGGGTTTGTAGCAGTCTATAAGGACAAAATTACCCTCTGATACCTGCTGGGTTTGTCCATCAAACTCCAGGGTAAAGGATCCCTTTTTAATATATTTGAGAAGAAAACTATCATAAGAATCTCGATACAGAGAATAACCGCTTTTGTAAATAAAGTGCCCCGAATAGAGGGGATAGAGAAACATTTTTTGTGCTGTTTTGCTGGGGTAATATATAAAGTAATTAGATTCCTGAGACACAAACTTTTCGCAAGATTTCAAAATAGCCACCTCCAAAGCATTGGTGTATACACATATTGTAAAGGCATAATAAGGAGAAATCAATAGCAAAATTTCTAAATAAATCAGCAATCGAGAATAATGCTTTTGGAATTTATGTGGAATATATTTAGTTTATAAGGAGTGTACACTATATTTAGCAATAAATTCGTATGAGCCCTTTAAGCGGCAAAAGGAGGTTAACATGTTTTATGATTTAAGCGGTCAATGGAAGGCCGATATTGGAGATGGCAACATTTACGTAGTGCAGCTTCCCGGTACATTGGATGAAAATAAAATTGGCTATAGGGACAAAGGAAAGGGTCAGTGGCATCCAGATGAAAGTCTGGGCAATGCCGGGGAGGATTTTGATGAAAAGGCCCCTATTTCTACACGTTTAACCAGAAAATATACTTTTGAGGGAGAAGCTCGGTTTACAAGAAAAATTTCCTTTGTGCCCCCAGAAGGCAAGCGTGTTTTTTTGGAAGCAGAAAGAGCTAGATGCCTACGTTTGCTGGTAGATGGCAAAGAAGTACCCAATTTTATAGAACCTTCTATCAGCACTCCCCATGTCTTTGAAGTGACAGGACTTTTAAGTGGTAATAATGAAATCACCCTAATATCTGATAACAGTTATCCTGGCCTACCCTATGATGACATTGTGTATTCTTCAGCTGCAACAGATGAGACACAGACCAACTGGAATGGTGTGCTAGGATACTTGCGGTTAAAGGTTAAGGATCCAGTATTTATATCTGCTGTAAGGATATATCCAGAAAAAGATGAGAAAAATACTTTGACAGTCAAAGTAGAGATATCAGCTAACCGCCCATATAAGGGAATTTTATTGTTGGAATCCCAGGCATTAGCAAGAAAAGAGCAATTAGCAGTGTCAACAAATTCAGAAGGCTTTTCAGAATATGTTTTAGAAAAGTTGCCTTTAGCTGATGATGTGAGTAGATGGGATGAGTTTGAGGGAGTACTATATGATCTTACTGCTTCTCTAAATCTGACAGAAGATGGGCAGGAGGATAATATAGAATTACACCAAGTGGATAGCTGTACAGAAACTTTTGGAGTGCGCACCTTTGGTGATGATGGTAAAGGTCGTTTAGCCTTAAATAACAGACCTATTTTTCTACGAAGTGAAACAAACTGCTGTGTATTTCCAGAGACTGGCTATGCCCCTATGACTGTACAGGAATGGATAGAAATACTCGAAGTGTTTAAATCCTATGGGGTCAATTGTATGCGTTTTCATTCCTACTGTCCTCCTAAGGCAGCATTTATTGCAGCTGATAGGATAGGCATGATGATGCAGCCAGAGTTGTCCTGCTGGAACTACAAGAATGCCTTTGAGACTGAGGAAAGTTATCAATACTATAGAAGGGAATTAAAGCAGATAATCCTAAACTTAGCTAATCATCCCTCCTTTGTAATGCTGACATTTGGCAATGAATTAAGTGCAAAAGAACTGGGAAAAAGACGAATGGATGAATTATTAGAACTTGCTGGCAGCCTAGATAGCACTCGTCTTTATGCAAATGGCTCTAATATAGACTATGGTGCTTCAGGCTGTGATCTAAATAGTGATTTTTATACAGCACAAAAATTCTTTAAAGAAGACCTGCGGGGAACCTTTGCTGGATGGAATGAAAATGGATATCTGGAAGGCTATATTAATAATAAGTATCCCAGCGCCAAGGTCAATTATGATAAAACTATGGAAGCTATTCGCAAAATTTATAAGAAACCTGTATTTAGCTTTGAAGTTGGCCAGTATCAGATATTGCCAGATTTTCGTGAGTTAGAGGAATTCAAAGGTATTACTGATCCAGTAAATATACGCCTTATTAAGGAGCGAGTAGAGGCTGCAGGAATATCACAAGAGCAATGGCAGCGATATGTGGAGGCTACTGGTGAGATTTCCAGAATTGCCTACCGCGAGGAAATTGAAGCAGCTATGCGTACAAGAGAGATGTCAGGAATTTCTCTGCTGGGCTTACAGGACTTTCCTGGCCAAGGAACGGCATTGGTTGGAATGCTAAATTCCCATCTACAGCCTAAACCCTATCCATTTGCAAAACCAGAAAAATTTAAGGCCTTTTTCACTGCTCAGTTGCCCCTTGTACTGTTGCCCAAATACACCTGGGAAAATACGGAGGAACTTTCGGCCCAGGTAGTAATTGCTAACTATGGAAAGAGAGAGATTTGCGGGGAAGTAGAGTATGAGTTGAAAGGACAGGATAAGAAAAAGATTATATCTGGAAAAATGAAAAAGATATCTTGTCCTATAGGCTGTTTGACAGATGGAGGGATGCTAAAGATTTCCTTAAGCAGCATAGCTATTCCTTCCCGATTGGATTTAACAGTAAAAATTGATACTATTACCAACACCTATCCCATTTGGGTTTATCCGCCAGTAAGCCCGCAGTGTCCAGATAATGTTTACGAAACAGAGTGCTTTGATGATAAAGCAAAAAGTGTACTAGACGCAGGGGGAATTGTTTATTTGACACCACCTTCTACTAAGGAGGCTCTTCCTTCATCTATTCAGGCCCAGTTTACAACTGATTTCTGGTCAGTGGGTACTTTTTCCCAACAGCCAGGTGGAATGGGTCAGTTGATTGATAATACCCATCCCTTGTTTGCTGATTTCCCTACAGAATTTCATACCAACTGGCAGTGGTGGCCTATGGCTTCACAGAGAGCGGTAATTTTGCCTAAACGATACAAAGCAATTATCGCTGAGATGGACAGCTATGCCTATCTACGCCCCATGGCACAGCTATTTGAATGCCGTTGTGGTAATGGACGCCTCTTGTTCTCTTCCTTAGGACTTCAGAATTTACAGCAGTATCCTGAGGCAAGGGCCTTATTGGATTCCATTTATAGGTATTTAAGTTCTCCAGAATTTGATCCGGACCAGGTTATAGAAAAAGAAGTAATAGCTTCCCTGGTTAAAAAATGTTAGGTAAACTGAACGCAGGATTTCGAAACAATTATTCCGTAAAGCTTGGATTATCCAAATAAATATGGAGAATGTACCGAAAAATAGATAGCAAAAAATCTAAACGAAACAGCAATTGTGGATAATGCTTTGTAAGCAAGAATGCTATATATTAAAAGTAACCCAAAATAATTTCAGAATAGTGTGAAATAAAAAACAAAGAGGGGGTCTATCATGAGCAAAGTCAAAGTTTGGGCTGAGAAGGTAATAATCCCTACCTATGAAGTGGGGGAACCAGAGAAGAATCCTATGTTTCTTGAAAAACGTGTATATCAGGGAAGCACTGGTAAGGTATATCCATATCCAACAATTGAAAAGATTACAGATAATAAAATAGATAAAGAATATACAGCAGTATTTCTAGAAAATGAATATCTAAAAGTAATGATTCTTCCAGAGCTGGGTGGTAGAATACAGCGGGCCTATGATAAAACTAATAACTATGATTTTGTTTACTATAACCATGTAATTAAACCGGCCCTGGTTGGCCTATTAGGTCCATGGATTTCTGGAGGAATCGAATTTAACTGGCCTCAACACCATAGGCCAACCACTTTTATGCCAGTGGACTACAAGCTTGTAGAAAATGAAGACGGTAGTAAATCCGTGCTAGTACATGATGTAGACCAGATGTACGGCACAAAAGGAATAGCAAAGTTTACCCTTTATCCAGGCAAGGCTTATATAGAGATATCAGGACAACTGTATAACAGAACACATTTGCCTCAGACTTTTATGTGGTGGGCAAATCCAGCAGTTCCAGCTAATGAAAACACTCAGTCCATTTTCCCGCCAGATGTCCATGCCGTTATGGATCACGGTAAGAGAGATGTTTCTCGTTTTCCTATTGCAACGGGAGTATATTATAAATATGATTATAGCGAAGGTGTGGATATTTCCCGCTATAAGAATATCCCAGTACCCACTTCCTTTATGGCGGAAAAATCCAAGTATGATTTTATAGGTGGCTATGATTACGGTAAGGAAGCAGGAATACTCCATGTTGCAGACCATCACATCTCCCCTGGTAAAAAGCAGTGGACGTGGGGCTGTGGAGACTTCGGAAAGGCATGGGATAGGAATTTAACAGATGAGGATGGTCCTTATGTAGAGCTAATGACCGGAGTTTATACAGACAATCAACCTGATTTTACTTGGCTAAAACCCTTTGAAGAAAAAACCTTTAAACAGTACTTTATGCCCTACAAAACAGTGGGTCAGGTAAAAAATGCTACCATAGATGCAGCTATCAACTTAAGCTGTGAGGATAACCAAATCCTAATGGCAGCTTACGCCACCAGCGTTTTTGAAAATGCGGAGATTATTTTAACCTATGATGGTCAGGAGATTTTTAGGGATAAGTCCAAACTTTCGCCTGTGGATACCTATAAAAAGGCTCTTAAAACAACAGATTTGGGCTTAGACAATTTCATAGAGCAAAAGTTGAAATTGGCTGTATGGGCCGATGCAAAATGTTTAGTAGAGTATCAGCCAGAACCTGTTGAGATTCAAAAGGTTCCTGAACCAGCCAAAGCAGCAAAGGATCCTTCTCAGATTATGACCAACGAAGAGCTGTATCTAACAGGTCTTCACATTGAACAGTATCGCCATGCAACTTACCTACCCGATCCTTACTATCTAGAAGGCTTAAAAAGAGACCCTGGCGATATCCGAATTAACAATGCCTATGGCTCCCTGCTTATGAGACGGGGACAATTTAAAGAGGCAGAGAAACACTTTAGAAAAGCCTTAGAACGCTTAACGGAAAGGAATCCTAACCCCTATAACAGTGAAAGCTATTATCTATTAGGCTTGGTTCTCTTATACCAGGGTAAAGATCAGGAAGCTTATGATGCTTTCTATAAGGCTACCTGGAGCAATGAACAGCAGGAGATGTCTTTCTACTTCTTAGCAGTAATGGATACCAAGCAGGGTAAACTGACAAAGGCCTTAGAACATATAGAAAGGGCTTTAGTAAAGAATGTCCATAATATCAAGGCTAGAGGGCTTAAGGCATATATTCTCCGCAAGCTGGGCAGGCTAGTGGAGGCTAAAGCCTGGGTGAAAGAAAATCTAGCTCTGGATCCTTTTGACTATGTATCGGGTAATGAGGAGATACTTTTAAATAATAATGATAGGAAGCTTAGAGATGCATTAAATATAAAGATGCGCAATTTCCAGGAAAATTATTTAATGACTGCAAGAGACTATGCTGAATTTGGAGCCTATGAAGAAGCCGTTAATATACTTCAAGAATGTACCAAGAAGTATCCAATGCTAAAATACTATGAGGCATACTATAGACACCTTATGGGTGAAAATGTGGAAGCCATTCTTCGAGAGGCTGAAAGCTATGAGCCAGATTATTGTTTCCCAAACAAACTGGAAGATATTGCCGTACTTCGCTATGCATCTAGTTTTGCTTATGGCGTCAAAGCTAAATATTACCTAGGAAATCTCTTCTATGATAAATTGCAGTGGCAGGAAGCAGTAGAGCTATGGGAGGCTTCAGCAGCAGCGGATCCAGACTTTCCTACCGTTCACAGGAATCTATCTTTAGCTTATTACAATAAGATGAAGGACAGAGAGAAATCAAGATCGGCTATGGAAAAAGCCTTTGCACTAGATACTACAGATGAACGTGTATTCCTAGAACTAGATCAGCTTTACAAGAAACTTGGTATGAGCTTCGAGGGACGTTTAGAAAATTATGAGAAACATAAAGAGCTAATTGACAAGCGAGATGATTTATATACTGAATATATAACTCTGCTAAATATGTGCGGTAAGTATGAAAAAGCATATGAGTGCATGATGGGACATAAATTTCATCCATGGGAAGGCGGAGAAGGCAGGATTACCAGGCAGTATACCCTGGCCCTACTACAAATGGCTAAGAAAGCCCGAAAGGCAGGACGCCTTGCTGATGCTGAAAGCTTGTTAAGGCAGGCTCTTGTATATCCTGAAAACTTGGGAGAAGGTAAGCTGGAAGGTACCAAGGAAAATCATATTTATTATAATCTAGGATTAGTGCTAGAAGAGCAAGGAAAAGCAGATGAAGCAAAAGAATGCTTCCAGCGTGCTACCGTTGGCACTGATGAACCTGCTGGTATAATGTATTACTATGACCAACCTGCAGATATGATATTGTATCAAGGCCTTGCCCACTTGAAGCTAGGAAATATAGCAAAAGCCAGATCCCGCTTCTATCGCTTGATTGACTACGGTGAGCAGCATCTGGATGATGAGGTAAAGATTGATTACTTTGCAGTATCATTACCAGACTTCTTGATCTTTGAAGAGGACTATACCTTAAGAAATCGTGCTCACTGCTATTATCTCATGGCCCTTGGAAATATAGGGCTGGGAGATTATAAGAAAGCAAAAGACTTTTTAGAAGAAGCAGTAAAGCTGGAACCATCTCATATGATGTGCAGAGTGTATGAAAATCTAATTGCTGAAAAGCTATAGCCTATATTGCCTGATTGGAATGAATTGGATATAATGTATTTCTGTGGTACAGTGTTAATGATAAGTTATATTTATCATTTTGTGAGGGGCCTAATACGTCCCTCACAGTTACATATTACCCCCTCAGGAGCTTAAGGAATTGATAGCTGACTTAGTAAAACAGGCAGCACCAGATGGAAGGCGCCTTGCTTTTGAGGTATCTGAACAGTATCCTGAAAACTGGAAGGAGTCCATGCCAGTTGTGCTGGAGGCACTAAATGAAATAGAATTATAAGTATAGTTTATATAAACCAGGTGGAAGCTTTCTTTTCACCTGGTTTATTATATTAAGCCAGCTTTCAAAATAGATATAATATATAGGCGACAAACTACCATAACAGGTTAATTTAATTTGCATTTTCCATACATGTAAGATTGTATATTGAAGAAGAATAGGATTTATATTAAAATATACTTACTACAAGGCTTGTAAGCCCTGGGAGAGGGAGATTGTGTGAGGAATTTACCATTTTATTTAGAGTTATATATAATAATGCTCATCATTCTCGTCGTCCCCATAATAGGCATAACTCAATACAATAACAATAAATTAGTGCAGTATTTTGAAGACGAGATCATTGCTACTGCTATGGACAATCTCTTATCTATCAAGAATCTAAATGAAAATATTATAGATAAAGTAAAAACCGAAGTTATCACTTTGGCAAAAAGCAAATCTATATCCCAAATCTCAAGGCTGAAGAATCTTTCCCAAGTGCTAAGTGATACAGATAGTTTTGTCAAGATTAAAGAGGTTGAGAGACTACTAAACGAGATTGTATATGGTGATGACAATATTTATTCTATTTATTTATATTTGGATGGCGGAGATTATGTTATAACAAGCAAAAATGGGATTATGCATCTTGATTATTTTAGAGATACTAATTGGTTAGACAAATATGAAATTGGACTTTATGGCAAGTTAGGGAAATGGGAGGCTAGAAAAGCTCCCTACACTCTAAATCTTCAATTAGATAATACCGGAGAAACCGATGTAGTTACGTATGTTTATCCTTTGTCCTCTATTACTACATCAGCTAGGGGCGTTATAGTAGTCAATTTATATGAGTATAAGTTTGCTGATTTGATTAATTCATCCGCATTGGATGATAGCAGTAACTATAGCTTTATAATAGACAATGATGGTTATGTAATTTCTCATGGAGACAAGGATTATTTTATGAAAAATATAAGTGCCCTCACAATTATTGATAGGATTTTAAAATCCAACGAGCAAGAAGGGAGTATGATTGAAGAAGACAATGGCGACAAAAATCTATATGTCTATGCCAAAGAACCTCAAAAGAAATGGGTCTATATTAGGCATCATTCACTAAATGCCATGATGCAAAAAGTGAATAATATAAAGAAGGTATCTACTCTATGGCTAGTACTAATTACAGGATTTGCCCTATTATTATCATTTATTATTTCAGTATGGATTTCCAAACCCCTAAAAAAATTAGTAAATCACTTGAAGAATATAGACGATTTATCCTTTGAAAATAAAAAGAATGAAATAGAGCTTTTAACAACAGCCTTTCAGCAAATGGATACTCAAAGAAAGAAGCTATATAGTATTTTGGAAAAGAGTCAGGATAAGGCTGAGGAACTGTTTTTAAATGATTTATTAAGAGGTAATCTGGACAAATACAAGGATGAAGAACTTAATAAATCAGTGTTTCCTTATGCCAACTTTACTGTTGCTATTATAGATATAGATAATAAAGAGAGCTTTGTGAATAAGTATACTTCTGAACAGAGATATTATTATAAAACCTGGATTCTTAACAAGTGCAGAGACAAACTAGGCCAGTTTTTTGTAATCAAAGGTCTTGTTTATATGGAGTATTCAATTGCATTGATAATGAATTTTGATGCTTATCATCCTACCAAGACTTTAATAACCATTAAGAGTATTCTAGAAGAGGTTTTAGATGAAACAGAAAAAGAGCTTAACTTATCTTTTTCTGCAGGCATAGGCAGATGCTATGGAGGTTATTCTGGAATTAAAGCTTCTGCTACTGAAGCTATAACGGCTTATAGACACAAACTTTTAGTAGGTAATCGCAGCATTATATTGTGGGATAAGAGTATGACACAAGGCAGCACATATTTCTATCCCTATGATAAGGAGAAACATATTATCAATTGTCTTTATGCTAAAAAAGCTGAGGATGCAAAATTTGCAGTCAAGGCTTTGATAGATGAGATCCGAAACATGGAGAATATTTCATATGACAATATTATGCAGATATTCAACCAGTTAGTAGGAGTTACCATTAGATATCTGGTTAAGAATAATATAAATATAAGCCAGATCTTTGATAACGTATATGTTGCTTCACACCAGATATCTGATCTGGATACTTTAGATGATGTAGAAAACTATTTAATGGATTTTTATCAAAAAATAATAGATTATATAATAAAAACAGAGAAAGAAGAAGGAGATAATCATTTAGATAGGATCCTTAGCTATATTAATGAAAACTATCATAGGGAAATTGACTTTAAAGAAATGGCCAAGGAAATTGGTATAAGCTATTCCTATATGAGAAAAATCGTGAAACAGGAGACAGGAAAAAGCCTATTGGATTTAATTAATAATGCTCGTATCGAAAAGGCAAAAGTACTGCTGCGTGAGACCAGCATGTATATAAAAGAGATTGCTGAAGACGTAGGTTATAATAATGTCCAAAGCCTTACTAGGTTTTTTAAGAAATATGAAGGAATTACACCTGGCGAGTTTAGGGAAATCAAGGAATAAAAATTGTTTCACTTTTGATAAAAGGGTATCAGATTTGATACTCTTTTTTTAGTTTTCAAGGAAAAAAGAAAGAGAACAAAAGAGCAGAAATATTTAAAAATGGCATAATCCAAGTCATTACAAGGAAATTTTCATGTATCAAAAATGAATCTTAATGCTAATTTAGAATATTTACAAAAAAATATAGCATTCATATAATGGACTTAGACCTACCAGCTATATAGGCCTTTCTAGCTTATCATTTTACTTAAACAATAAAGCATAAGATGAAACAACTAATTGATCTTTAAAATGTGTAAAGTGAGGGGACAAAATTGTTTAAGCGGAAACAAAATTATAGCATATTAGCAAACACACACATCTCCTGGAAGAAAGCTTTGAAAAGGGATTGGGAATTATACTTATTGCTGTCTGTTCCATTACTACTAACTATTATATTTAAGTATGGAGCATATCCAGGGCTAAGGATAGCCTTTATGAACTATCTCCCCGCTAAAGGATATGAAGGCAGTGAATGGGTAGGATTTGAAACTTTTCGCAAGGTGTTTAAGGACAGGGATTTTATTATTGCACTCCGTAATTCTCTAATTTTTAATTTTCTCGAAGTTATTGTAAGCTTTCCAATGCCTATTATTCTAGCATTAATGTTAAATGAACTTCGCTTCGCTAGATTCAAGAAAGTATCTCAAACAATTCTTTATTTACCTCATTTTCTTTCTTGGGCGATTATTGCTAGTATTGCATATACATTGTTTAGAACAGAAACCGGCTTAATCAATAACTTCCTAGTAAATGTAGGCTTAAGAGAGGAAGGGATTCCCTTTCTAACAAAAAATATTCACTGGGCAGCTACATATCTATCAATTGGAGTTTGGGCCGGTATGGGATGGGGGTCTATAATATACCTATCGGCCATAACTAGCATAAATGAGGAATTGTATGAAGCAGCTATGATAGACGGAGCAGGTCGCTGGAGAAGAATGTGGCATATCACATTACCAGGAATAAAACCCACTATAATAACCCTATTGATCATGACTCTAGGACGCCTTATGGGAAGTAACTACGAGCGCTTAAGCTCCATGGGAAATGTTAATGTTAAGGCAGTTCAATATCAATTAGCCATATATATATACGAGAAGGGTCTTGCAAGCGGTTCTGGATTTTCTAAAGCTGCTGCAGTAGGTCTTTTCCAGTCTTTTGTGGGATTATTACTAGTTCTGGCATCAGATAGATTTGCCAAGGTTCTTGGCGAAGATGGTTTGATTTAAGGGGGTGGGATATCGATGAAAAGAAGTGGAATAAAAAAGTTTACCTTTGTAGATTTTATTATCATGTTAATAATTACTATACTATGTTTAACCTGTATTCTACCATTTCTTCATGTATTATCAAAATCAATAAGCGATAGCTCCCATGTTCTAGCAAAAAAGATTTATTTCTGGCCAAAAGATATAAATTTTGAGGCATATATTGCAATCTTTAAAGATGGTCAGCTGACTCACTCAATGTTGTACTCTGTTTTAGTTACTCTAATTTTTACAGTGTTAGGGGTTATTACAACGGTCATGGCGGCCTGGCCCCTATCTAGAAAACGTCTAAAAGGTAGGACCGTATTTACTTTTATCATTATGTTCACTATGTATTTCGGTGCAGGACTTATTCCTACGTACTTATTGTATAGTAATTTAAACTTATTAAATACAATGTGGGTTTTGATTCTACCTCTTATTTTTGCACCCTATAACTTTTTGATTATGAAAACCTACTTTCAGAGCACTGTACCAGACAGCTTAGAGGAATCAGCATATTTAGATGGTGCATCCAATACCCAGATCTTATTAAAAATTGTCCTTCCAATTTCTAAGCCAATTTTAGCTACAATAGCCTTATTCCTAGCGGTGGGGCGCTGGAACGCATATGAAGACAGTAAGTTTTTTATTACATCAAAATCCTTGCATATGATTCAATATCTCCTGAGTATGATGGTGTTGTCTGTATCAGATGCTGAAAAGATAAGCATTTCTGAAGCTTCTGCTATAACAACAACACCAGAAGTCATACAAGCAGCAGCAATTATGTTTGTATCCTTGCCTGTACTATGTATCTATCCTTTTGTTCAAAAGTATTTTGTAAAAGGTGTTATGATAGGAGCTATAAAGGGCTAATAGCACTTTTTAAAGCTGTATAGAAATCCAACTCAGGATTTTCTATATAAAAAAAATAAAAGGAGGAAGATTGTAAATGAAGGGAAAATGGTTAAAAGCCATATCTCTAACATTAGTTAGCCTATTGTTACTTCTAACTTTAATAGGCTGTGGTAAGGGTTCAGAGAACACTGCAAAAACAAACGATGAAACCAATAATAATGCACAAGTGGAAGATAATAATCAAGCAGAAGAAACCAGTGATGAAGAAGCAGAAGCAGATGTTGAAGGCTGGCAGCCCTTTGAAGAAAATGTCACCATTACAATACCTGTTTATGACAGAGGTGTTGATGGCTTACCTCCAGTAGATAACAACTATTGGACAGATTGGATTCAAGAAAACTTTGGAGACAAATATAATATTACTGTAAAATATGAGCCAATTCCAAGAAACGATGTTATGACAAAGTACTCACTACTCATTGCTGGAAAGCAAACACCTACTATTTTAATGGAATATGACTATCCTAAGGTGTCTCAGTGGGCAGCTGAAGGCGCTATGACAACAATTGACTTAGATGAATTTGCGAAAGTAGCACCCACCTATTATCAAGCAATGGTTGACAATGATCTACTGCCATATACCCAACTAGGAGGAGAAACCTACTTTGTGTGTGCTGTAAGACCTTATGCAGCTACTGAATATAAATGGGTAGCCTTCTATCGTATGGACTGGTTAAGAGAAGTCGGCTATGATCACGTTCCTACTAATATGGAAGAAGAGAAAGATGCCTTAAGAAAGATAATCGAGGCTGGATTAACTGACATAGAACCACTCAGTCATACACTACCAACTGCTAACTATCAGGCTAATGCTTATAGGGAATTCCCCTTGGATGAAAAAGAGTGGGCTATGCATGTAGGTATTGATGTAGCAGCCTTACCATGGGAGCCAGTAAAAGAAGCAATAAGGAAAGACAATGAGTATTGGCATGCTGGTTTCTTGACAAAGGAATTTGAATTAAATACTCCTGAACAACAACAGGCAGATTTTGTAGCCGGCAAAACTTATAGCTATGGTGGATACATGGCAGAGACTGTAGATTGGCTAAATGCTTTCTACGAAAACAACCCAGATGCTGAATTAGCTATTGGAACTGTACTATATGATGATAATGGCGAAATTACCTTTGATCTAAGTGATGGCCTAATACCTCAAGAACGATCCAACACTCCTTATGGTATGGTAATTGGCTTCTCATCCCTGGCAACTGAAGATGAACTAAAGGCAGCTTGGATGTATCTAGAATGGATGAGACAAGAGGAAGTCCTAGAGACATTACAGTATGGTATTGAAGGGATCCATTACACTGAATTTGATGAGCGAGGATATCCTATTCCTTTAGATATGACAGGAAAAGAAGAAAGATTAAACTTTAACGATAACAAGGATATTTGGTGTGCAGTTATTGAATCTAAGGAAAGAAAGACTATCGAAGACTCCATAGCAGCTATATCTCCTAAGGGACTACCACAGGATTTTGAAGAGCCTATGATTGAGATGTTCTATTTGAAACAAAAGAAGGCAGAGCTTGGTTGGATTTATCCTGATCCTGTATTCTCAGTACCAATCGAATCTCTAAACGAACATCGTGCTACATTAGAGAGCTTGTTCCAAGAATTCTACACCAAGCTTGTAAAGTGTGATCCTGAAGAGTTCGATGAGCTATATGAACAGCTAAGTAAGGAATATTTGGAAGCTGGTTATCAAGAAATCATGGATGAAAAATTAGCTGCATATGAAGCAGGACACTGCACAAAGCTACCTGACATCTCTAAAAAATAAATAAATAAATATAATATTAGGAAACTCAACTCCAACAAACTCTTATTTACTGTCGTAAAGGAGGTTAGCCCCCCTTTTACGGCAGTTTTTTTATACAAATAAAAAATTTATATAGCCCTACTATTTATTTAAAAATATGATAGAATTATATACTAGTTTAACAGATAAGTTGAATTCTTAATTGGTGGGCAATGGTTGTATTAATGTAAAGGATAAAAAAGGAGCAATAGTTTTGTAGTTAGGGAGGAAAGACTTTATGAAAAGGCTGAGCAAGCTATCACTTATACTGGCACTTATATTTATAGTAGTTAGTTTGTTGATAGGCTGTGGTTCAGATAATCCCGGTATGGATTTATCCCATTCCAGTAGTAAAAAAACGGATTCTATGGAATTCCAACCTTTTGAAAATCAGGTTGAAATTGAAATCCCTGTTTATGATAGATCTATAGATGGCCTTCCACCAGTAGATGATAACTATTGGACAAGGTGGGTCCAGTCTGAATTTGGTGATAGGTATAATATTAAGGTAACATATATACCTATTTCAAGATCTGATGAAGTTACCAAGTTTAATACTCTTATAGCAGGAGGAACTTCACCGGATATAGTATTTCATTATGATTATACCCAGGCAGTCACCTATGCAGAGCAAGGGGCTATTCAAGAAGTGGACATGGAGCTGTTTAAGCAGATTGCACCTACCTACTATCAGAACATGGTAGACAATGACATTCTCCAATACTGCAAACTAAACGGTAAGTATATGTTTGTTATGGCAACTAGACCAGAAGCCTATAACTTTGTAACTCTCATAAGACAAGATTGGATTGAAAAGGTAGGCATGGATATGCCTAAAAATTATGAGGAATACACTGCACTGCTAGATGCATGGAAGGCAGAGGGAATTGCAGAATATCCTGTAGCCTTATCCTTGCCTACAACAGGATATGTTACAAATCATATATTTCGTGATTTTCCTTTAGATGAAGAAGAATTAGCGTTATATGTAGACCTATCAGTGGCTTCTGTACCTTGGGAACCTACTTATAAGATGTTAAAACGGCAAAATTATGAGTATAACAAGGGATACTATAACCCTAATTACTATTTAGATTCCGATGGTTCCCAGGCAAAAGCTGACTTTATTACAGGAAAAGTAGGTATATATGGAAACTATTTATCCAAAGATGCAGACTTTATTTTAGGCCTTATGGAAAATTTTCCAGATGCCAAACTAGCAGTGCTAAATCCCTATGCTACTTTAGAGGAGGGACAGGTACCTGCTTCTAGAGCTTTTTGGCCCTTTGGAATGATTATAGGATTTAGCTCCCAGTCATCAAATGAGGAAGTAAAAGCTACTATGATGCTGCTGGAGTGGATGAGCCAAGAAGACAATCTATTCACACTGCAAAACGGAATTGAGGGCTTAACCTATGATTTAGATGAAAATGGACTTCCCATAGCCAAAGAATATGATGGTGAAGAAAGAATGAACTTTAATTTCAACAAAGATATGTATTGTTTGGTTACAGAGGGTATAGATTTTGGTAGCGAAGAAGCTAATCTGCATGTTCAAAAGACAACCTATGCTCCTAGGGGTTTTGAGTATTTAATAGAGGATAATTATATGTATATAAATGAAACACGAAAGTACTCCTATCCCGATTATCTATTCAGTACCAGTATCCCAGCTGTAGCCCAGTATTCATCAACCCTTCTATCCAAATGGCAGGAAATAAGCGTTGCTTTGACAACTTGCAACCCTCAGGATTTTGATACATTATATGAGAAGTACTGCAAAGAATACCTGGAGGCAGGCTACCAAGAAATCTTAGATCAAAGGTTAGAGGCCTATAGAAAGGAACGGCAAAAGAATAAGTAAATTTTTTATTTATGGATCTTGCTAAGTATATATGATATTATAATCCCCTAGATGAGTTTTTAATATATTGTCATGTATACAGCCATTATAAAAAAGTCCACAAAAATATATAGCAGCAAACAAATAATATTCACTATAAAATAAGAGGAATAGGTGATGTAAATGTACAAAAAAGAAGATCTACTAAGACAGCTCGAAGACATGAAAATTGATAGGAATGGAACACTGCTAATTCATTCATCCATGAAGAGCATTGGACCAGTAGAAGGGGGGGCTGATACAGTATTAGATGTGTTTTCAGAATATATGAAAGATGGGTTGCTAGTATTACCTACCCATACTTGGTCCTATATAAACGCAGATAATCCTAAGTTTTATGTGGACAAATCGCCTTCATGTGTAGGCATATTAACGGAACTTTTTCGTAAAAGACCAGGTGTTGTAAGATCCCTACATCCCACTCATTCTGTAGCAGCTCTAGGAAAGGATGCAAAAGAATTTGTAGCAGGAGATGAAAAATGGGATACTCCTTGTGCAAGAAATTCAGTTTGGGGTAAATTGTTGGACAGGAAAGCACAGATAATGCTATTGGGAGTAGATTTGCGTAGAAATACATTTATGCATGGTGTAGAGGAATGGGTAGATATTCCCGGTAGACTTACGGATTATCATGAACAACTCTATACTGTACTACCCGATGGCACTGAGATACTTGTACCTTCTAGAAGGCACTGTGGTTTACCTTGGTCAGAGCATTTTTGGAAGGTTGACAATCTATTTCTAAAGACAGGTGTCATGTATTTAGGAAAGTTTGGAGATGCACAGGTTAGAATTTGTGATACTGTTAAATTAACAGAGCTTTTAATGGATATGTTAAAGGCAGACCCCGATCTATTTTCTGATAATGAGCCTTTGGATCCAGCTTTTGAGGAAGCTTTTGCAATGAAAAACATTGCTTAAATATAATTAGAATATGTAATTTGGGAGGAAACTTATGAACAAATTAAGAATTGGTACACTTGTTTCAGGGGAAAATGCTGTAAGTCACATACCTCAGATTATACCCTATGGCTTTGAATCTTTTAGCATAACATTTTGGCAAACTACGGGAGATATTGACTTAAAGGAGCTTGCCAGTAAGGTAAATGAACAGTTGGAGGGTAAGGATGCTATTATATCCAGTATTTCAATTTATGGCAACCCCCTCACTGGACATGGTGATAATTCTGATACTTTAGCTAGCTGGGAGCGGCTTATTGATAACGCTCATCTTTTTGGTACCGACTTGGTAACTGGTTTTACCGGTAGGATTGTAGATAGGCCTATAGATGAATCCATACCCAGATTCAAAGAAGTATTTGGCGAGCTTGCAAAAAGAGCTGCAGATAAGGGTGTTAGGTTAGCTTTTGAAAACTGCGATATGGGCGGAGATTGGTATAGAGGAGACTGGAATATTGCCCATAATCCTACTGCATGGGAGATGATGTTTGATGCCCTTCCAGTTGACAATATTGGCCTGGAATGGGAACCTTGTCATCAGATGGTTAGCTTGATTGATCCCATCCCTCAGCTTAGAAAATGGGTAGATAAGATATTCCACATACATGGAAAGGATGCAACAATTGCATGGGATATTGTGAGAGAGTATGGTATACATGGTCCAAAAGAGTATGTATGGCATCGAACTCCTGGATTTGGTGATACCAATTGGGCAGATATTATTACAATACTAAGGCAAGCAAACTACAAAGGTACTATTGATATTGAGGGATTCCATGATCCTGTCTATAAGGATGAGTTGGAAATGACTGGACAGGTTCATGCTCTCAATTATTTGAAATTTTGCCGTGGTGGAGATTTTGTCCCCAACCCAGTGTAACTTTAGGTATTGATAATTTATCCCCTGTACTAACTAAAAATTTATTGCTATATGAGTATATTGTGCTATTGATAGATGAACCATTTCTTTTATTTATCAATAGCACATTTTTTTTAGGTTCAGCTAGCATAATAGGTTATTTTAAGAATTTTGTAAGAAACTAAACAAGATTTTTGTAAGATAATTAATTTATGATAGTTGCAGGGCAGATGCTTGTTATATTTCTTCTGTGTTATAATCACTATATCTTCTATTAGAAAAGGTGGGATGAGATTGGAAGCGCCATGCATATTAGTTGTGGATGATGATAGGGAGATTGCGAGGGCTATAAGCATTAACTTACAAAACGAAGGTTATAAGGTCATAGAGGCTTATGATGGCCTACAGGCACTGGAGGCCATAAGCAGTCAGGATATTCATTTAATTATCCTGGATATAATGATGCCTAAATTAGACGGGCTATCTGCTACTATGAAGATACGGCAGGAAAAGAATATTCCCATAATTATTCTATCAGCCAAATCCGAGGATTCTGATAAGATTTTAGGTCTCTCCATGGGAGCTGATGATTATGTGACCAAACCCTTTAATCCTATGGAATTAATGGCCAGGGTCAAATCTCAGATTCGCAGGTATATGACTCTAGGAGACGTCAGTATGAAGGAGAAGAATAACAGGATAATAAGGACTGGGAGATTGGCCTTTGATACCGAAACTCGTACATTGACAGCTGATGGACACTCTGTAAGGCTGACAGCCACTGAGACTAAGATTGTGGAACTGCTTATGAAAAATCTGGGTCGAGTCTTTCCGGCAGAAGAGATCTATGAGCGAGTCTGGGGAGAGGTAGCCTATAGCGTAGAAAACACTGTAATGGTGCATATTAGAAGGATTCGAGAAAAGATAGAAATAAATCCAAGTGAGCCCGAATATTTAAAGGTGGTGTGGGGAATTGGATACAAAATCGAAAAAATTTAAAGCCTTCAAATACTGGCTTTGCTTTTTTATAGGGCTAAATATTGTAATTTTATTTATAATAGGCGGATTAACTGTAGCAACTAATTTTGATAAGGCAATGCTATATGGAGATTTTAAGGAAACCCAAAGCTTTAAAGAAAATATAGCTTCAAAATTTAATACCTTGGCTAGATATATAACCGATAATCTAATTACTGACGATGTAGATGAAAACCAGCAATACTTAGATCTATACTTGGCAGAGTTACAAGATGAAGGTCAAAATTTAATCTACTATGCAAAAAATCCCAAAAACCAAAAAGTATTATCCAATGTAGAAATAGGCTCAATCTTAGATGCAAAGGGTTCCATATCTTTGCCAGATGGATATGATTTTTATATTTATTACAATGGTGAAGAGTTTACAGGAGGAAAGAGCGGCAAGCCTTTAGACATATATAGAGATAGGGAATATAAAAATACTCTATTAAGGCCATATTTAGAAAAAACAGCCGGTCATATAGAACAATCAGAGTATGATATTCAAGGCTGCCAAATTCTTTTAGTTGTAAAGCAGGACATAGTTGAAAACCCTTATGCTTATAGTAGCCTTTATAACCAGCGGAGACAGCTTGATTATGTTAAATGGATATTGCTTGGTGCCTTCATAGTATTTATTTTAGGACTTGGGCTTTTGGTATTGTCCGTGATAAAGCGCAAGCAAATAAAGGAATTTGAAAAAGTGTTGGGAAAGGTATTAGGAAAGGTATTTTTAGAACTAAAAGTTCCAGTCTTATTCATGGGAGCCATAGTATTTTTGATAATGGTGCAACAATTCTTTTATATGGGCTTTCCTTATGCAGCTTTATCTGCTGTCATATTTTTTTGGTTCATATATTTAATTAGGATTGACCTCAAGAATAACGGGACCCATGTTTTTACCAATAATATTGTTAATGCAGTAATTAAAAGCTACAAAGCCTTTGAGAAAAAGCGTCCATTTCAAAAGGCCTTGCTTATGAGACTTTATGCTCTGGTAGGGTCAGAAATATTACTAATAATACTGTCTCTAATATTTTTATTAGCGTCATTTGCTGGTAATAGTATTTTTTATTTCATATTTACCCTTATATTTATAGGCTTAGGTGTTTACCTTTTTTATAGATATGTACGCCGCTATACAACTACTATAGATGATATAGGCAGAATAATAGACCAAACGGACCGAATAAGACAAGGGGATACCACCACAAAGCTTAATTTAAGCCCTGATGCTGATCTTTTTGTTCTGAGTCAAAATCTAAACACAATTCAGGAGGGTATAGCAGAGGCTGTAGAAAAAAGTATAAGAAGTGAACGGATGAAGGTAGAGCTCATTACCAATGTATCCCACGATTTAAAAACTCCTCTTACTTCTATAATCAGCTATTTAGACCTCCTGCTAAAGGAAGAAGACTTGCCAGAGCATGTCAAGGACTATATAAGGATACTGGCACAAAAATCAGAAAGATTGAAACTCCTTATTCAAGACTTATTTGATTTATCAAAGGCTGTAAGCGGAGAGATGGAATTTGAGAAAAAAAACCTTGACCTAGGCAAGCTAATAGAGCAGACCTTGGCAGATTTAGATGATCGTATATCGCAATCTCAACTAATATTTAAGGTCAGCATTCCAGATGGCCCGGTGCCTATAATAAGTGACGGGAATAAGCTTTATCGGGTCTTCTTAAATCTTTTTAACAATGCCCTTAAATATTCATTGGCAGGTACCAGGGTTTATGTTGATCTAGTAACTGCTGGCCAAAAGGCTATTGTTACCATTAAAAATATAGCTAATTATGAAATGAACTTTACAGAAGAGGAGATAGTTGAGCGCTTTGTACGAGGCGATAAGGCTAGATCCAGTGAAGGATCAGGATTAGGACTTGCCATAGCTCAAAACTTTACCCGAGCTTGTGGTGGAGACCTTGATATTAAAATAGATGGAGATCTATTTAAAGTAATGCTTACCTTTAACATAGAAAAGCAAAACAGCTAACAAAAACCCTGAACAGGGTTTTTGTTTTATTAAGAAACATTTTTTTAGATATGGTATAATCAGAATATTGGTAGTCAATATTCTAACTTCAGCTACAAAAAATAGGATTTTAATGCAACATGAGGTGAAGAATTGTTGAAGAACAAGAACAAGAAAATAATCGCTGCAGATTTATCATTATTATTGGTAGCCTTTTTTTGGGGTGGGGGATTTGTAGCAGTTAAGGATGCCATAAGCAGTATAACTCCTTTTTATATGCTGGCTATACGATTTGGGGTTTCTGGTATATTGATTTCAATTTTTTGTTGGAGGAAATTAAAAAATACAAAGAAAGAGGATATAAAGACAGGTATATTTATAGGAGTCTTCTTGTTTCTGGCTTTTTCAGCTCAGACAATAGGAGCACAGTATACTACTGCGGGAAAGCAGGCCTTTTTAACAGGGGTTAATGTCGTGATAGTGCCTTTCCTTGGATGGATACTATATAGAGACAGATTAGATATTTACTCTATTATAGCTTCCATACTATGCTTAGTGGGCATAGGCTTTCTTACATTAAAAAATGGGTCTTCAATAAATATAGGTGATATTTTGACCTTGATATGTGCGGTGCTTTTTGCGGCTCATATAACCCTAGTGGGTCATTATGCCAAGAAAACTGATACTATAGTGCTAACCATAACCCAAATGCTGACTACATCAGTTTTAGCCCTGCTATGTGCTCTAATTTTTGAGCCTTTCCCAAAAGAAGTTCCATCAAATGCATACTCATCCATGGTATATATTATAGTTTTTAGCACCATGCTGGGTTTTTCTGTACAAACTATAGCACAAAAGTATACTACAGCAAGCCATGCTTCACTGATTCTATGCCTCGAGTCGGTATTTGGTTCTATACTAGCTGTTATATTTCTTGGAGATGTCTTTACACCCAGTATGATATTGGGATGTATATTTATATTAATAGGAATTATCATGGCAGAAACCAAGCTGGAATTTTTACGTTACAGAGGTATAGGTAAATATATAAGGCAGATATTTGTAGATGTATAAGAAATTCCAGCAGTCATTGGCAGGTTCATACATGGGATTTTATCAAACAGCTAAGGAGTTGTATAAACATCATATTAGTTTGTGATGAAATATCCATATCAATATAGTCGTATACATGCCAAATTATTAGGATTGAATGTTAAAACATTGTGAAATATAATATATATACAGCTATATATTAATACATCTACATATTTGTCAACTTGGTCTATTATGCTAATCCAACCCTTTTCTTACATATGTATAATGGGCTATTGATAGGTAAATGACAGGGTAAATAGGCATTTAAGTAACCTATGTTATCATATTATTAGGAGGGCTATGTCATGAAACAGGTTTATCATGGTGCAGTCAATGATTGGGAGAATCATAAGTTAAATCACCGGAATCGTCAGCCAGCTCGTGCATATTTTATACCCTATTCATCAAAACAGGAGGCGCTTACTTTTGAAAGGGAGTGTTCACCTTGGTTTAAACTGCTCAACGGTATGTGGAAATTTTACTATGCCTCCTCACCAATGGAAGCTCCCCAGGAGTTTTATAATGAAGATTTTGATGTAACAGAATGGGACGATATTGAAGTACCTAGCTGTTGGCAATACCAGGGCTATGGACATCCCCACTATACCAATGTCATATATCCTTTTCCTGTAGATCCTCCCTTTGTTCCTAGCGAAAATCCTACAGGTTGCTACAGAAGAGATTTTTACATACCCAAAGAGTGGGATGGACGCAGGATATACTTGCGTTTTGAAGGGGTGGACAGTGCTTTTCATGTATGGGTAAATGGGCAGGAAGTTGGATACAGCAAGGTAAGTCGAATGCCTTCTGAATTTGACATTACCTCAATGGTTAGACCAGGGAAAAATACGGTAGCAGTTAGGGTATATCAATGGTCAGATGGAAGCTATCTTGAAGATCAGGATATGTGGTGGCTTAGTGGTATCTTTAGGGATGTATACCTCTTGGCTAGACCAGAAGTCCGAATTGAAGATTTCTTTGCTAAAACTGATCTGGATAGTGATTATAGAGATGGTGTCTTAAAGGTAGATACGAAGATTAAAAATGATGGACAAGAGAGTGCACAAAATTATGCATTAGAGATGGTGCTCCTTGATAAATTTGACAATGAAGTAGGACGAACTGCAGAATCTATTTCTGTAAATACCAAGAATCAAACAGTGCTGAACTTAGAAATCCCCGTTGAAAATCCTGAGAAATGGTCAGCAGAGCATCCTTATCTATACAAAATGCTACTCACCTTAAAGGATGGTCAAGGCAATATTGTGGAGGTTGTGGCATCCAAAGTAGGGTTCCGCACCGTTGAACTTAAAGATGGAGTATTTTTGGTCAATGGTGTACCCATAATGCTCAAAGGTGTTAATAGGCACGATCACCATCCTGAGTCAGGTAGAACTGTGCCTCTTGAGTCAATGCTAGAGGATGTACTGTTAATGAAGCGGCACAACATCAATGCAGTACGAACCTCTCACTATCCCAATGACCCAAGGTTCTATGATCTTTGTGATGAGTATGGATTGTATGTAATTGATGAAACAGATCTTGAAACCCATGGATTTGGCGTTCTTGGAAACATGGATCAATTAAGTGATGATCCGGAATGGGAGGACGCCTATATAGATAGAGTAGAGAGAATGGTAGAGCGGGATAAAAATCATCCTTCTATTATAATGTGGTCTTTGGGTAACGAATCTGGTTTTGGCTGTAACCATGTAGCCATGGGCAAATGGATTAGGCAAAAAGATCCCACTCGACTAATTCATTATGAAGGAGAGACCAGACTCTGTTTCAAAGGCCATAAGGATGAAATAAAGGTGGCCGACGTATACAGCACCATGTATACTTCGGTAGAAGAGATGATTGAAGTAGGTAAAAGAGAAGATTTTGATCATCCTCATATCATGTGTGAATACGCCCATGCCATGGGCAACGGTCCTGGTGGACTAAAGGAATACTGGGATGCATTTTATACTTATAGGAGGTTGCAAGGAGGATTTATTTGGGAGTGGATTGACCATGGTATTGCCAAGGAAACTGAAGACGGAGTTAAATACTATGGTTATGGTGGCGATTTTGGAGACTTTCCCAACGATGGAAACTTTGTTGTGGATGGCCTGCTCTTACCCGACCGTACACCCACTCCGGGATTGATAGAGTATAAAAAGATAATTGAGCCTGTTGTAGCAGAGGCTGTTGATCTTAAAAAAGGCATAATAAAACTAACCAACCGTTATGATTTTATTGGCTTAGACAGCCTGCAGTTGGCTTGGAATGTAATGGCTGATGGGGTTGTGCTTCAAAATGGAAAATTGGACATAGACAATATTCAGCCTGGACAAAGTGGTGAAATAGCTGTACCTTTCCGCATGCCGGAAAATCCAGCACCAGGGACTGAATACTGGCTCAATCTTCGATTCGTATTAGCCTATGATACCAATTGGGCTAAGCAAGGTCATGAAGTAGCCTGGGCACAGTTTAAGCTGCCGGTAGAATCTCCTAGCCTTCCACCTGTTAAACTGGAATCCATGCCACCTATCGTATGCCATGACTTAGGCGGGGAGCTGAAGGTAGAAGGTGTTAACTTTGAACTGGTCTTCGATAAGATAAGCGGGGTTATCAAATCCTGGACCTATGAAGGCATGACTATGATAAACATGGGACCTAAACTTAATTTCTGGCATGCACCAACTGATAATGACAGAAACTCCATAGAAGATTGGGAGAAAACTATGCTTAAGCACTTAACCCACAGGGTGGACCAAGTTGAGTGGGATATTAAGGACGACAGGCTTGTAACAATAAAAGTTAAGAGCCGTATAGCACCGCCAGTACTGGACTGGGGAATCCATTCTCAGTATTTATATAAGATATACGGAAGCGGAGATGTTGTACTAGAAGTAAAGGGTGATCCCCATGGCAGTAATCTGCCCAAGATGCTGCCTCGAATTGGACTACAGATGACCATACCTGGCAGAATGGATAAGGTAACCTGGTATGGACGAGGACCAGGAGAGTCCTATCCAGACAGCAAAATGGCAAATGCCTTTGGAGTCTATAATGCAACGGTGGATGAGCTTTATACACCCTATACCTATCCCCAAGAAAACGGTAATAGGGCTGATGTAAAATGGGTATCTCTAACCAGCCATTACGGTGTGGGACTATTGGCAGTTGGAATGCCTCAACTGGATTTCAGTGCCCATAGATTCACCACCGAGGACTTGGAAAAAGCTAAGCATACCTGTGATTTAGTGCCTAGGGAGTTTATAACATTAAATCTAGACTATAAGCACAATGGACTAGGAACAGCCAGCTGTGGACCAGGACAGCTTCCTCAATACCAGCTAAAGCCTGAAAAGTTCATCTTTACCTTAAGACTAACTCCCTATTCAAAGCATGGAATTTCACCAGTAACCTTAGCTAAAAAGGTTATTGAAGATTAAAAGCTGGTATTTAATTGACCGGCTATATGTGCTATAATTTTAGTAAAGTTATAGTGCTAGACAGTCGAGATCTATGACTGTCTAGCACTATGTATTAATGAGTAAAAAGGTGTTGACAGCAACCGAAGGGGGACTTGAAATAATATGAGTTTAATAATATTGGATTCAATAGATTTTAAAATAGATATAGATAAGTTGCTAGAAAAATTACATATGGATAGAGACAGTGATTATATAGATGACATCTTGAGGCTAGCCCAAATGGCCAGTGAAATTGGAAAGCCTAAGGCTATGTATAAGGAAGCTATTATCCAGGTAAAGGGTAATGACTATGTTGTAGTGGATGGTATAAAATTTACAAGCCACATTATGAGGGTTAACCTTGAGTCAGTAGATAGAATTTTTCCTTATGTTTGTACCTGTGGCAGTGAATTGAATGAATGGGCAAAATCCTTAGATGATATGCTGGAACAGTACTGGGTGGATAAAATAATGGAGCTGGCCCTTGATAGGGCAGTTGAGGCTTTTGAAAGCCACTTGGAAGAAAACTTTAAACTGGGTACTACATCCAACATGAACCCAGGATCTTTGGAGGATTGGCCTATAAGCCAACAGAGTGAGTTGTTTACCCTTTTAGATAATCCCCGTGAAAAGATAGGAGTAGAGTTGACTGACAGCTACTTGATGCTGCCCATGAAATCCGTATCAGGCATAAGATTTTCCTCCGATATAGACTTTGTTAACTGTCAGCTTTGTCCCAGGGAAAGGTGCGAAAATCGCAGAGCAGCATTTGATGAGCACCTATATAACAAAAGATATAAAGGATAAAAAATAGCCGCGGCATAAGCTGCGGCTATTTTAAATACATTTTTTAATACCTTCCATAGGTTTTTGCTGTTCTTACCATAACCCGGGCATTATCTACGCTAGCATTGGCTGGATACTCACATCCAGTAGCAAGAATAAATCCTCCGTCCTTTTTAAAGGTGTCAATATCTTTCTTGCATTCTTCCTCCACTTCTTCAGGGGCGGCGGACATGATAAAGCTAGGTGGAATACGGCCTATTAAAGTGGTCTGGTGGCCATACTTTTCCTTTGCCTCAGCAAAGGATGAGCAATCATCAGGAACATGGAGGAATGAAATAGCCTGAGGCCTCATCCTTTTTATCTGAACGTCAAAATATATCCCGGTTCCGCAATTGTGTATCATGACCATGCATCCATTATCATGGACAAGATTGGCTAGGCGTTCAACGTATGGTCCTTCCATAGCATCCCACATTTCCTTGCTCATGATGGATTGAGATGCATATAGGGTATCAAACATAATAGCGTGAACTCCTGTTTCAATTAGGGCCTTGCAGTATTCCTCAAGGGTTTGAGTTATAGCTTCCAGGGCAATATGCATGGAATCGGGATCATCAAATAAATCCATAAACATGTCCTGCTGCCCTCTCATCATGCTTAAAATTCCTAAGGGACCAAATACGAAAGCAACTACGGGCTTTTCCTTACCTTTTGCTTTCATCAAAAGATCACATAAACGTATATGCTCGCTCATTCTAGGAGTTTTTCTAGGATTAATGGGCTCAACCTTGGCATAATCCTCAATGGATCTTATAATCCTATCATTGTGTACAGGGCGTGCTGCTGCATCTTTTGGATATTCAATAGGCTGACCAAAGTCTGCGGCTTCTACAGATAGGTCCACCAATGAACAGATAACATCCACATCAAGATCTTCAGTAGCCTTAATTATGGATTCAGCGCATAAATCAGTATCCTGACACCATTTGGCATAGTCGATACCAGTGTATTTTCTAGAAATACTGTTGATAAGAGGATAAACAGGCACGTGATCTGCTTCTTTATGCTGAAGAATTAAAGATACCCTCTCTAGAGAATTCATATTAACGCCTCCTTATAAGTTTAAAAATAATCTATGGCAGTCCACCATTGATAGACTTTCTAGACAATTAGCTTAACCCTACTTTAACATAACAGGAGATTGTTTTTATATTATTTTATTTAGAAAATTTGTAATCTCTTATTTAGATTTGTAAACTCAACATACTAAGCCTCTTCCTTATTGCGCAACTGATTTAAAATACTAAAGCAGTGGTATATTATAGAATATTAGGAAAGGAGTGAAAAACCTATGAGTCAGAAGGTAGTAAAAATATACTATTTGTACCACAGTGGATTTGCAGTAAGAATCAAAGACAGTTTGCTAATTTTTGATTATTACTCTGATGAGCCTCAAGAAGGCCTAAGAGGGTTGAGCAGGGGAACTGTTTCCCAGCAGGATTTAAAGGAAGCGGAAAAGGTTTATGTTTTTGTATCCCATAATCATTTCGACCATTATAATCCTATTGTATTTGAGTGGGATCAGGTCAACAGCAATATTCAATATTTTCTCAGTTTTGATGTAGATGCGCCTGCTAGAGATAAAAGATATTATACTATGAATCCTTACCAGGAATACAAGGATGACTCTATATATGTCAAAACCTATGGCTCTACAGATGAAGGAGTGTCCTTTATGGTAGATATAGAAGGTTTTAGGATTTTCCATGCGGGAGATCTAAATTGCTGGTATTGGTATTATGAATCCACTCCACAGGAGTTAGAAGAGGACGAGAACAAATTTTTAGTGGAATTAGAAAAGATTACGGAAGAAGATATAGATATAGCATTTTTTCCAGTAGACCCAAGATTGCAGGAATACTATTATATGGGGGGAGAATACTTTATAAGAAAATTAGAACCCAAATTATTTATACCTATGCATTTTGGGGATGATTATAGTATAACAAAAACTTTCTCTCAAAGGCTTGCATCCCTACCAACAAAAATAGTAGAATTGTCCTACAGGGGACAAGAAATAATATACCAAAAATAAATGAAAGGGGAATATGTAATGAAGTTTAAAATGGCTCATACAAATTTTAATGTATTAGACTTGGACAAAAGTCTTGCTTTTTACAAGGAAGCCTTAGGGCTAGTAGAACTTAGAAGAGTGGAAGCAGAGGATGGAAGCTTTACCCTAGTATTTTTGGGAGATGAGGCAACAGAGCATCAGATAGAGCTTACATACCTTAGGGATAGAAAAGAACCTTATGATCTAGATGATAATGAAATTCACCTAGCCTTTGTAGTAGATGACTTTGACGCTGCCTATAACCATCATAAGGAAATGGGCTGTATTTGCTTTGAAAACAAGGATATGGGCATTTATTTTATAGAAGATCCTGATGGATACTGGATTGAGATAATTCCACAAAGAGGCTAAATAAAAAGCAGAGTCGATTTTAATCTGACTCTGCTTTTTGATGCTGGCAGCATCCACTGCTGCAATTGTTTTCATTATTTCTACATCCACCACATCCGCTACCGCCACATCCACCGCAGCCGCCGCTACAGCCATAGAACAGATCAGCTGGGGCAAGGCAGCGAGGACAGTGAGTATTTATATCTTCATCGAAAAATGCGCCACAGACTGGGCATTGAATATGCATGATTCTTCTCCTTTGTAGTATAATGCATGTTATAAAACATGTTCTATTATTATACTCTATAAAGAGGTTAATAGGAAATAAAAATGTATATAGAAATTATTGTAAGACCTTAGGCTGCAAATTGACAAGGACTTATAATAATCTATTGTGCTAGATTAAATAAGGCTTATAAACCACAATAATAGTTGGAGGGTTTTATGATTAAATACTATAAAGTAAGAATGATTCATGATGATATTAGAAGGGCAAATACCAATATACCTTTGCCTTATGGTTATTATTTTCGAAACTTTAAGGAAGGGGACCAAGAGATATGGGCCCATATTGAGACTGCTGCTGGTGAATTTAGCAGCATTGACAAGGCCTTAAAGCGGTTTAAGGATGAATTTACAGGTTTTGAATCAGAGCTTGGGTCAAGGTGTTTCTTTTTATGTGATAGCAATGACAGGGTTATTGGGACATCCATGGGTTGGTATGGTAAGGACTTTAATGGAGATATAATTGGCAGGCTGCATTGGGTGGCTATACATCCTGATTATCAAGGGAGAAAGCTGGGCAAACCTTTAGTAGCTAGGGCAATTAAACGAATCCAACAATCTCATGCAAAAGCCTATCTTACTTCTCAAACCACTAGCTGGAAGGCTATAAACATGTATCTAGATTTTGGATTTAAACCCTTATATTTCAGCCATGATTGCAATAAGGCTTGGGAATTGTTGGCCAATAAGTTAAACAGAAAGATAGTTCCTTGACAGAAAATACGGGCTGGTATACTATAAAACTGGAATAAATGATATTTGTTAAGGAGTGTTTTTATGATAGCGATTGGTAGTGATCACGCGGCGTTCACTTTTAAAGAGGAAATCAAGAAATACCTAGAAGAGAAAGGCATTGAATACAAAGATTTTGGCTGTTTTTCAGAAGAAAGCACTGATTATCCAATATACGGTGAAGCAGTAGCCAAGGCTGTGGCCAGTGGAGAGTATGATAGAGGGATTATAATGTGTGGTACCGGCGTAGGAATATCTCTAGCTGCTAACAAGGTAAAGGGAATACGTGCCGTGGTGTGCAGTGATTGTTATACTGCTGCCCTATCTAAAAGGCATAATAATACCAATATTTTAGCCTTGGGAGCAAGGGTTGTGGGTATTGACTTAGCAAAGATGATCATAGATAGCTGGCTAGAAGCAGAATTTGAAGGTGGCAGGCACCAAAGAAGAGTAGATATGATTATGGCAATAGAGGAAAAGAATCTATAATTCTTTTCCTCTATTTATATTTAATAAAACATAAATTCTATTATGAAAGTAGTATAATCACAAATGATAGAATTTTGCTATCAATGATAATCTTTTAATAGGTGGTGGATATTATGCAAAATTATAAGATAATAGAACGGCTAGAAAAGCCTAAGGGAAGAGTCAAAGCTATTTTGGATACTGATACCTTCAATGAAATTGATGACCAATACGCTGTTGCATATATGTTAAAATGTCCTGAAAAGTTTCACGTCATGGCATTTCATGCAGCTCCTTTTTCCAACGATAAGGCTGATAATCCAAAACTAGGCATGTTAAAAAGTTATGATGAAATTAAGAAAATCCTAGAACTAATGGGTAGACAAGATTTATTTGATATTGTATACAAGGGTTCGGAAGCCTATTTAAAAGATGAGGAAACCCCTGTGATTTCACCAGCAGCTGAAAATTTAGTTCGATTAGCCAATGAAATGCCGGAAGGAGAATCTCTGTATGTAATTGCAATTGGGGCTATCACCAACGTTGCATCAGCCCTGCTTATGGATCCCTCTATAAAAGAAAAGATTGTGGTGGTTTGGCTAGGGGGCAATGCCTACCATATGAATGATAATAGGGAATTTAATCTTGCCCAGGATATAGCGGGTGCTAGGGTGCTATTTAATTGTGGGGTACCAGTAGTTCAGCTTCCTTGTGCGGGAGTTGTGGATAAATTAACTATATCTCAACCTGAGATTGAATACTGGTTAAAGGGCAAAAACCCCCTATGTGACTATCTAAGTGATATTACTATAAAAGAAGCAAAGAGATATAGCAGCATACCCACTTGGACTCGGGTTATCTGGGATGTTGCTGCCATTGCCTGGTTTTTGGACCATGATTTTATGCAGGATCGTTTGGAATATAGTCCTATTCCTACTTATGATCACAAGATAGCTTTTTCAAAGGATAGGCATATGATCAGGTACGTTTTTAATATAAATAGAGATAAAATAATCAATGACCTATTTAGTCGTCTTACTGAAAATAGCTGAATAAAAGAAATTATTACATATTAGAAAGCTATAAGGGAAGTGGGCTTTCAAGAATAGCTAAAACCATGTATAATAAAAATAGCTCAAACTTGGAAAATATAAACCACTATTGAGTTAAGGAATGTACTTAAACCCGGGCTAGAGATTGGGCAAAAGCACTAAATAATTTATAGAGGAGGACGCAGAATGGATTCAAAAGAGGCTAAAAAGGACAAGTTAGAGAAAACCTACGGTTATGTGTGGGATAAATATACTGGCAAGGAATTAGATGATCTATTTTCCTTTTCAGAAGGTTACAAAGAATTTATATCCCGCTGCAAAACCGAACGGGAATGTGTTAGTGAATTCATTAGGCTAGCTGAAGAAAAAGGCTATAAGGACTTAGCTACCTTTATAGAAAATGGGGAACCATTAAAAGCTGGTGATAAGGTATATGCCAACAATTCAGGTAAAACCTTGGCCCTATTTGTTATAGGTAGCCAACCCATGGAGAAAGGATTAAGAATTGTTGGAGCCCATGTGGATTCTCCAAGATTAGATTTAAAACAAAATCCTTTATACGAGGATTCTGGATTAGCCCTCTTTAAGACTCACTATTATGGTGGCGTAAAGAAATATCAATGGGTAACTATTCCTTTAGCTATACATGGTGTTGTAATTAAAAAGGACGGTACCGTGGTAGATGTAGTAATAGGAGAAGACGAGAGCGATCCAGTTGTGGGTATAACTGATTTACTAATTCATTTGGCTTCAGATCAAATGGATAAAAAGCTTTCCAAAGCCATTGAAGGCGAAGATTTGAATATATCCCTTGGCAGCATTCCTGTAGAGGACAAAGATGAAAAGGACAGGGTAAAGAAAAATATATTAAAGTTACTCAATGAGAAATATGGAATAACAGAAGAAGATTTTGTTTCTGCAGAGCTTGAGGTTGTTCCAGCAGGCAAGGCAAGGGATTATGGACTAGATAGAAGCATGGTTATGGGCTACGGACATGATGATAGGGTTTGTGCCTATACCGCCTTTAAAGCATTGATGGATATTGAAAATCCTGATAAGACCTGCGTAGCCTTAATGGTGGATAAAGAGGAAATTGGCAGTGTTGGAGCTACTGGCATGACTTCAAGATTCTTCGAAAACGCTGTAGCCGAGATAATGAACTTGATAGGGGATTATAGCGAGCTTAAACTACGCAGATGCTTGGCCAATTCTAAGATGTTATCCGGTGACGTTAGCGCTGCATTTGATCCCAACTATCCTTCAGTAATGGAGCCTAAAAATTCAGCTTATATGGGTAAAGGGATGACCTTTAATAAGTATACTGGGGTAAGAGGCAAAGGTGGAAGCAACGATGCTAACCCAGAGTTTATAGCTGAGCTCAGAACCATTATGGAAAAGCATGATGTAATGTGGCAAACAGCTGAGCTTGGAAAGGTAGACCAGGGTGGCGGCGGCACTATAGCATATATCCTGGCTGAGTATGGTATGGATGTAATAGACTGTGGAGTGCCTGTGCATAATATGCATGCTCCATGGGAAGTGGCTAGCAAGGCAGACATTTATGAAACCATGAGGGGATATAGGGCCTTTTTTATGGAGGCATAAGGATGGATAACCAGTTAATATTGCTTGATACCCATGTGCATACTAGCCAAGTAAGTATATGCGGTAAGATTTCCGCTGACCAAATGGTGAGACTTTATAAAAAAGCGGGGTATCAGGCCATCATAATAACAGATCATTACTGTAAAGAGTATTTTGACGACCTTGGTAACATACCCTGGCAGGAAAAAATAGAATACTTCCTTTCCGGCTATAAGCTGGCTTTAAGTGAGGGCAATAATATAGGGATAAAGGTATTCTTAGGTCTAGAAATTAGATTTACTAATGGACCGGAAGATTATCTGGTATATGGCTTAGATGAGGATTACCTGATAGAAAATCCTAAGCTATACAATGATACCCTAACAAGCTTTAGAGCCCGTATTTCCCAAAGGGATGCCTTAATAATTCAGGCCCATCCTTTTCGAAAAACATTGACCCCGGCATCTCCTGAGTTATTGGATGGAGTAGAAATCTACAATGGCAATCCTAGGCATGATTCTAAAAATGAAATGGCATATGCCTATGCCAGGGATAATAATCTAAAAATGATTGCCGGCTCCGATGCTCATCAAATAGAGGATATAGGAAAAGCAGGGATATGGATACCTAGTTATATAGATTCCATGGATAAGTTTATTGAATGGTATGGCCACAAACTAGAAGGTACAAAACACATCTATATAAATGACAAAGACCAAACAAAAGGAGTCCTATCAGTTTAAGGACTCCTTTTTAATCAAATTAATTATTATTATGATTGTCATCATGAATCACTTGATCAATGACTATAACTAGTGCAAGCAAAAATCCGTAGTCTTCACCTTCTACTATATCAACTCCATAGGTATCAGCAAAGGAGAACCAACGTTTGGATACTTGAGCCACATGTCGTCCATTTTTTCTTATGGAGAAATCCATGCCCAGAAAATTGCCTTCAATAGTAAAGTTGCCTAAAGTGCTTGTAATATTAAACTTGGGTCTAAAGAAAGTAAATTCCTTTTTAACCTTAGCAACAGGCTGCCCTCCTTGATAAATAATGTATTCAGGGAGAAGGCGAAATAGTTTTTGCTCAATATAATAAAGTTCTCGTCCAGCCATATCATAGATTCTAAGTTTGTCACCAATGGCAAAGACCTTGCCTTTGACCATAAAATGATCTTTTCCATATTGATCTTTTATGGTGAAATTATCCCCAAAGGAAAATATTTTTTGCCTTACTATAAATCGCATTTTAAAAAGCCTCCCGTTATTTATTCATTAAACAGCTTTTATATGATTTATTATTATTATGTATCAATTATATATTAGCTTTCTATTTATAGGAAGTAAAATTCCTTTTAAACACAAACATTATTATATATAATAAAGGAAGAATGAACTACTAAAAAGATAAAGGATGGAGGTATTTATTTTGGCAGGTTATTTATTCGTTCATTTTATTGGTGAGGAAAATAACGGTGAGCAGGTTTATTACAGCGTTAGCCAGGATGGCTTACATTGGAAGGATTTAAACAATGGTAGGCCTGTACTGTGTTCTAATATCGGGGAAAAGGGCGTAAGGGATCCCTTTATAATAAGGGATTCTAACAATAATAAATTTTATTTAATTGCTACTGACCTTAAGATAGAGACAAGAAAAGACTGGGAGTCAGCACGAACTAGAGGCAGCCGGGATATTATTGTATGGGAGTCGGAAGATCTTATAAACTGGTCAGAAGAACGTGCATGTACGGTGGGAATCCCAGAAGCGGGATGTGTATGGGCGCCAGAGACAATTTACGATGAGGATAAAGAGGCATTTTTTGTGTTCTGGGCATCTTTTGTAAAAGAACCCAATGAAGCTGAAGGAAAGCATCGGATCTATTCAGCTTATACTAAGGATTTTCGTACCTTTACAAAAGCTGAGAAATATATAGAGCGAGAAAAGGGTATCATTGATACAACCATTATAAAAAGTGAAGGAAAATACTATCGTTTTACTAAAGACGAGACTAATGGAATGATTTATCAGGAAGTGGGAACAAGCCTGTCAGATGGGGATTTTAAGCCTGTACATAGCGAAACCTTGGAAAAACTAAGAGGCCTGGAAGGACCACAATGCTATCAATTGCCTGATGGAAAATGGTGTCTAATTTGTGACCAGTTTGCTGTTGGCAAAGGATATATGCCAATTATTATTGATGATCTGGAAACAGGCAAAATGCGTGTATTAAGTGAAGATTGCTATGATATGGGCAAGACAAAAAAGAGGCACGGCAGTGTAATTGCTCTAACTGATAGTGAATACCAGGCCCTTTTACAAAGATATGGAGCAGAGGAATAATGTATCCGCTAAATTTTTTTGGCCTTTCGGCATAAATGACCGGAAGGCCTAAGTTTTTATAGCGATATTAATCTAGTGTTGGATTGATGATAATATGTTTATAGATGTAGAATTTACTAGATTAATAAGGTAAAATTATTATTAATAGGGAGATAGTAAAACCAAGCTAATGTACTTCTATAATCCAACAACTTATGGAGGTAGGCTATGGCAAAAGAGAAGGAATCAAAAACAGTAGCACATTCTCGTACCGTTATGTCTAGGGTAATGCTGCCTAGTGAAGCAAATTCTGCTGGCAATGTACACGGTGGAGAGATAATGAAGTTTATGGACACTGCTGCTTATGTAACCGCAGTAAAGCATTGCCGTACCAATGTAGTTACAGCTAGGGTTGATGAGTTAGAATTTTATCTGCCCATATTAGTAGGACAACTTGTTACCTGTAGAACTCAGTTAGTTTTTGTGGGTAGAAGTTCGATGGAGGTAGCAGTTAAAGTTGAAGTAGAGGATCTAAAAAGTGATGAGCCTCCAAAAACCGCCCTCAAGGCCTATTTTACTATGGTAGCATTAGATGAAAACTGCAAACCTTGTGAAGTTCCTGGATTAGAGCTGCAGACCCCTGAGGAGAAAGCTTTGTTTAAAGAAAGAGAGAAAATTTATTTGGCCAATAAACGCAAGCGAAAGTCTGAATAGTTATTGGCTAGGAAAGGAGTGTAGATATGCAGCCGCCTTCTGTAGGAAAGAATATATTATATTATCGAAAGAAAAGAAACATGACCATAGATGAATTGTCAAAAAAATCTGGTGTGTCTAAATCCATGCTTTCTCAAGTAGAGCAGGAAAAAACTAACCCCACAGTAGTAACTTTATGGAAGATTGCCCGTTCCTTAGACGTAAGTATAAATCAGCTACTGCAAACCCAGGGAGAGCATAATATAGAAGTTATACGAAAAGGAGACATGCCCATCATTTACTCAGAGGATGGTAAATGCACCTTTAGAATATGCTCATCCATTGACATGGTTGAAAATCTGGAGCTATATCATATGATATGCGAACCTGGTGGAGTAAATATATCTGAGCCACACTACCTTGGAACTCAAGAATTTTTAACAGTATTGTCAGGAAAGATTAAAGTAACCGTTGGAGAAACTTCCAAGATATTAAGCGAAGGCGACTCCGTTAGATACAATGCCGATGTGAGACATTCCATTGAAAACATAGCTAATGGAGAATCTGAAATTTATATGGTGGTTTGGTTTACTAGCTAAATTTGTTGTCCGGTATTTTTAGTTTAAAAATGCCGGGCTTTTTTATTGTTAAAATTTTAGCTTTCGTATTTTCTCATTTTGATACATTAGACAAGGCAACTCATTCATAGTGGTATAGAATTTTCAAAACTTCCTCATTTTTGTAGTTGACACCCTAAGGAAGAGAATATATAATAAAACAAATTCAATATATAGAACAAAATTATTATATAACAAACAATATACAAAGTTTTAGGCAAGGGGGAAGCTGCATAATGGGAAGCAGGGCATTAGATAAGTTTTTAAAAGACAATCTTGCAGAGCTTAAGGAAAAGGGGCTATACAGCGAAATAGATGTATTGACCGGCAGCAATGGACCAATCATACAGTTAGGTAACAAAGATCTAATAAACTTATCATCCAATAACTATTTGGGATTGGCTACCAATAAGCGCATGATGGAAGCTGCCAAAAAGGCCATAGATAAGTATGGTGTAGGGGCAGGCGCTGTTAGAACCATAAACGGAACCATGGATATTCATGTAGAGCTGGAGGAGCTTTTGGCAAAGTTTAAAGGTGCTGAAGCTGCGATTGCACTTCAGTCTGGTTTTAACTGCAATGCCGGAGCTATATCAGCCATAATGGACAAAAACGATGCAATTCTGTCAGATCAGCTAAATCATGCTTCCATTATAGATGGATGCCGATTGGCAGGCTCCAAGATAATAGTTTATAAGCATTCGGATATGGATGATTTGTATAACAAGGCAAAGGAAGCTAGAGAATCCGGGAAATACAATAAAATAATGGTTGTAACTGATGGAGTATTTTCTATGGATGGGGATATAGCAAAGCTGCCTGAAGAGGTGGCTTGGCCGGTAGTACCGTACTTGATGCAAAGATGCCTTTAGTATTAGAAAGAAACTTCAAGCCTGGTTTTAGAATCGAACTGCATATAAAGGACTTGATGAATGCACTAGAGACTGGCCACGGATTAGATGTACCTCTGCCATTATCTAGTCAAGTTCTTGAGATGATGTATGCTCTTAAGGTAGATGGAAAACAAGGAGATGACCATGGTGGTCTTATCCAATTCTTTGAGAAACTTGCAAATGTAGAGGTAAAGAAACAAAACTAAGACATATAAAACAAGCTAGGTAGGAAAAAAACATACTTACCTAGCTTGATTTTTTAATTTTATACTCTATCGAAGCAGCATACTCAAAGAGGTAGAGGCAGGAGATGAAAATGGCTTCCGAAAAGATGTCATGGAACGTTCTACGATATAGAATAAAGAAGTGAATGTAGAGTATATTGGCTTATTATTGGCTTATTATTGGCTAATTAATACCAAATAAGCATTCAGCGGAACTACCTGTTGAATGCTTATTTGTTTAACAACTTTCTTTAATTCAGTAACGCATATTATAAGTATAGTAAAAAATAGCAGAAATATATGGTATAATAATGTATGTCATATATTGACTTTGGAGGTGGATATTGTTATGAAGAGATTAGGCAATAGTGATGTAAAAGTGTCGGATCAAATTTTAGGTTGTTGGGTCATGGGAGGAAGCTATTGGGGCGGCGCAGAAGACAGGGATTCTCTAGAAGCAATCCTAAGAGCTTATGAGGGCGGCATTAATACCTTTGATACTGCATACATTTATGGTCGTGGCCGTTCAGAGCGGATTGTGGGACAGGCAGCAAAGTCAATGCCCCGAGAAGAAATAACTGTCATAACCAAGCTTTGGAAAACAGAAATGGAAAAGGATAAGGTCATTCCTGCTTGTGAGAATAGCCTTAGGGCCCTGGATATGGATTATATAGATGTTTACTTTATCCATTGGCCTTCTGATACAGGTGTACCTATTGGAGAAACCATGGAACAAATGATGAAACTAAAGGAAAGCGGAAAAATTCGCTGCATTGGCTTATCTAATTTCAATTTGGAGCAGATGAAGGAAGCAATGAAATATGGAGAAGTTGATGTTATACAGCCATGTTACAGCTTAGTATGGCGTGAAATTGATAGGGATGGAATATTGGATTTCTGTATCGAAAATAATATTGGAATAATTTCATACTCTACTCTAGCACAGGGTATTCTCACTGGAAAATTTGATGAGAACACCACATTCCCCAGCGACGACGGAAGAAGCCGCGCACCTCTCTTCCAAGGAGAGTATTATAAGGGGGCCCTTAAAGTTACGGAACAATTAAAGCCTTTTGCAGAAAAATATGGGAAGACCGTTGCACAGGTAGCTATTAACTGGACCATGCACAAGGAAGGCATTACAGCACCTATAGTAGGAGCTAGAAATGCTAGACAGGTTGAAGAAAATCTAAAAGCTTCAGGCTGGAAGCTGTCAGAGGAAGACTGGCAAAAAATTGATGAATTCAGCAAGGAGTATGCATATAATCTACCTAAGTTTAGGTCTTTCTTTGACGCTACTATTGTGGAATAAAGAATTAAAAAAACTGCGGAAGTTTTAACTCCACTTCCGCAGTTCTATTTTTCCCTTTACTGAATCTGCATATTGTGAGGGGTTCATACCTACAATACGTTTAAAGGATTGGGAAAAGTAGTTTACAGAGCTAAAATTAAGCATCTGAGCTATTTCAGTGAAGTTGTATTTGCCTTCCCTAATAAGATCCTTAGCCCTTTCCATTTTTAAATGCCTAAAATATTGCATGGCGCTGGTTCTCAGTTTATCTTTAAATAAAGACTTCAACTGAGTGCGGCCAATAGCAAATTTACTGCATAGATCATCTATCATAATATTATTATCAACATTATCCTTCATATAGGCTATTATCCTATTTAATAAATCATCTTCTACCCTTTGTCTAGTAACAAGGGAAAGACGTTTCTTTTTTTCTACATAGGTAGTGTTTCTTATTAAAGTAATTAAAAATAGTTCCAGGTATAATTTTATAAGCTGCTGGGAGCCGATTATGGGCGAATCTTTGATAACCTTTGGACTAATGGCATAATACAGAGGCACATCGAAGGTATTAATTCGTTCTTCTATTATTCTGGCCAATATATTTTTTTCTTCATTGGTTTCAATTCGAAAGATTTTGTTTTCAAAAAACTTCATAGCAGGACTATTGCATACAAAGGACATAACTATTAGGTTGGGTGCGATTCGACCATTTGCCCATACACTATGGAACTCATTGGGTTTATGGAAGATAATATCCCCTTCTTCTAACTTATAACCTTCGGTATCAGCCATTACCTCAGCCTGGCCCTTATCAACATAAAGAAACTCCCAGAAATCATGTTTTTCACCCTGGAACACAAAATCTTTGGCATATTCAAAGTAATAGATACTTACAATTTTCTCAATTTCAATAGTATTTTCAAGTTGTATCAATGGATAAAGGGTCTTATCTCCCATCTTAGTTTTTCTCACCTTTCAATAGTCATGACTAAAATCATAAAAAAAAGGACTTCTTTTATATATAAAAAGTATTTTATATCGTGTAATATATAATTGACAAAATATATTGCCTTTTTAAATCTTATCAAAGCTCTTGGGTAAAATCAATTATATTGGGAAAAATCAAGTTTAAAGATTTATCTTATTAAGCAAAAGAGGTGTTAGAAGTGAAAAAAGGTATAAACATCTGGTCTTTTAGAGGCGGGCTTTCTCCCAGGGAATATATCAGCATGGCAAAGACTGCCGGCTATGACGGAATTGAATTTGCCCTTGATGAGACTGGCATTATTGCCTTAGATAGCAGTGACCATGAAATTAAGGAAATAAAGCGTATGGCAGAGGGAGAAGGGCTAGAAACTCCAAGCCTAGCCAGCGGACTTTACTGGAAATATCCTTTGACCAGCTCCAATGAAGCCATTAGGCAAAAAGCCAAGGACATAGTTAAAAGACAGCTAGATGTTGCAGCCCTATTAGGTGCTGACACCATACTTGTGGTTCCTGGCCTTGTAGGAGCAGACTTTATCCCTGGTGGCGAGGTAATAGAGTATGATGTAGCTTACCATCGCTCCTTGGAAGCATTAACAGAGCTAAAAGAATATGCTGAAAAGACAAAGGTAAACATTGGGCTAGAAAATGTATGGAACAAATTTCTGCTTTCTCCTCTTGAAATGAGAGATTTTGCGGATAAGATAGACAGCCCCTATGTAGGAGTATATTTTGATGTAGGAAATGTACTATATTCAGGGTATCCTGAACACTGGATAAAGATACTAGGCAGCCGAATCAAAAAAGTTCATTTTAAGGATTTTAAAGTGAGCGTTGGCAATATAAACGGCTTTGTAGACCTGTTATCTGGTGATGTAAACTATCCTGCGGTAGTGGAGCAGTTAGAAAAAGTAGGCTATGGCGATTATGTAATTGCTGAGATGGGTGTATACAAAAATTATCCAGATCAAACCATATATACTACATCCATTGCTATGGACAAAATTTTGGGAAGATAGTAAGGAGGAAATTATATGTTAAAGGTAGGATTAGTTGGAATAGGGTTTATGGGTAGAGGCCACTTGGATATATATATGCAGCTTGAAGAAGAAGGCTTTCCTGTGAAATTAGTGGCAATATGTGATATTGATAAGGATAAATTTGAAGGTAAGTTTTTACCTGGCAACCTTGATGTAGGTAATCTAAAATACGATTTTTCAAAATACAATCTATATACCGATTATGATGAAATGTTGGAAAAGGAAGAACTGGATTATATAGATATAGCCCTTCCTACTTATCTGCATGCAGAAGCTACTATTAAAGCTCTAAATAAAGGTATACATGTACTATGTGAAAAGCCTATGGCCTTAAATACAGAAGAATGCCAAGCTATGATTGATGCAGCCAAGGCTAATAATAAAAAGTTAATGATAGCCCAATGTCTAAGATTTTGGCCTGAGTATGAATATCTTAAGAAATGTGTAGATAGCCAAGAGTATGGAAAGGTAGTCAGCGCTTACTTCTTTAGGGGTGGCACCACTCCCAAATGGTCCTATGAAAATTGGCTCCTTGATAAGGAAAAGAGTGGAGGAGTGCTGCTTGATCAGCATATACACGATGTGGACGCTATTAATTGGCTCTTTGGTACTCCCAAAATGGTTACTACTGTAGGCAGAAATGTATTTCCTGGTAGCGGTTATGATGCTGTTTCCACTAACTATATATATGATGATATGGTTATTAATGCCCAGGACGATTGGACCATAAACAGCAAAGATTTTGGTTTTGCCATGACCTTTAGGGTAAACTTTGAGAAGGGCACCCTAATATACGAAGGTGGAAAGCTAACCGTGTACCCTCATGATGGCGAATCCTTTGTTCCTGAGCTAGAAAAGGGTTCAGGATACTATAGAGAGATCAAGTACTTTGCTCAAGCAATTATGGATGATACTCCAATAGAGGTAGCTGATGTTTATAGCACTATGGAAACTATAAGAATAGCCAATGCAGAGCAAGAGTCAGCAGACCAGCTAGGTAAGTTAATAGAGCTTTAGGAGGCATCTAAAAATGTACAATCTTGATATTGGTGTAATAATACCTTTAGAAAGTTTATTAAAAAATGGTGTACAAGAGCTGAAAGATCTGGGTTTAAATACTTGCCAGATTAATGGTTGGAATTGCGAATATTTCACTGAGGAAAATGCTGAAAAGATCAAAACCATGGTAGATGAGCATAACATAAAGATTTCCAGCTTATGGGTGGGTTGGCCAGGTCCTGCTATCTGGGACTTTATAGACGGTCCCTCAACCCTGGGATTGGTACCTAAGGAGTTTAGGTTTGAAAGAATGAAAGCCCTCAAAAAAGGTGCTGACTTTGCAAAGCTTATGGGAATAACCGATATTACAACCCATGTGGGCTTTATTCCAGAGAATCCATCTACTACAGAATATATGGAGACTGTAATGATCATAAGAGATGTAGCTCGTTATTGTAAGAAACTAGGTCTGTATTTTAATTTTGAGACTGGACAAGAGACACCTATTACTTTGCTAAGGACTATTCAGGATATTGGTCTAGATAATCTAGGTATTAATTTAGATCCTGCAAACCTTTTGATGTATGGAAAAGGAAATCCTCAGGATGCTGTTGATATGTATGGAGAATATATAAGAGGAGTACATGTAAAGGACGGCATGTATCCAACAGATGGGCGCAGCCTAGGCAAGGAAACCCCTGTAGGGGAAGGAATGGTGGATTTCCCTGTATTGATAAAAAAGCTAAAAGAACATAATTATAACGGAGCTCTCATAATTGAACGGGAAATATCCGGTCCTCAGCAAAAGGAAGATATTTTAAAGGCCAAGGCACTGCTGGAGGAAATATTAGAAAAACTATAAAATACGGAAGGATGGATATCTTTTATCCATCCTTTTATTATGCCAAGCTTCACTGAGTTAAGCAATATAATAAGCAGATTATATTTTATAGTATAGGTTATAAAGAAGGAATTTTCAAATACTGTGTAGAATAGGGTAGTTAATAAATAGTGTAATTGTAATTAGGAGGGAGCAAGATGTGGAGTCCGGATAAATATTTAGAGAACCTATATGAGAATACCAAGCCCAAATTCAATTTTGATGTTCGGCATATGGACGAATACACTAGATGGAGAGATGGCCTAAGAGAGGTATTTACTAGGGTCTTGGGGGAGTTTCCCAAACAGAAAGTTGATCTAAATCCAAGAATTATAGAGGAAAGGGAATATCCAGACTATTTGCTCCAAAGGGTGGTGTATTATGCTGACGTAGATTTACCAATTCCTGCATATGTGTTAAAATCTAAGAATGCAACCGGAAAACTTCCTGCCGTTATAGCCTGTCACGGGCACGGATATGGGAGTAAGGAAATTGTAGGATTAAATCCAGATGGGACTGAAAACTATTATAATCCTGGTTACCAGCAGAACTTTGCTATAGAGCTTAAAAAAAGAGGATTTTTAGTTATTGCCCCAGATTTGTTGGGGTTTGGAGATAGGCGATTGGATGCAGATAGGAATAAAAATCCTAATGAAAGCTCCTGCCATATAATATCTACATATTTATTGATGCTGGGTAAGACTATGGCTGGTTTGAGAGTATATGATATTATGCGTACCATAGATTATTTAGAAACTAGAGATGACGTAGACATAAATAGGATAGGATGTATGGGCATATCTGGTGGAGGTTTGGTATGCGGCTTTACCACCGCTTTGGATGATAGAATAAAGGCAGCGGTAATTAGTGGCTATACCAATACATTTAAGGATAGTGTTATGTCTATTTGGCATTGTGTTGACAATTTTGTTCCAAAATTAGTTAATTACGCAGAGATGCCGGACATTTTAGGTTTGATTGCCCCTCGTCCACTGCTTATAGAATCAGGGAAATCAGATCCTATTTTCCCCATTGAAGCTGCAAAAAAGGCATATGAAAAGATAAAAGAGATATATAAGTTTTTGGATGCTCAAGATAAGATAGATTCAGACTTTTTTGATGGACAGCACGAGATATCTGGAGCTAAGGCTTATGATTGGCTGGAGAAGT
>ERZ773359.653-NODE-653-length-49587-cov-453.036683_pt1 | contig 49587 bp, 52 predicted proteins | sample MGYA00374955_ERZ773359 | MGnify/ENA primary metagenome ERZ773359 (study PRJEB29098, sample SAMN04486028) | biogas fermenter metagenome | study: EMG produced TPA metagenomics assembly of the Biogas fermentation microbial communities from Germany - Plant 4 DNA1...
TCTGTGAGAGGAAAGCCGCTAGGCTGATCACCTAGCGGCTACCTACTCGATCTTTTTTGGTGCAACGGGTTCTCTAGTTAATCCAGAGACAGGCGGGCGTACTTGAGCAAGGAACTCAGTTTGAGTAGGTCCAGATCCCAGGTGGAGAGCAGGTGCGCTTCTGGTAGAGTATGGAGCAGCTGCTGGTGGTTTAGTTCCGCCAGTGCGGCTCTAAGGTCGTCGGAAGCCTTCCTGTGCTTGGCGGGTTCGCTTAGCGCCGCGTAGATCTGGCATAATAGGGAGAGGTGGAAGATGCGCCAGGGCGCGGTGCGAGCACGGGTCAGGGTCTGGAGGAGGACTTCTTCTGCTTGGTGTGGTGTGCCGCGGTGCAGGTGCACAAGGGCGGTCAGGTATTCCAGGCAGGGATCTTGGGGCGGGACAGGTATGGGAGTGCTCAGTGAAGTGGCGCTGATGGTGAGCTCTCTAAGGAAGTTCGTGAGGGGGGAAGTGGGCAAGGCATCTAGATAGGCTAGGCACTGTTCCGTGAGGAGAATGGAATGCTTAGCCGCCTCCAGGACCAGGTGTTCCCCCAATAGGTCACTGGTGGTGGTTCCCAGGGCGTCAGCCCAGTCCCTGAGGTTGGCCAGGGAAGGCTGGGCAGCGCCGCTTTCCACTTTGCTGAGGAAACTTGCGGAGGTAGGCCCTGCCACATCCTTTTGGCGTAAGCCCAGTAGGCGTCGTCTCTGCCGCAGGCGGTCACCAAGCAAGTTCATGTTCCAACCCCCAAAACATGTAAATGGCACCCTGGTTTTGCACTGAGTGTACCATAAAACCTGGAAAAAGGCAAACTTCCCCATTGTTGACAGTTATTCGCGCCGGGCTGTATAATTACTGTGAGTTCGTGTCAAAACGAGGTGACTTCCTTAGTGGATACCAAAAGGGTTCAGATCAGCATTCCCGCAGCGCTCCTGGCTAAGATCGACCGCCTTGCCCGTGAGGAGAAAATTAACCGCAGTCAGTTTATACAAAATGCCATGCAGTTGTATATAATGGAAAGGGAAGCCCGGAGCCTACAGAGCCTGCAGGAAAAGCTGCGGGTAGGCTACCAGATCATGGCGGAACTCAACCTCACCCTTGCTGAAGAGGGGGACGACGAAGACTTACTAGAAAACTACGAGCGCCAGCTGGCGGAGGCTGAATAGAGTGGACAATGTTTTGCGTGGCGATGTGTTCTACGCCAATCTGAACCCCGTCATCGGTTCCGAACAGGGAGGAGTCAGGCCTGTTTTGATCCTGCAGAACGATGTGGGTAACAAGTACAGTCCCACTACGATTGTGGCTGCCATCACCTCGCGCATCAAAAAGGCTAAACTGCCCACCCATGTGGAGCTGGATAGCTCCAGCTATTCCCTGGAAAAGGATTCTGTGATCCTCTTGGAGCAGATCCGCACCATCGACAAGCGCAGGCTGAAAGAGAAGATTGCCCACCTCGATGAAGAGACCATGGCTGAAATTGATCGAGCCCTGCAGATCAGCCTGGGGCTGGTTAAGTTCTAGCTGAGCTGATGGCAAACACTCACTAGTTGAGTGTTTTTTATTTCTAGGAGGTGCTTCCATGTCCAGCAGACAGCCTCTCATCGGCTTAGTCGCCCAGTATAACAGCGAAAACCCTCACCGCTATTTTATTCACCGTGCTTATGTTCAAGCCATTGCTGACGCGGGCGGCGTTCCCCTGATCGTCCCCCCGCAGCAAGCGGAACAGCTTGGTGCCATCCTTTCCTCGGTGCAGGGAGTGGTCCTCACCGGCGGCGTGGATGTGGACCCCATTCGCTACGGAGAGCAGCCCAAAGAGGGCTGCGGCGAGATCAGTCCCCTCCGGGATGAACTGGATCTGGCTGTCACCGCCTTCGCTCTAGAGCACGATCTGCCCCTTTTGGCCATCTGCAGGGGGATTCAGGTCCTCAACGTCTCCCTTGGGGGCAGTCTAATCCAGGACATCCCCGCTGAGGTTAACGGTGCCCTGAAGCATAGGCAGCAGGCACCGGGCTGGTACGGCACCCATGACGTAGATGTGCAGCCTTCCACACTGCTCAGCGGCATTTTGGGCAGCGGCGGCCTGCGGGTAAACTCCTTCCATCATCAGGCCATCAGGCAGGTGGGCCAGGGGCTGAGGATCTCAGCCACGGCACCAGATGGCATCGTGGAAGCTGTGGAAAGCACTAGGCACCGCTTCGTCCTGGGAGTACAGTGGCATCCCGAACTCATGGCAGAACGCTGCTTGGCTGCCCAGGCAATCTTTAGGCATTTTGTGCAGGCGGCTGCAGTGCAGTAGGTACCTAAGGCAGGATTCTCGTCTTCTGCGGTGAACATGAAAAGCATGTGCATTATGAGGAGGCGAGAATTTGCTAGTAATTAAGAACGCGAAGCTGTACACCATAACCAACGGCATTCAAGGAGGCAGCGTGCTCATTGATGCTGAGGGGACAATTGCCGCCGTCGGTCAGGTGGACATTCCACCCGAAGCCGAGGTCATTGATGCCGCCGGCAAAGTTTTGACCCCTGGTCTCATGGACGCCCACGGACACGCCGGTGCCTGGGAGGAAGGCCTGGGTTGGGAAGGTTCCGATGGCAACGAGGCCACCGATCCCGTCACGCCGCATCTTAGGGTTCTGGACGGCATCAACCCCCACGAAGAGGGCATTGCCGAAGCACTGCAGGCCGGGGTTACGGCCATGTGCGTCCTGCCCGGCAGCGCCAACGTCATTGGCGGGCAGGGTGTGGTGGTGCACCTATATGGCAATACCGTGGAAGAGATGATTATCAAGGAAGACGGCGGTTTAAAAGTCGCCTTTGGTGAAAACCCGAAGCGGGTATACTCCAACCAGAAGAAAGCACCCTCTACCCGCATGGCCACCGCGGCCATCCTGCGGGAGCAGTTGGTTAAGGCCCAGAATTACTTAGCCAAATTGGAGAAAGCTAAAGACGATCCGGACAAAGCGCCCGATCGTGATCTGCGCCTGGAGGTGCTGGCCAGGGTGCTCAAGCGCGAGCTCCCGGTAAGGGCCCATGCCCACCGAGCCGATGATATTATGACCGCGCTGCGCATCGCCAGGGAGTTCAACCTGGATATCAGCATTGAACACTGCACCGAAGGCCACAAAATCGTGGATGAGCTGAGGGAAGCGGGGGTATGGGCCCTGGTGGGGCCAACCCTGTCTAACCGCTCCAAGGTGGAGCTGAAGGAACTTTCCTGGGAGACCTTGAGGGTTTTGTGGGAGGGCGGCGTTCCCATCGCCATCACCATGGACCACCCAGTAATTCCCGTGGGGTATCTTCCCATCGCCGCGGCCCAGGCCGTGAAAGCTGGGCTGCCCTACGAAGAAGCTCTGAAGGCCATCACCATCAACCCAGCCACCATCATGGGGATTGCAGACCGCTACGGTTCCATCGAAGTGGGCAAGATGGCCGATTTGGTGCTCTGGGATGGCGATCCCCTCGCCGTTCAATCCCGGGTGGAAAAAGTGTGGATCCACGGCCAGTTGGTGGTGGAACACTAAGCTTGAGGGGGAGCCTCTGTTCCCCCTATCGGCATGCTCAGGGAGGAAGAGACTTGTTGGAAATCGCATCGCACAGCCCGGAAGAGACCATGCGCATCGCCGAGGCCGTGGGGGAACTGCTGCGTCCTGGCGATCTGCTCAACCTCAACGGAGAGCTGGGCGCCGGCAAGACCCTTTTTGTCAAGGGATTGGCTGCGGCACTGGGTATTCCGGCAGAAATGGTGACCAGCCCAACCTTTTCCATAATCAACGAGTACATGGGAAAAGGCGGGCTGCTTTATCATTTTGATTTTTACCGCCTCCAGGATGAACTGGAGCTGGAGAATATAGGCTACCAGGATTACTTCTACGGCTCGGGCATCACAGTCGTGGAATGGGGAGATCTGTTCCGCGAGCAGCTGCCCGAGGAGCGTTTGGACATTGTCCTGGAAAAAGCGGGGTCCCAGGGCCGGAAACTTACTTTCAGCGGCTGCGGGGACCGCGGCCGGGAAATTGCAGAGCAGGTAAGGAGGCGTCTCGGTGTACATCCTAGGCATTGATACATCGACCATGACTGGAGGCGCGGCGCTGCTCAAAGACGAAGAACTGGTCGGTGAATCCATACTCAATATCCGTACCACCCATTCGGAGCGGTTGATTCCAGCTGTGGACGAGCTGCTGGGCCATGCCCGGATCAAACTGGAAGAAGTTGGGCTGATCAGCGTGGTCACGGGCCCGGGTTCGTTCACAGGGCTGCGCATTGGCCTGGCCACGGCCAAGGGCTTCGGTTACGCCCTGGGCATTCCCCTGGTGGGAGTAACCACCTTAGAGGCCTTTGGCTGGCAGTTCAAGGTGTTTCCAGGCATCGTGGTGGCGCTCATCGATGCCCGCCGCAGATCCGCCTTCTGGCAGGCCTTCCAGGGGGGGAGCGGGCTCACTGAAGCGGGCCACGGCAGTCTGGATGAGGTACTGGGCTGGTGCGGATCCCGATCCGCTGCCCAGTTCTTGTTTGTGGGCGATGGAGCTGTGAGCTACCGGCAGGAGATTGAGGCTGCCCTTTCCAGCGCGGTCTTTGCGCCGCCGGCCCTCAGCCTGCTCCGGCCCAGTGCCGCCGCGCACCTGGGCTACCAGCGCTATTTAGCTGGCGAAGAGGGCGATGCCGTTGCCGTGAATCCCACTTACATGCGTTTGACGGAGGCGGAGCGGAAGTGGCAGGACAAACAGTAACCTATCGCCCCATGACTGTTGCGGATATTCCCCAAGTACACCTGGTGGAGCGCAGGAGCTTCCCGAACCCCTGGTCCAAGAACATCTTCCTCAGCGAGCTGACCCGCAACGACGCCGCCATTTACATCGTGGCGGTTGTGGACGAGCGCATTGTGGGTTATGCTGGAATGTGGATCATCCTCGACGAAGGCCACATCACCAACATCGCGGTTGAGCCAGCCTATCGCCGGAGGGGAATCGGCCGCGGCCTTCTGGGTGAACTGACCAGATATGCTCTGGGGCGCGGAGTTGTGGCCATGACCTTGGAAGTGCGGGTGTCCAATACCGGGGCCCAGGCGCTCTACACCGAGCTCGGCTTTGAGCCCAGGGGCATTCGCCGGGAATACTACCAGGACGATAAAGAAGATGCGTTGATCATGTGGAGGGAATTGGGTGAAGAGCGGACTGACACTGGGAATTGAAACCAGCTGCGATGAGACAGCGGCTGCCGTGATCAAAGGCGGCAGGGAGATTCTGTCCAACGTGGTTTTGTCCCAGATTGATATTCATCAAAAGTACGGCGGGGTGGTGCCTGAGATAGCCTCCCGCCACCATATTGAGGCCGTCTTTCCCGTTATCCAGGAAGCACTGCAGCAGGCGCAGGTGGGCCTGGATGAGATCGAGGTGATTGCCGTCACCTACGGGCCAGGCCTGGTGGGCAGCCTCCTGGTGGGCGTGGCCGCAGCCAAGGCGCTCGCCTTTGCCGCGGACAAACCCTTAGTTGGGGTCAATCATATTGAAGGGCACATTTACGCCAACTTCTTAACCGGCCAGGAGATCAAGCCGCCCCTGGTCTGTCTCACCGTTTCCGGGGGGCATACAGATCTGCTGTTGATTCCCCGTTTAGGGGAATATGAGATCTTGGGGCGCACCCGGGATGATGCTGCCGGCGAAGCCTTTGACAAGGTGGCCAGGGTTCTGGGCCTGCCCTACCCCGGAGGCCCTCAGATTGAGCGGCTGGCCCAGGGTGGCAACAAGGAGGCCATAGCTTTCCCCCGGGGACTTTTGGACGGAGAGAGCTTTGATTTCTCCTTCAGCGGGCTGAAGACCGCGGCTTTGAACTACTTGAATGAAGCCAAGCAGAAACGGCAGGAGGTGCCCCTGGCGGATTTTGCCGCCAGTTTTCAGTGGGCGATCATCGATGTCCTCACCCAGAAGCTGATGGCGGCTGCCCAGGCTTACGGAGTGGATCAGGTGATCCTCTCCGGCGGTGTGGCGGCCAACAAGACGTTTAGGGAGCATGTGGCGGCGGAAGCGGCGGCCAGGGGCAAAGAGCTGCTCTATCCCCCTGTGCATTTGTGCACCGATAATGCGGCCATGATCGGCAGCGCTGGGTATTTCCGCTACCTTGCCGGCCAGCGCAGCGACTACTCCCTGAACGCCGTGGCCAACCTGCGCCTGGGCGATGATTGAGGGGGATATTCGTGCGCGTTGAAGTTATACTAAGTCCCGAAGAGGTGGTACACCACCAGCTGGCTGGCTGGGTGTGCGTAGTCATCGATGTGTTCCGGTTTACCACCACAATCCTCACTGCCTTAGAAGCCGGCATGGAGAGGTTTTTTCCCGTGGACGGGGTGGAGGAGGCCCTGAGCCTGAAAAAGTCCCATCCTGAGCTGCTGCTGGCCGGGGAAAGGAATGCGCTGCAGGTCCCCGGCTTTGATTTTGGCAATTCACCCCTGGAGCACTACGGAAAGAACTACGCAGGGGGCGAGCTGGTCTTTTCCACAACAAACGGCACCAAGGCGGTGCAGGCTGCCCGCGGGGCAGATGCCGTGGTGTTAGCCTGCCTGCGCTCCGCCCAGGCCGTGGCGGACTACCTCAAGGGGCAGGGCCGGGATGTGCTGTTCCTGCCCGCCGGCTTAGAAGGTAAGTTCTCCTTGGAGGACACCTGGTGCGCCGGGCTCATGGCCAAGCTTCTGCAGGCCGGGGAGTACGGTGACGGGGCCCAGGCGGCCATGCTGCTTCATGAGCATGTTCCCCTGGAGGAGCTGGCGCACAGCGCCCACGGCAGGCGCCTGCAGGTTTTGGGCCTGTGGGATGATCTCCACTTCTGCCTGGAATGCAGTGTCTCGCAGGGGGTTGTGCTTTGGGACCAGGAAACGGGATGGGGCGCCTTGGCACGAGAACGCTAGCTTTCGAGAGCTATTTTAGAAAACAGCCCCATTTTGGCCAGAAAAGCCCATTTGTGCCAGATGGGACGGTTTGCAAAAACTGGTGCGGTTGATTAACATATGGTATAGATTTAGCACTCACTGACAAGGAGTGCTAACAAGAGGATACAAAGGGGGTACACACACTTGAACATTAAGCCATTAGGAGATCGCATTGTTCTCAAGGTTGTGGAGGCAGAAGAGAAAACTGCCAGCGGCATCGTCTTGCCAGACACAGCCAAAGAAAAGCCGCAGCAGGGTAAAGTCCTGGCGGTAGGCCCTGGGAAATACAGCGACGACGGCAAGCTGCTGCCCATGAGCGTAAAAGAGGGCGACACCGTTTTGTTTGCCAAGTATGCTGGGACAGAGATCAAGTACAAGGGCGAAGAGCTGCTCATTCTCAGGGAATCTGACCTGCTGGCAATTGTAGAATAACTATAACGAGGAAGGTGAAGATGCATGGCTAAAGAACTGCTCTTTCGGGAAGATGCCCGGAAAAAGCTGGAGCATGGTGTAAACACTCTGGCAGATGCCGTGAAGATAACACTGGGTCCCAAGGGACGCAATGTTGTCATTGAGAAATCCTATGGTTCTCCAACTATTACCAACGACGGTGTGACCATCGCCCGCGAGATCGAGCTTGAGGATCGCTTTGAGAACCTCGGTGCCCAGCTCGTGAAGGAAGTAGCCACTAAGACCAACGATATCGCTGGTGACGGTACCACTACAGCCACCGTTCTGGCCCAGGTCATCGTACGCGAAGGCTTGAGAAACGTGGCAGCCGGCGCTAACCCCATTTTCCTAAAGCGCGGTATTGAGCAGGCAGTGGAAGCTGTCGTAGCCGAGATTAAGGCAACTGCCAAGCCCATCGAGACCAGGGAAGCCATTTCCCAGGTAGCGTCCATTTCCGCTGGCGACAAGCAGATCGGCGACCTCATCGCTGACGCCATGGAAAAGGTGGGCAAAGACGGAGTCATTACTGTAGAAGAGTCCAACACCATCGGGACCACCCTGGAAGTTGTGGAAGGTATGCAGTTTGACCGGGGCTACATCTCCCACTACATGGTCACTGACACCGACCGCATGGAAGCCGTCCTGGAAGATGCCTATATCCTGATTACTGACCGCAAGATCAGCGCCGTGGCTGACCTCCTGCCTGTGCTGGAGAAGACCATGCAGATGGGCAAGCCTCTCCTGATCATTGCTGAAGATGTGGAAGGAGAAGCCCTGGCCACGCTGGTCCTGAACAAACTGCGGGGTACCCTGAGTGTTGCCGCCGTTAAGGCTCCCGGCTTTGGCGATCGCCGCAAGGCCATGCTGGAAGATATCGCCGTGGTAACCGGTGGACAGGTGGCCAGCGAAGATCTGGGTATCAAGCTGGAGAATGTAACCCTGGATATGCTGGGTCAAGCCCGTCAGGTAATCGTAACCAAGGAAGAGACCACCATCGTGGATGGCAAGGGCACGGCCGACGCCATTCAAGGACGCATTAACCAGATCCGCGCCGAGATCGAAGAGTCCACCTCCGACTACGACAGGGAGAAGCTCCAGGAGCGCTTGGCTAAGCTGTCCGGCGGCGTAGCGGTGATTCAAGTTGGTGCCCCCACTGAAACCGAACTCAAAGAGAAGAAGCACCGCATCGAAGACGCCCTGTCGGCCACCCGTGCAGCCGTGGAGGAAGGCATTGTGGCAGGCGGCGGAACCATGCTGGTTGACGCCATCGGTGCCCTGGATGGCCTGGAGCTGCAAGGCGACGAGGCCACCGGTGTGAACATCATCCGCCGTATCTTGGCTGAGCCCTTGAAGATGATCGTGAACAACGCAGGCCTGGAAGGGGCCGTAGTTGTGGAGAAGGTGAAGAGCTCGCCCAAGGGCGTAGGCTTCGATGTACTCACCGAGGAGTATGTGGACATGGTTGAGCGGGGCATCATCGACCCGGCCATGGTCACCAGGAGTGCTCTGCAGAACGCAGCCTCTATCGGCGCCATGATCCTCACCACCGAGGTCCTGCTGGTAGACAAACCTGAGGAGAATCCTAACCCAGCCGCTGCCAACATGGGCAACATGGGTATGATGTAAGCTGTAAGCAAACGACTCAAAGACTCCGCCTGCACAGGCGGGGTCTTTTTAAGTTAACACTGGATTTACAAGGGATCAGGTCCGAGGTGGCGAAAATACTAGTACGAAAATCGTCAACAGGTGGGATAGGGTTGCGAGTGAAGGTTCTGATCAGCGCAGAAGAAATTGCACAACGGGTGCAGGAGCTGGGGCGGGAGATCAGCGGGGATTACCAGGGCAGAGACCTTCTGGTGATCGGCATTCTCAAAGGTGCTGTGGTGTTCATGAGCGACTTAATCAGGCAGATTTCCGTGCCTTTGGAAGTGGACTTCATGGCCATTTCCAGCTACGGCCAGGCCACCGAAACCTCGGGGGTGGTTCAGCTGCTCAAAGATCTGGACCAGCCCATTGAAGGCAAGCACGTGCTCATTGTGGAAGATATTATTGACTCCGGGCTCACTTTGTCTTACCTCCATCAGCTGCTGCAGTCGCGCAATCCTGCCACTTTAAAGACCGCCGTGCTCCTTGACAAGCCTGAGCGGAGGCGGACCGAGTTCACCCCTGACTACGTTGGTTTCACCATACCCGATGAGTTTGTTATAGGATACGGCTTAGATTACAATCATAAGCATAGGGAACTGCCCTACGTGGGTGTGCTCGAGAATTGAGGCGGAGGGTTGCTTGTTGAAGCGGATCTTAGTAGTTGATGGCGGCTCTCTACATGCCCAGGATGTAGCTAGGCAAGTGCGCAAGTTGGGTGTTTTCAGCGAAATCGTCCCTGGTTCTGCCGCGGTTCAGGTGCTGCAGGGGCCCGAGCCTGACGGGATCATTGTCACGGGGATGGTTTCTCCGCGCTTAGACGAACTCCTTTCCAAGCTGTCCGTGCCCATGCTGCAGCTGGGTGAGGAGTTTCCCCCCGATTCCAGGCTGGACTCTTTTTTGTCGGAGGCCTGCGGCAGTGAACGGGATTGGAGCATGGACCGTTTCCTGACTGAGGCGGTGGACAAAATCCGCGCCCAGGTGGGGAGCGCCCGAGCTATCTGCGGGTTGAGCGGAGGTGTGGATTCTGCCGTGGCTGCCGTCCTGGCCCATCGCGCCGTGGGCGAACAGCTCACCTGTATCTTCGTGGACCACGGGTTTATGCGGGCAGGCGAGAGTGAACAGATCGTGGCAACCTTTAGGGAGGGCTTCGGCATTCCCCTAGTCCACGTGCAGGCCCAGGACCGTTTCTTGAGCAAGCTGGAGGGAATCGAGGATCCAGAGCAAAAACGCAGGATCATAGGCATAGAGTTTATTAGGGTGTTTGAGGAAGAGGCGGCCAAGCTGGGCGATGCGGCGTTCTTGGTGCAGGGGACCGTCTACCCCGATGTGCTGGAAAGCGGTGTGGGGCCGGGCACCCTGGTGAAATCCCACCACAATGTGGGAGGACTGCCCGAAGACCTGCGTTTTGAACTTGTTGAGCCGCTGGCCGTGCTCTTTAAAGATGAGGTGCGCCAGCTTGGCGAAAAGCTGCAGCTGCCCAAGGAAATCCTGTGGAGGCACCCCTTCCCGGGGCCGGGCTTGGCCATCCGTGTTCTGGGGGCCGTGACCCGGGAGAAGCTGGACATCTTGAGGAAAGCGGATGCCATTGTTATGGAGGAACTCCGCCGGGCAGGATGGTATGACAAGATTTGGCAGGCCGCTGTAGTGCTCACCAACGTGCGCAGCGTTGGGGTGCAGCGAGGCGGAAGGACCTATGATTACGTGGTCGGCCTGCGCTTTGTGGAGAGCAGGGATGGTATGAGTGCCGATTGGGTGCGCGTCCCCCACGACCTACTGGCCGGCATAAGTGCGCGTGTGCTGGGGGAAGTTCAAGGGGTTGGCAGGGTGGTTTATGACATCAGTCCAAAGCCGCCGGCCACCATCGAGTGGGAATAGGATTGGGGGTGAGGTTATGATTAAGTACGACGAGAACGGTCTAGTGCCAGCCATTATTCAGGATACCCAAGGAAGGGTTCTGATGATGGCGTACATGAACGAGGAAGCGTTCAACAAGACGCTGCAGACAGGAGAGACCTGGTTTTACAGCCGCAAACGAAAACAGGTTTGGAAAAAGGGTGCTGAATCAGGGAATGTCCAAAAAGTGCGGCGCATTACGGCAGACTGCGATCGGGATACGGTTTTAATCATCGTGGACCAGCACGGCCACGGTGCCTGTGATGATGATGGAGAGTCTTACACTTGTTTTCATAACCTGATTATGTCCGATGGCCCTGACCAGAGTGATCTTCTCCCGCAGCGGGAAGCCCTCTCCTGGCTGTATGCCAACATAGAAGACCGCAGGCGTTCGCCTAAGGTAGGTTCGTATACCAACTACCTGATGGATAACGGCCTGGACAAAATACTGAAGGCTTTTGGAGAAGAAGCAACCGAAGTGATTATCGCCGGGAAAAACCAAGAAGACGAAGAGCTGGTTTACGAGGTGAGCGATCTCCTCTATCACCTCTTAGTGCTCTTAGTCTTCAGGCGCATTAACTTAGAGGCGATCTGGGAAGAGCTCCTGGGCCGCTCCAGCCTGTCGGGCAACTAGACTCCCCAGGCGGAGAGCTTCTCCTCCAGAGACTTCTCCGGACGAGAAGACACCTCCCGCGAGTGGGAGGTGTTTTTGCGCTCACTTGAAAAAGCGGTGGTTGCCAATTGTAACGGTGGGAGTCCTGGTCCACACCCAGGAACCTGACCCTACCTTAGCTGGGGCGAAGAACCCCGTGGCGCCCCTGCTGGGGTCCCAGCCCGCCAGGGCATCGGCCACGGCATCCTTCGCCGTCTGGCTGGCCGGGCTTTTGATGGCGCCGTTCAATACCGGCTCGTATTGATAGTACCGTCTGCCGCCTGAGACGATTACCTGGTAGATTACGCCTTCCAGGCTGTTGGGGTAATCGGGATGCACCAGGCGGTTGAGCACAGTGGCTGCCACTGCCACCTGGCCTTCGTAGCTTTCACCCTTGGCTTCCGCATGGACCAGGCGGGCCAGGAGATCCAGCTCAGCGGCGGAGAAGATCGGCGTCAGTTTTTCAGAGATGGTTATGTTCGCGCCCGTGACCACCACCTGTTTTTGGAGCTGTTTGTAATGCAGCGCATTGATGGTGAGGGTGTAAGTACCAGGTGCGAGGTTTTGGAACTCAAACACGCCCCCCTTGATGGAGGTACTGTGACTGGGTCCGCCAGAACGGGTGAGGGTTGCCTGCCCGTCCCACAGCTTCAACCCCGAGCGGGCATCCTGGACTGTTCCCGTGAGGGAGGCTTTGGCACCGCCGGTCGGTGGACTGCTGGGGTCGCCAGTCGGCGGAAGGGCATTGAGGCACCCTCCGAGAATTATGGCAACAAGAAGAATGATTGAGAGCATAGATAACTGCCGCAACTTTACTGTTCCTTCCTTCCATTTTTGTCGGTATTTTCTGCAGGTCCTACTTCTCCCTGAAGCCGTGCTGACCTGCAGGGAACCGCTGGAAAAACTGTTCTGGACAGGAAGGTTTTTTGCTTAAGGAGATGAAGATGGACTATTTGCAGAACCTAAACCCCAACCAAGAACTGGCAGTGACAACCGTAGAAGGCCCACTTTTGGTGGTGGCCGGCGCCGGCAGTGGCAAGACCAGGGTGCTCACCACCCGGATTGCCCATTTGATTAAGGCTCACCATATTCCTCCGTACAGGATCGCCGCGGTCACCTTCACCAACAAGGCCGCCCAGGAGATGCGCGACCGCCTGCACACCCTAATTGGGCCCAGTGCCGGACAGGTGGTGATGGGCACCTTCCATTCCCTCTGCGTGCGCATTCTGCGTTCGGAGGCGGCTTATGCTGGTTATGGGCCGGGCTTCCAGATTTTCGACGAAGGTGAGCAGCTGGCTGTGATCCGGGAAGTGTGCAAGGAGCTGAATCTGGATCCCCAGCGCATTCCGCCCAGGGGGCTCCTGGGGGCCATCAGCCGGGCCAAGGATGAGCTGATTACGCCTGAGGAATACCCCGCGGGCGGGGATTATTGGGAGCAAATCGTGGCCAAAGTGTATGCCAAGTACCAGGAGAAGCTCATGGCCAGCAACGCCCTGGACTTTGACGACTTGATCATGGCTGTGGTGCGTATGTTCCAAAGACATCCCGAGGTGAAGCGCAAGTATCAGGAGCGTTTTGACCACATCCTGGTGGACGAGTATCAGGACACCAACAAGGCGCAGTATGTGCTCGTCCACATGCTGGCCCAGCGTACGGGTAACATCTGCGTTGTGGGTGATGAAGATCAGAGCATCTACGCCTTTAGGGGGGCGGATATTCGCAATATCCTGGAGTTTGAGCGGGATTTCCCCGGGGCGACTGTGGTCAAGCTCGAGGAGAATTACCGCTCCACGCAGAACATCTTAGGCGCTGCCAACTCCGTGATCAAGAATAACACGGAGCGGAAAGAAAAACGTTTGTGGACTAAGCGGGCGGAAGGCGATAAGGTGGTGTTTTTCCAGGGGGCCACGGAATGGGAAGAAGCCCGCTTTACAGCGGAGGCCATCCGGGAGCTGCAGAAAAGGGACGGCCGGGCGTTTCGGGATGTGGCCATCTTGTACCGGACCCACGCCCTTTCTCGGGTGCTGGAGGAAGAATTCATGCGCAGCGGCGTCCCTTACCGCATCATCGCTGGCTTGCGTTTTTATGATCGCAAGGAGATCAAAGATCTCATGGCCTATCTGCGTTTGGTCCACAATCCCCACAACGACATCAGTTTTCTGCGCGTCGTGAACACCCCCCGCCGGGGCATCGGCGACGTAACCATAACCCGCCTGACCGCGTACGCCCAGCAGTTTGGGATCAGCCTCTTCAGCGCCCTTTCCTACCTGGATGGCGTGGACGGCCTCGGTGGCAAAGCGGTCAGGGCACTGCAGGGCTTTAAGGAACTGGTGGACGGTTGGCACAGCCGGCTAGATGAGCTGACCGTCACAGAACTGGTCACGGCTGTCCTGGAAGAGAGCGGGTATTTAGGGGAGCTGCAGGCCCAGCGCGACCGCGATGCCCAAGAGCGCTTAGAGAACCTGAAGGAGTTCCTCTCCCTGGCCCAGCAGTTCGAGGATCTGGGAACCCTCTTGGAGTATGTGGCCCTGATCAGCGATGTGGATACCTATGATGCGGAAGCCGATGCCGTGAGCATGATGACGGTCCACGCCTCCAAAGGGCTGGAGTTTCCCGTTGTGTTCATTGTGGGTTTGGAAGATGGGCTCTTTCCCCATGCTCGTTCCGCGGAGGAAGCTGGGCAGCTGGAGGAGGAAAGGCGCCTCATGTACGTGGCCATGACCAGGGCCCAGGAGCGCCTGTTCTTGACCTGCGCCGGGCAGCGCACCCTGTTTGGGGCCACCCGCCTCAACGCAGTCTCCAGCTTCGTAGGGGAGATCGATCCCCAGTATCTGGAGGAAAAGGGAGCTGGCGTCCCGAGCCTTCCCCGCATGACCACTGCTCCTGCCAGGCCCGCTCGCGGCGCCGGGGCAGAATATGGTGTGGGGGATAAAGTGGAGCATAAGATCTGGGGCCGCGGCATGGTCGTGGCCGTGAGTGATTCAGGGGGAGACTTGCTTTTGACCATCGCCTTTCCCAATCAGGGACTTAAGAAGGTCATGGCTCATCTGGCCCCCATCACTAAAGTTTAGAGGGGAGGAACACCTGCAGTGGAAGAGGCTAAGAAACGGATTGAGGACCTGCGCAGGGAGATTAGGGAGCATGACTACCGCTACTACGTACTAGATGATCCCATCATCTCAGATGCCCAGTACGATGCCCTCATGCGGGAGCTGATGGAGCTGGAAGAGAAGTATCCCCAGCTCGTTACGGCTGATTCGCCCACGCAGAGGGTGGGCTACGCGCCCAGCCTGGGATTTGAGGAAGTGATCCACGGTGAGCCGCTGCTCAGCTTAGGTAATGCCTTTTCCCTGGAGGAGCTGGAAGCTTTCCAGGAGCGGGTGGAGAAACAGGCGGGTCGGCCGGTGACTTTTGCCTGTGAGCTTAAAATCGATGGCCTTTCCGTTTCCCTGAACTATCAAGACGGTGTTTTCGTGCAGGGAGCCACCCGGGGCGATGGCCGCACCGGCGAAGATGTCACCGCCAATCTGCGCACCATCCGTTCCCTGCCGCTGCGGCTCAACGAGCCCAGGACCATCAACGTGCGTGGGGAAGTGTTTATCAACCGGGAGGACTTCCTGGCCTTCAACGAGGAGCGCAAGCGCAAGGGTGAAAGCGTGTTTGCCAATCCCCGCAATGCGGCGGCCGGTTCCCTCAGGCAGCTCGATCCCCGCTTGACCGCCCAAAGGCCCCTGGATATCTTCCTCTTTGCAGTGGACTCGCGGCTGCATGACGAACTGAAAACGCAGGGGGAAGCCTTAGAGTACTTGCGCCGCTTGGGCCTGAAGGTGAACCCCCATTACCGCATCTGCCGCACCTTCCCTGAGGTGCTGGAGTTTATCCGCACCTGGGAAGAAAGGCGGAGTTCCCTGCCCTATGAGATCGACGGGATCGTGATCAAGGTCAACGAGTTTGCCCTGCAGCGTGCTTTGGGCAGCACGGCGCGCAGTCCCAGGTGGGCTATTGCTTACAAGTTCCCTGCTGAGCAGGTAATCACCAGAGTGCGCAGCATCATCGTGCAGGTGGGGCGCACGGGGGCCCTCACGCCCTTAGCCGAGCTGGAGCCCGTCACCGTGGCGGGATCCACTGTGAGCCGGGCCACTTTGCACAACGAGGACATAGTAAAAGACAGGGACATCCGCATCGGCGATTACGTGGTGCTGCAGAAGGCCGGGGATGTGATCCCCGAGATTGTCCGCTCCCTGCCGGAAAGGCGCGAGGGCAGTGAAGTGATCTTTAAGATGCCGGAGCACTGCCCGTCCTGCGGAGAGAGAGTTGTCCGGGAGCCGGGGGAAGCCGTGGTGCGCTGTGTGAACAACCAGTGCCCTGCCCAGCGCAGCGAAAGGCTGATCCATTTTGCCTCCAAGGGCGCCCTGGACATTGAGGGTTTGGGGCCCGCCATTGTGGGGCAGCTGGTTGGTGCGGGACTGGTGCGCACGCCCGCGGACTTCTACAAGCTCACCAAAGTTGATCTCCTGCAGCTGGAGCGTTTCGGCGAGAAGTCAGCGGAAAACCTGATTACCGCCATCGCCGCCAGCAAGCGCCAGCCCATGGCCCGGGTGCTGTACGGTTTGGGGATTCGCTTCGTTGGCGAGGAAGTTGCCAGGGAGGTGGCCCAGGCTGCAGGCAGTTTCCAGAGGTTGATGCAGCTTGGCAGGGAGGAACTCATGGAGATTCCTGCTGTGGGCGAGAAGATCGCCCAGTCCATCCTGGACTTCTTTGCCGTTCCTGAGAATCGGGCCTTGGTGCAGGAGCTCTTAGATCTGGGCCTGGCCCCGGAAGCAGAGCCGCAGGAAAGGGCTGACGTTCTTGCCGGCCTGACCTTTGTGGTAACCGGCCGTTTAGAAGGGTTTACCCGTTCGGAAATCGAAGAGTTTCTGCGTTCCTTGGGTGCCTCCGTGTCCTCCAGCGTGAGCAGGCGCACCAGCTTCCTGGTGGCGGGCCCGGGGGGAGGCTCAAAGCTGGATAAGGCTGTGGAGCTCGGGGTTCCCATACTGTCAGAAGGGGAGCTGCTGGATTTCTTGGCGGAAAGAGGTGTTGAGCTTGATCAAGCGTGAGGAAGTGATCCGCATGGCGGAACTGGCCCGCTTGGAGCTGAGTGAGGAAGAGATCGATCTGTACTGGCAGGATCTGAACAGCTTTCTGGTTTCCGGCAGGAAACTGCAGCAGGTAGATGTGAGCGGAATCGAAGGGACCAGCCATGCCATGGCCGTAAGTTCGCCCTTGCGCAGCGACCGTGTGGGCGAAAGCCTTCCCCAGGATGCTGTGCTTGCCGCGGGGCCGGAGGTCATGGATGGCTATTTCAAGGTCCCCCGGATTGTGGAGGAGCAGCAATGAGAAAACTAGCGCACCTGCTCCAAACCGGCGAGGTATCCAGCACTGAGTTGGTCCGCCGCTGTCTGGAGCAGATCAAAAAGACCCAACCGGTCATCAACGCCTTTATTACCGTGGACGAGGAAGGAGCCTTGGCCCAAGCGGCCCAGTCCGATGCGCGCCGCGCCCGGGGCGAGGCCCTGTCTCCGTGGGATGGAATTCCCTTGGCCATCAAGGACAACATCTCCACGCAGGGGCTGCGCACCACCTGCGCGTCACGCTTTTTGCGGAATTATACGCCGCTGTACGATGCCACGGTGGTGGAGCGGGTGAAGCAGGCGGGCCTCCCCATTTTGGGCAAGACCAACCTGGATGAGTTCGCCATGGGCTCCTCCACGGAGTATTCCTCCTTCGGCGTGACTAGAAACCCCCACGATGTGGAGCGGGTGGCGGGTGGCTCCTCTGGAGGCTCCGCGGCCGCGGTCGCGGCAGAACAGGCTCCGTGGTCTTTAGGGACAGATACAGGCGGCTCTATCCGCCAACCGGCTTCTTTCTGTGGTGTGGTGGGACTCAAACCCACTTACGGTCGTGTTTCCCGCTACGGAGTGGTGGCTCTAGCTCCCTCGTTGGATCAGGTGGGCCCCATGGCCAGGACGGTGGAAGGTGCTGCCGTTTTGTTCTCCCTCATTGCCGGAACCGACTCCAGGGACGCCACCTCAACCGGGGCCAGCCCCTTTCAGGTTCCCGTTTGGGATCCAAAGGTGGTCCAGGGGCTGAGGGTTGGGGTGCCCGAGGAGTTCTTCAGTACAGGCCTGCAGCCGGAAGTGGAGGCGGCTGTGCGCCGCTCCCTGCAGGTGCTGGAAGAACAGGGAGCAGTGCTTCAGCCCATTTCCCTGGCCACCAACCAATATGCCATCGACACTTACCTGACTCTGGTAACTGCGGAAGCCAGTTCCTGCCTAGCCCGCTTTGATGGCGTGCGCTATGGTGAGCGAGTGGCAGCTGAAGACAGCAACACCATGTTTGCCAAGAGCAGGGGGGCGGGTTTCGGTCCAGAGGTCAAGCGCCGGATCATGCTGGGCACTTACGTACTCAGTGCCAGCCACTATGAAGCCTATTACGAACAGGCGCAGCGGGTGCGCACCTTAATTAAGCAGGATGTGGCCCGGGCATTTGAAGAGGTGGATGTGATCATCACTCCCACAACCCCCAGCACCGCTTTTCGAATCGGCGAGAAACGCAGTCCTCTGGAAATGTACCTTTCCGATTTGTACACAGCCACGGCGAATTTGAGCGGCATCTGCGCCTTGAGCCTGCCCTGCGGGTATGATTCGAGGGGTCTGCCCGTGGGACTGCAGATCATGGGCAATCACTTCCGGGAAGAGCTCATCTTCCAGGTGGCCCATGTAGTGGAAGAGAGTGTAGAGAGGGGGGCCCAGCGTGAACTATGATGTTGTCATCGGTCTAGAGATCCATGTGGCTCTGCTCACGGACAGCAAGTTTCTGTGCGGCTGCTCCACTGCCTTTGGGGCGCCTCCCAATACGCAGTGCTGCCCGGTCTGCCTCGGACTGCCCGGGACTCTGCCCGTGGTGAATGAAAAGGCTGTGGAATACGGGGTGAAGGCAGGCTTGGCCCTAAACTGCGAAGTTCACTGCTTCAGCAGGTTCGACAGGAAGAACTATTTTTACCCTGACCTGCCCAAGGCGTACCAGATCACCCAGGACACCTATCCCCTGTGCACCAACGGCTTTTTGGAATACTATATCGACGATGAACTGTGTAAAACGGCCATCACCCGCCTGCACTTGGAGGAGGAGGCGGGCAAGCTGATCCACAGCAGCGGCAGTATTGTGGATTCCGAGTATTCCCTGGTGGATTACAATCGGGCCGGCATTCCCCTCATCGAGATTGTCACGGCACCTGATATCACCAGCCCCCGCCAGGCGCGCCTCTTTTTGGAGCAGCTCAGGCTGCTCATGCGCTGCATTGGCGTTTCGGATACGAAGATGGAAGAGGGTTCCCTGCGCTGTGATGCCAACATCTCTCTGAAACCAGAGGGCAGTATGGTTTTGGGCACCAAGGTGGAGATCAAGAACCTCAACTCCTTCCGGGCTCTGGAGAGGGCTCTGGAGTATGAGGTTTCCCGCCAGGGTATGGTGCTGGATAGGGGTGGAAAAATTAAGCAGGAAAGCAGAACGTGGGATGAGCGCAGCGGCAAGACTATGCCCATGCGCTCCAAGGGAGACGCCCCCGACTACAGGTATTTCCCCGATCCTGATCTGCCGCCCCTGCGCCTGGATCCGGCCTGGGTGGCCCAGATAAAGGATACCCTGCCTGAGCTGCCCCTGGAGCGCCTCCATCGCCTGGAAAGGGACTTTGGGCTGTCCCGCTACGAAGCCACTTTCTTGGTGAACTACCCGGACTTTGGCCAGCTTTTCCTGGAGCTCGCCGCGGCTGGAGAGGACAATACGGCGCTCGTCAACCTGCTCATGGGTGACTATGCCCGTCTGGCCAGGGAACACGGGCACTTGGCGCCGCAGCGCATCGCTGAACTTTTGACCATTTTACAGGAAGGGCTGATCACCCAGAACCGGAGCAAAGCGGTGCTGGAGGAGCTGTTCCGCTCGCCCCTGTCGCCCAGGGAGATCGTGCGGGAGAAAGGCTGGGAAGTGCTCAGGGACTCCTCCCAGCTGGGAGCGGTTGTACAAGAGGTCCTGGCTGCCAATGGGGATCTGGTAGCCCGCTACAGGGCTGGAGAGGAAAAGCTGTGGGGCTTTTTCGTTGGCCAGGTGATGCGGGCTGCCGAAGGTAAGGCTGATCCCAAGTTGGTGAATGAGCTGCTCCGGGAGGTGCTGGGAAAGGCAGACTAACGGGAGCGGAGTGGTCTTTGGAAAAACTGGAAAACGGGAGGAGTTTTGCCCGCTGGAGGGAATACAAGCAGTGAAGGGCAGGAGTATCTATGGAGAATGTTCTGTTTTTCTTTGCTAACCTTCCCGTCTACTCTTACGGTGCCATGCTGGGGCTGGGCTTGTTGATCGGCTCCTACTTAGCGCAGAGGGAAGGGAAACGCAAAGGCATCGGTGCAGATTTTGTCTTTCACTTCATTGTCCAGGCGACCCTGGTTTTCATCCTCGCGGGCCGCATCGGCTGCGTCTATCAGGTGCACGGCTGGCGTGTGCTTCTTTATCCCTGGGTGTTGTTCAGCGGCGTTCAGCTGCACGAATACGCTGGCCTGGTGGCAGTGGGAGTGTATACCGTCTATTTTCTTTGGAGATATCCTCCCAATCCGGCCGCCTTCTTGGACGCCCTGACTCCCGCGGCAGCACTCATGCAGTCCCTGGCCTATTTGGGATCCACCGTGCTGGGCAGGGAGACCACCAGCCCCTGGGGCGTGAGTTTGGGCGAGTTCAGCCTCCACCCGCTCCCTTTGTACGCGGCCTTGCTCTACTATGGCGTTTTTTCCTTCCTCTGGAGGATGAGGCGCAATCTGCGCTACGATGGGCAGCTGTTCCTTGGTTACCTGGCCCTCTCTGCACTGGCTCAACGCCTTTTGATGCCGTTTAAGGAAGTGGCCGGCGAGTCTGCCCTGCCCTGGCTGTACACCTTAGCCTTTGTGGTGTTCGGCTTGATTTGGCTCTTTTTGTTCATGCAGTCGCCCTTCACCGATGTGCGGCGCCGCAGGCATTTGCGCGGCTGGCGGTCCTGGCTCGTGTATCTGGCATCGCTCATGGGAGTGGGACTGCTCATGGTTAAGTTCTTTTACTGGCGCTTTGGTTAACAGGGGGTGGAGGCATGTTGAAGGATTGGGTAAGGGCTAAGCTGGAGGAGGAGTCCTACCGGCTTACTCCCCAAAGGAAGGCCGTCTTGGACGTGCTCATAGCCAATGCCGAAGACCATCTTTCTGCCGAAGAAATCTACATGCACACAAAAGAGCTCCACAGTGAAATAGGGCTGGCCACTGTGTACCGGAACCTGGAGATCCTGGAGAAGCTGGGGATTGTGCACCGCTTTGATTACGGTGATGGCCAGAGCCGCTACGAGATTAAGCTGGGTGATGAGGAGGAGCATTACCACCATCACCTCATCTGCAAGCAGTGCGGCTACATCGGTGAGTTCCACAGCGACCTTTTGGAAGCTATCGAACAGCGCATTGAAGAAGAGAGCGGGTTTCAGGTAACCGATCACTGCCTGCGCTTTTTCGGGCTGTGCGCCCAGTGCCGCAAGAAGTCCAGTACTTGACATTAGGGCAGACACATTGTATCATAAGTGCAATCGAGATAGGTGCGTTGATGGGGAGGAGTACACAGCTAACCCTTGCAGAGAGGAAAGCCTGGCGGTGCGAGCTTTCTAAGGAAGTGGCCGTGGAAGTCGCCCCGGAGCTTCTTAGGTGAAGTTTAGTAGCTTAAGACGGTGGTTCCGTTATAACCTCCAACGAGGGCTCCCCGGCTAGCTGGGGGGAACTAAGGTGGTACCGCGAGAAAGACTCTTCGTCCTTAGCCAGGCGAAGGGTTTTTTATTTTGAGGAGGGCTGATCACGATGGCAATGGAAAAAACCTACGATCCAAAGAAAGCTGAGAGCAAGTGGTATGCATATTGGGAAGAGAACGGCTACTTCCATGCTGAGGTGGATGCAGAGAAACGGCCTTTCAGCATTGTCATTCCGCCGCCCAACGTCACAGGAGAGCTCCATATCGGACATGCCCTGGACAACACACTCCAGGATATTCTGGTGCGCTGGCGGCGCATGCAGGGATTTAACACGGTCTGGATCCCGGGGACAGACCACGCGGGCATTGCCACGCAGGCCAAGGTGGAAGAGAACATCCGCAAGACTGAGGGGAAGACCCGCCATGACGTGGGCCGGGAAGAGTTCCTCCGCCGCACCTGGGCTTGGAAGGAGAGATACGGCAGCCGGATCCTTCAGCAGCTGAAGAGGTTGGGGGCCTCCCTAGATTGGGACCGGGAGCGCTTTACCATGGACGAGGGCTGCTCCAAGGCGGTGCGGGAGGTTTTCGTGCGCCTCTATGAAAAGGGCTGGATCTACCGGGGCAACTACATCGTGAACTGGTGCCCAGAGTGTTCCACCACCCTTTCCGACATCGAAGTGGAACACCAAGAGGGTGCAGGTAAACTATATCACATCAAGTACCCGCTGAGCGACGGCAGCGGCTATCTGCAGATCGCCACCACCCGGCCCGAGACCATGTTAGGCGATACCGCGGTGGCAGTGCACCCTGAAGACGAGCGCTACAGTCATTTGATCGGCAAGACGGCCGTGGTTCCCTTGGTGGACCGGGAAGTGCCCATCATTGCCGACGACTACGTGGATATGGAGTTCGGCACTGGCGTGGTGAAGATCACTCCCGCCCATGACCCCAACGACTTTGAAATTGGGATGCGCCACGGCTTGCAGCAGGTGCAGGTGATCGGCCAGGGTGCCGCCATGACCGAAGAGGCGGGCAGGTATGCCGGCCTAGATCGCTACCAGGCCCGTGAGCAGATCATCCGGGATCTGGAACAGCTGGGCCTCCTGGTGAAGATCGAGGACCACGAACATGCCGTGGGCCACTGCTATCGCTGCGATACGGTGGTGGAGCCCTTGGTTTCCAAGCAGTGGTTTGTGAAAATGGATGAGCTGGCCAAGCCCGCCATCGCCGCGGTGGAGAACGGCGAGGTTCGCTTCATCCCTGAGCGGTTTGCCAAACACTATCTGCACTGGATGCGCAACCTCAGGGACTGGTGTATTTCCAGACAGCTCTGGTGGGGCCACCGCATTCCCATCTGGTACTGCTCTGGTTGCGGTGCAGAATTTGCCAGTGCCGGCGAGCCCAGCCAGTGCCCCAAATGCGGTTCGCAGGAGATCACACAGGATCCCGATGTCCTGGACACCTGGTTTTCTTCAGCCCTGTGGCCCTTTTCCGTCTTTGGGTGGCCCGATGAGACGCCCGAGCTCAAGCACTTCTACCCAACCACCATCTTGGTGACGGGAGTGGACATCATCTTCTTCTGGGTGGCCCGCATGATCGTCATGGGCTATGAGTTCATGGGTGAAAAGCCCTTCGATCAGGTGCTGATCCACGGCATGGTGCGCGATGCATTAGGACGCGCCATGAGCAAGTCCTTAGGCAACGGCGTGGATCCCATCGAAGCCATTGACGAATACGGCGCGGATGCCCTGCGCTACAGCTTGGTAATTGGGGTAGCACCAGGTAACGATCTGCGCTATATCCCGGAAAAGGTGGAGGCCTACCGTAACTTTGCCAATAAAATCTGGAACGCTTCCCGGTTCGCTTTGATGAACCTCACCGACTTCAATCCCAGGATGCAGAACATGGGTTCCCTGGCCTTGACCACCGCGGATTACTGGATCTTGAGCCGCTTTGAGTTCACCGCCAACGAAGTGACCCGCTTCCTGGAGCGCTACGATGTGGGTGAAGCTGCCAGGGTCCTCTATGACTTTGTCTGGAGCGAGCTCTGCGACTGGTATATCGAGCTGATCAAACCCCGCCTCTACGGCAAATCTGGAGACGAAACGCGCTATGTGGCCCAGTATGTGCTCTGGTATGTGCTCAAGGGTACACTGGAGCTGCTCCATCCGTTTATGCCCTTCATCACGGAAGAGATTTGGCAGAATCTGCCCCATGAAGGGGAGACCATCATGCTTGCGCCGTGGCCCCAGCCCGCTGGGCTCAGCTCGCCGGTCCACGAAAGGGCCATGCATAAGGTGATGGAGGTAATCACCGAGATCCGGACCCTGCGCAGCGAGAAGCACGTACCGCCTGGCCGCAGGATTACAGCCATCTGCCAGGCGGAGCCGGAGGACTTGGAGATCCTCTCCCAGGCGCAGGGCGAGATCATGCACCTGGCCGGCTTGGAAGAACTCATCCTGGAAGAACCGGGCCGCACTCCAGAAAAGTGCCTCAGTGCTGTGGTGGAGGGGATCAACATCTTCCTGCCTTTGGCCGCCATGGTGGATGTGGAAGAAGAAGCGGCCCGCATCAGCAAGGAGCTGGAGCAGGCCCGCCGTGAACTGCAACGGGCAGAAAAGAACTTGCAGAACGAAGGATTTATATCGAAGGCACCGCAACACGTGGTGGAAAAAGAGAAAGAAAAAGCAGAGCTGTATCGAGCGCAGGTGGCGCGCCTGGAGGCACTGCTTCAGGAGCTGCGGGATTAGTCATGCAGATCATAGGCGAAAGAGAGCGTTTCGGGAGTCACCTGGGGCTGGAGCGGATCGGCTTGGTCTGCGCAGCCCTGGGAAACCCGCAGCAGGACTTGAAGTTTATCCATGTGGCTGGAACCAGCGGCAAGGGTTCAGTGTCCGCCTCTTTGGCGGCGGTGCTGCAGCGGAGTGGCTTACAGGTGGGGCTCTTTTCATCCCCGCACCTGGTCTCCTATGCGGAGCGCTTCCAGATCAACGGAGAGCTCATCGCGGCTGAGGACTTACAGTCCGTGGTGGCCCGGGCCGAGGAAGCATGCCGCCAGGTGGAAGCAGAGCACCCCGAGTACGGCAGGGTAACCGAATTTGAGCTGGCCACCGCCGCCGCGTTCCTGTATTTCCACCAGGCTGGAGTGGATTTGGTGGTTTTAGAGACCGGCTTGGGCGGGCGGCTGGATGCCACCAACGTGGTTACACCCGTGCTCACAGTGATCACCACCGTCCATCGCGACCACGAAGACCGCCTGGGCAGCACCATCGAGTCCATTGCCCGGGAAAAGGGCGGCATTATCAAGACAGGCGTTCCGGTGGTGAGCGGGGTTAAGCTGCCGGAAGCCGAGGGCGTGCTCAGGGAACTGGCCCAAGACCGGGGAGCTCCTTACCTCAGCACCAGGGATGTGCCCTGGGTGGGCGGCGGCTGGGACCTGGATGGCGGGCGCATCAACTACCCGGGCCTGGGTGAGGTGGAAATCGGGCTTTTAGGCGATCATCAGCTAGAGAATGCCGCCACGGCACTGCTCGCCCTCATGGAACTGAGGAAACAGGGGTATAATTTGCCATCTGCAGCCATATATGAGGGAATGAAGGCGGTTACCTGGCCGGGCAGGCTGGAGGTGGTATCCCGGGAGCCTTTGTTGATCCTGGACGGAGGCCACAACCAGGAAGGGTTAACTGCCCTGGCCCGCAGTCTCAAGCAGCTCCAGGAATGCTGCGCGGTGGAGCCGTTTACCGTTGTCTTTGGCATGTTGCACAACAAGAGCCTGAGCCTTTTGGATCCGCTGCTGCCCGTGGCCGGCCGTTTCGTGTTCACCGCGGCCCAAAGCGGCCGTTTGGCTCCCATGCAGCCGGAAGTGCTTCAGGAGTACGTCCTGAGCCGCGGCGTGGAGGCAGTAACGTGCGCCGATCCTGCCCAAGCCCTGGATGAGGCGGGCAGAAGCTTTCCGGTCTGCGTGTGCGGATCGCTGTACCTGGTGGGGGAAGTAAAGAGGTTTTTGCACTCCCAATCTGGAATTATTGCCTAGGATAGGTGCACGAGCGATGAGGGGGAGTGAGTATGAGCAGAAAGAAAAAGAAAAAGAAGCAGGGTACTGGGCAGGCAGCCAATTTCGTAATCAGCCTGATCACGCTCAGTATCATCTTTGTCCTGGTGGGATACCTAATCGGGAACTATGCTGTGAAGGCGCTCCAGCAGCAGCACAGGGCTTCCATGCAGCAGACTCGGGAGGCTGTCAGCGCACCGCCAGTTGTGCTCAATTCACCGTCGCCAGCCCCTACCCCTCCAGCGCCTCAGGAGGAGCGGACCCCCGCAGCTCCCAGTACGGCCTTGTTTAAGGTGCAGGTTGGCGCCTTTTCGGAACGGGCCAACGCGGAACGTGTTGTGGCTCAGCTTAAAGAGGCCGGCTACGAAGCGGTGATCATGTCCGGGCCTCCTTTCCGGGTGCAGACGGGAGCTTTCAGTTCACAGGAAAACGCCGATCGGCTAGCTCAAGAACTGCGCCAGAAAGGATTTGAGGCTATAGTTGTCCGTTAGTTGCCGCCTCTAGGCATAAACCCCCTCCGCCCCTTCATAGTTATGAAGTGGGTGGGAGGGGATTTTTTTGAGCAAGAAACGCAGAAGGCGCAGACGTAGTTCCAGGAGGCTCTCGTGTCTTCCCCTGCTTTTGCTGGCCGTGGCTGTAGTGGGGGTGCCGGCACTATTAGTACGCAGCTGCACGGTCTCTTTTTTTTCCCCTCGAGAAATCCCCATGGTGGGATTGTGGGACACCAAAAGGAACAAGCTGATCTCGCTCACCTTGGAGGAATATGTGCAGGGGGTAGTGGCCGCGGAGATGCCCCCCAGTTTTCACCTGGAAGCTCTTAAGGCCCAGGCTGTGGCTGCCAGAACCTATGCCTACAGGCGTATTCTGCGCGATGACCGCATTCCGGAGCACCCCGAAGCCCACCTCTCCTCTGACTATCGCTCTGGGCAGGCCTGGATTAGCTGGGACGAATTTCTCGAGACCCACGGAGCCGCAGTAGGGCGCGCACTGCAGCGCAAGATTAGAACTGCGGTGAAGCAGACCACCGGTATCATTGCCTGCTACGACGGGGAACCCATCCTGGCCGTCTACCATTCCACCAGCGGGGGGCGCACGGAAAACTCAGAGCACTACTGGAACGAATCACTGCCCTACCTGCGTTCCGTGGAAGACCCTTTCAGCGCAAACTCACCGGTGCACTACTCCACAGCCACCATCTCCTTGGAGAAACTCGCGGAAGTACTGGGTGTGGAGCGGGTGAACAACTTCAAGGTGATCGAGCGCTATCCATCGGGCCGGGTGAAGACGGTGGAGGCGGGGGATAAATGGTTTAGTGGGCGTGAAATCAGGGAACGTTTGTCCCTGCGATCAACTTGGTTTACCGCGGAGATCCTGGGGCAGGAGATGGTGTTTTCCGTCTGGGGTTACGGCCACGGGGTGGGCATGAGCCAGTATGGGGCCCAGGGCATGGCTCTTAAGGGGTATAGTTACTCTGAAATCCTCCAATACTATTATCAGGACATCGAGCTTCAGGAAGTGTACTGAACGAGGGGGGCGAGGCTGTGCAGGATCGCGAGGCAGAAAAGCGCAGGGTGGATCTGGAGGAGCAGTTAACTTTTCCCTGGGATTGGGCCAAGGACAGTTACCGGCATGCCGATGGGTGGGAGCTCAACAAGAACCGAATCAGCGCCGACAAGTACCTGCTGGAAATGGGGGCGGAACAGGGCCCGGCCACAATCCCCCATCGCCGGAGGTGAGCGGAAGAGTCCTGGAAGGGCTCTTTTTTTTGAGAAGGGAATTGGGCCGTAAGGGTGAATATAAAATTGATGCCTAAAAACACTGGAGTGCATGGCGCATGGATTTGGTCTTAGCATCGCAATCACCACGCCGCAGAGCATTGTTAGAGCAGTTTGGCTTGCCGTTCCGGGTACAGGTGCTGCCCGTAGAAGAGGCGCAGTCTGGCCGCCCTCTGGAAACAGCCCAGGCCAACGCCGTGGCCAAGGCCAGGCCGGTAAGCTTGCAGAACCCCAATGCCTTGGTGCTTGGTGCGGATACTATTGTGGTCCTGGACGGCCAGATCTTGGGGAAACCCAAGGATGCCGACGATGCAGTGGACATGCTCACAGCCCTCAGCGGCCGCGAGCATGAGGTTACCACGGTGGTTGCCCTGATGATCAACGGTCAGGACGCGGATATCTTCAGCGAAACAACTAAGGTGCAGTTTCGCCAGCTCACAGCTGCGGACATTGCGGGCTACGTGGCCACCGGCGAGCCGTTTGACAAGGCCGGCGCCTACGGGATTCAGGGTCTGGGAGGCCTACTTGTACAAAGCATCAAAGGTTGTTATTATAATGTTGTAGGCTTGCCCGTGCCCAGGCTTGTTGAGAGATTGCGGCCCTTCGGGTTCGAGGTGTTTCCCTCCAGGTAGTTCCTTACCCGCCCAGGGAGTGGGGAAAGGAGCGCATAGTGGATACCCCAATCAGAATGAAAGATGTCCCCATGGAAGAACGTCCCAGGGAGCGGTTGAAGCGCCATGGAGTGGAGCGTTTAGCCAATAAAGAGCTGCTGGCCATCCTCTTGCGCACCGGGAACAGGCGAGAATCGGCCTTGTCCCTGGCAGAGAAACTGCTCGCCCGCTTCGGTTCACTGCCCAACCTTGCTGCAGCCAGTTTCGAAGAACTTACCGCGGTTAGGGGAATAGGTCCGGCCAAGGCTGCCGATATTCTGGCCGCCTTTGAGCTGGCTAAACGCCTGGCAGAGTCGCGCATGGAGTTTCAGGGAGTGGTCAACTGCCCCGCGGATGCCGCCCAGTTAGTCTTGCGCGAATTGAGCCTGGCAGATAAAGAGCATTTCGTGATCATTATGCTCAATACCAAGAACAGGGTTATCGCCAAGAAGACTGTTTCCATCGGGCATCTGCAGGCCTCCTTAGTACATCCCCGCGAAATGTTCAAGGAAGCCATCAAACGCAGCAGCGCTGCCCTGATTTTAGTCCACAATCATCCCAGCGGGGATCTAACCCCCAGCAAAGAAGATATCTCTACAACGGAACGCCTGCGTGAGGCAGGGGCTGTACTGGGCATCGATGTCTTAGACCATATTATCGTCGGTGACAACCGCTATTTCAGTTTTCGGGAACACGGACTGCTATAAAAAGGAAGGGGAAACTTCATGTTCAGGCGCTTTAGCAAGAATATCGGGATAGATCTGGGGACAGCCAACACCCTGGTACTGGTGGAGGGACGGGGCATTGTGATCAATGAGCCGTCCGTGGTGGCCATCGACCGGGATACCAACGAGATTTTTGCTGTGGGGAACAAGGCCAAGGAGATGGTGGGCAGGACTCCGGGCAACATCATCGCCATCCGTCCCCTAAAGGACGGGGTTATTGCCGACTTCGAGGTGACCGAGCGCCTGCTCAGGGATTTCATCAACAAGGCCACGCGCCGCTCCAGGTTCAGAAGGCCCCGAGTGGTAATTTCTGTACCGTCGGGCGTTACGGAGGTTGAAAAGCGGGCGGTGATTGATGCCGCCTTGTCCGCGGGGGCGAAAGATGCCCGGGTTATCGAAGAACCCATGGCCGCGGCCATTGGCGCAGGACTGCCTGTGCAGGATCCCACCGGTACCATGATTGTGGATATTGGCGGAGGTACCACTGAGGTCGCGGTTATTTCCCTGGGCGGCATTGTGGCCCACCGTTCCATCAGGGTGGCGGGGGATGAGATGGATGAGTCCATCGTCCAGTACATCCGCCGGTCCTATAACCTCCTCATTGGAGAGCGAACGGCCGAGCGCATCAAAATGGAGATCGGCCACGCGCTGGTGGATGACCGCGAGGAGGAGTCCCTGGAGGTGCGGGGGCGGGATCTGGTCACTGGTCTGCCCAAGACGGTGGTGGTTTCCTCCCTGGAGATCCATAGAGCGCTGGAAGAACCGATTCAGTCCATTGTGGATGCGGTCAAGGTTACCCTAGAGCAGACGCCGCCTGAACTGGCTGCGGACATCATGGATCGGGGCATCATGCTGGCTGGGGGAGGCGCACTCCTCAAAGGCTTGGATGAGCTCCTGATCAGAGAAACCGGCATGCCCGTGCATATCTGCGAGCATCCCTTAACAGCTGTGGTGGAAGGAGCTGGACAGGCCCTGAAGCACTTCGATGTGCTGCAGCGCATTATGCTGGGTCAAAAGCGCTATTAGCCCGTTTGCTGCGGGGGGATGATAGGCGGTGAAGCGAGTGCTGGAACACATTTTGCGCTGGAAGGTTCCCCTGATTATTCTGCTTGTGGTTATTATGGTGGGTACAATCCACTACACTTCCACACCTCGGGTAAAATTGAGCATGCTGGAAGGCATCGGCCGTGATCTCTTGGTTCCCTTTCAATGGGTGTTCAGCAGGGCCCAGCGCTTTATTCTCCATCAAGTGGACAAAGTTCAGACCATGCGGACCTTGAAGGAGCGCAATGCGGAGCTGGAGGAGCTGGTTCAGGCTCTGCAGGCGGAAGTGCTGGAGCTGCGCAACTACAAACGGGAAAATGAATGGTTGCGGGAGGCCCTTGATTTCAAAGATGAACGGGAGCATGACCTGCTGGTTGCAGAAGTGATCGGTCGCTCTCCCAGCAACTGGGAGAGCACTATCATTTTGAACAAGGGATTTGCCCATGGCGTCCATGAGGGCATGGCTGTTGTGACCAGCGAGGGAGTGGTGGGTACCGTGATTTCTGTCTCCCGGTATTCCAGCACCGTGCTTCTGATCGTGGATGCCCAGAGCGCCACCGGAGGTCTGGTGCAGTCCACCGGCGATTTGGTGTTGGTGGAAGGGGGACAGGCTGATCGTGAAACCCTACTTGCCAAGCCTTTGAGTCGCGATACCGTGGTGGAGGTGGGGGACGTGATCGTGACTTCGGGTTTGAGCACGGTTTACCCCAAGAACATGCCCGTGGGCGAGGTGGTTGCCGTGGAGTCTCGCCAATACGAGCTGTCTTTTTCCGCCGTGGTGCGCCCCTTTGTGGACTTCAATCGTTTAGAGTACGTACTCATTGTTTTGCCGCAGGATAACGGAGAGAGTTGAGATGAAATATGTAGCGTATGGCGTGCTGATACTGCTCACTTTGGTCCTGCAGACGGCAGGGGTGCCGGGGATCGTCTTTTTTGGCTTTAAACCGGAGCTGATGCTCATGCTCACGCTGCTGGCGGGCATGATTATGCCGCCCGCTGAAGCTGCAGTCTTCGGTTTTTTTGCCGGCCTGGCCCAGGATCTGATTGTGGGCAGGTTTCTCACTCTCCACGCCGGTGTGTTTGTGTTGATGGCCCTGGCCGAGGGGTTTGTTGCGCGGCGCTTTTACCGCGAGAACATCCTTGTGCGTTTCAGCTCCCTGCTGCTGGGAACGGCCATGGGAGAAGTGCTTTACCTGTTGGGGGCAGCCTCCTTCGGCTTATCCCGCCCATGGACCTTGGGGACTTGGACAGGCATTTTGGCGGTGAGTGTTGTCAACGGCTTTTTAGGCGCGCTGGTATACAGGCCCTTGGTTAGGCTCAATAAACGCTTGGTTTACTATGATGAACTGCTGAAAAGAACGGGGTGACGTCAGTGACTGGGGAGGAAAGGCAAAAGCGTCTCGTCGTTCTTTTTCTAATTGTGTTGGCATGTGTGGGAGTCATCGTAGGGCGCCTGTGGTACCTGCAGCTGGCCCGGGGCGAGCATTACTCACGCCTGGCTGACGGAAACCGCATGCGGCAGCTCCGTCTGCTTCCGGCCAGGGGAGAAATCAGGGACCGCAACGGGCAGGTACTGGTACGCAGCAAATGGGCCTTCACCGTTTCCGTGGTCCCCGGCGGACTGCCGGAGAACGATGACGGCATCATGGACCGGCTGGGCGAGCTTCTGGGCCTAACCAAAGAAGAACTGGAGGAAGCCATCGAAAAGGGCCGGGGCTTTCCCTATGAGCCCGTGCGCATTCAGCGGGACGTGAAGCCAGAGACGGTGGTGGCCATTGAAGAAAACCGCTTCAGCTTGCCGGGGATCTTCATCGAAGAAGAGCCTGTGCGGGAGTATCTCCACGGCAGCCTGGCCGCCCACGTGTTAGGCTATCTAGGCGTGATCAGCGCCAGTGAACTGCAGGCGTACGGCCCAACTTACCGCGGCAGCGACTTGATTGGTAAAAGCGGAATTGAGCGTACCTATGAGGAGCTTCTGCGGGGCGAGATCGGGACCATGACGGTGGAAGTGAATGCCCTCAGCCGCCCCATCAGTACGGTGAATGTGCTGGATCCTGTGCCGGGCCATAACATCACTTTGACGCTGGATGCCCGTCTGCAGAAGGTTGCGGAGGAAGCCTTTCTAGAACATATTCAGACCTTGGAAGACAACCCCGGGACGCAGACAGGGGCGGCGCTGGCCATGAACCCCAAAACCGGCGAGATTCTGGTAATGGCCAGCATCCCCAGCTACAACCCGGAGGTGCTTAACGATCAGTCTAGGCGCAATGATTATTACAACGCCTTGATCTCAGATGCGCGGCTGCCCCTCTTTAACAGGGCGACCCAAGCGCTCTACGGGCCGGGTTCAACATTCAAGCCCATTACGGCCCTGGCCATTTTGGAAGAAGGGGTGTTGGGACCGAAAGACCGTTTTAACGCCACTGGGGTAAGCCAGTACGGGGTGAAGGACTGGGTGATCAACATGGGGCTGGCACCCTTTGGGCGTATCGACCTCAGCGATGCCCTGGGTATGTCCAGCAACCACTACTTCGCGGACAATGGAACCAAAGTGGGCATTGACCGCCTGTCGGCCTGGATGGAGGCCCTTGGTTTCGGCCAGCCCACGGGTTTGAACTTGTATCCCCCGGAGGCCAGCGGCATTGTCCCCAGCAGAGAGTGGAAGCGGAATGCCTTTAGGGATCGCCCCACGTCTGAACAGAATTGGTATCCCACGGATACGGAGCAGATTTCCATCGGGCAGGGCTTCCATCAGATGTCCCTGCTGCAGCTGGCTCAGGCCTATGCAGCCATTGCCAACAGGGGGAGTATCTACACCCCCCAGATTGTCAGGGAAATCGAATCCCCGGACGGCACTGTGGTCTTCCGGGCTGAACCAGAGCTGGCCAGGCAGGTTGAAGTGAAGGGTTCGACTTGGGATGCCCTCCTCGAGGCGCTGCGGGCCCCCATAACCCATCCCCGGGGTACGGCACGTCCTGTCATGGGGGACTTCCCCATTCCCATAGCCGGCAAAACTGGCACCTGGGAGGTGACCGGGAGCATTTCCAACGGGCTCTTTGTGGGCTTTGCCCCCGCTGACGATCCCGAGATCCTGGTGGCAGTCATTGTGGAAAAGGGGGGCGGCGGTTCCTCCACGGCAACCCCCATCGCGCGCAAGATCTTGGACGCCTATTTCGGTTTGGACATCGCAGCCGATGAAGAATGAGGCAGGAGTCTGCGGGCTTCTGAAGAAATAGGAATGGGAGTTAGGAGTTGACGGGTCATGAATTCTCAGCTGTGTGCAATCAAAGGCAGCCGTGACGGACTGGTGGTTACCATAACAGATGCAGCCCGCTTTGCAGAGGTTTTAGACGCTTTGGAAAAGCAGCTCATTGCCTCCCAGAGTTTCTTTCAAGGCAGCACAGCTAAACTTCTGGTCAAGCAGGGAACGCTCAGCGCCCACCAGCTGGACGAGATGGAAAGACTGATTGCCCGCTACGGGATGAACCTGGACCGGCAGCCGCCCAGCTGGGGGCTGTCTCCAGTAAACAGGGAGACCCTGGTAGGCGAAGAGAGGGCAGCAGTGGAGGACAATACTCTGCTCGTGAAGCGCACCATCCGTTCCGGCCAGCGGCTGCACTACGATGGCAACGTAGTGGTCATGGGCGATGTGAACCCCGGTGCGGAGATTGTGTGCACGGGGGACATTTTGGTGCTGGGAGCCTTAAGGGGCGTGGCCCACGCCGGCGCAGAGGGCAAGACAGATGCCATCGTCTTTGCCTTTCGTCTCGAACCTACTCAGCTGCGCATTGCCCACTTGATTTCTCGGGCACCGGATGAAAAGCTTCCTCGGCCCCAGGGTCCGGAGATCGCCAGGGTTGTGGGAGATCTGATTCAGCTTTCAGTTTACAACCACTAAGGGTTGAGGGAGGAACTGGTATTGGGAAAAGCCATAGTGATCACAAGCGGAAAAGGCGGAGTAGGGAAGACGACCACCACTGCTAACTTGGGGACTGGCTTGGCGGCCCTGGGGCAGAAGGTCTGCTTGGTGGACACCGACATTGGCCTGCGGAACCTGGACGTGGTCATGGGATTGGAAAACAGGATTGTCTATGATCTGCTCCATGTGGTGGAGGGGCAGTGCCGTCTGCGGCAGGCCCTGATCAAGGACAAGCAGTTCGGCGACAGGTTGGTGCTTCTGCCGGCGCCCCAGACCAGGGAAAAGGATGCGGTCAAGCCGGAGCAGATGAAGGCGCTCATGGAGGAACTGCGGGAAGAGTATGATTTTATCCTTCTAGACAGTCCTGCAGGTATAGAACACGGCTTTAAGAATGCTGTGGCCGGGGCAGATGCTGCCATCGTGGTCACCACCCCCGAAATTGCAGCTGTGCGCGACGCGGACCGGATTATCGGGCTGCTGGAGGCTTCTGAGCTTTACGATCCCCGGCTGATTATTAACCGGGTGCGCCCTGGCATGGTGCGCAGGGGAGATATGATGAGCATCAGCGACATCGATGACATCCTCGCCATAGATATTCTAGGGGTTGTCCCCGATGATCAGGATATCATTGTTTCCACGAACAAAGGTGAACCAATCGTGACCGATCCCAGATCCAGGGCCGGCCAGGCTTACCGCAACATTGCCCGCCGCATACTGGGCGAAGAAGTGCCCCTCATGAATTTGCAGGAACGCACGGTAATGCACTGGTTTAAGCGGCTGCTCAGCGGCGAGGCCCAATAGAAGGAGGGAGCGGCATGTTCGAGTTTCTCAGCAAGCTATTTGGGGGTTTTGAAGGCAGCAGGAACCGTGCCAAGGAACGGCTCCGTCTAGTGCTTGTGCACGACCGGGCCAGCCTCTCTCCGGGCCTTGTGGAGGCTTTGAAAGAGGACTTAATCCAGGTGATCACCAAGTATTTGGAGATAGATGAAGAAGGGCTGGAAGTTAACTTCGATAAGGGCGATGATTCTGTGGCCCTGATCGCCAACATCCCCGTGAAGAGCGTCAAGCGCAGTACCCGTTAGCCTTTAGGGGGCAGGAAGCATGAACGGGCACCTCCTGTAATATACTGAGGTAGGTGAGGAGGTGCTTGATTGTGGCTGAGCGCTTTGTCCGCCATCTGGTTTTGGCGGCGGTCATCTTTGCGGTCATGGCGGTCTTAGTCTACAGTGACCTAGAGCTGGTCCAGCCTGTAACGGAGTATGTAAATTTCGTTGTCACCACCGATATCTCCCTCCAGCCCATCTTGGAGCGCCTGGCGCTAAGCGAAAAACTGCCGCAGTGGCAGTCCTGGCTGAAGGGGTTGACTGAGACCCCCTCCGGCTGGTGAGGAGATGAGGATAGGCAGCTGTTTTGGGATTCCGCTCAAAGTGAATCCCTTTTTCATTCTCCTCCTTGCTGCGGCCCTGATTTGGGGCCGTTTCTGGGAAGCCCTGCTTCTCTTCGCCATCGTACTCTGGCATGAGAGCTTTCATGTGCTGGCCGCGGCTTTGTACAAGCTGCCCGTGGTGGATATCGAACTTCTACCCTTTGGCGGCGTGGCCAGGATGGAGGCCTTTCTGCAGCTGAACCCGGGCATGGAGTGGGTAGTGGCGGCTGCGGGACCCTTGGCCAACATCCTGCTGGTGGGTCTGGCCCACGGCCTGCTTCCTTATGTGGAGATTAGCCCCTATTGGTTCCACTTCTTTGTCCAGGCTAATCTGGGTATGGCCCTGTTTAACTTGATCCCCGTGCTGCCCCTGGATGGGGGCAGGGTGCTCCGCAGCGTACTGGTGCGCTTCCGCGGCTTTGCCCAGGCAACCCGTACGACAGCCCGGCTGGGGCAGGTTTTCAGTGTGCTCTTGGCAGCCTGGGGAGTTTACAACGTGTTTTACAGACGGTATAATTTCATATTAGTTCTTTTCACGGGCGTGATGCTGTTCGCGGCGGCCAGGAAAGAACAGGAAAACGCGGGCTATGTATTCATGCGTTACCTCACCAGCAGGCAGCAGCAGCTGCGCGCCAGGAGGGTGTTCGCTGTAAAGCATATCGCCGCAACCAGCGACAGTTCCCTGGGGGAAGTGCTGCGCAGCTTTCAGCCCCCCTGCTACCATCTGATCTGGATTGTGGATCTGCATGGTCAGCCAGCGGGGTTCCTTGGTGAACTGGAACTGATCGGCGCCCTTTTTGAACATGGATTGTCCAGCAAAATCGGTGCATTGTCAACGCACAAGTTTATCTAGCTATGCTTTGAAGGGAGTGGTTGTATGGACCAGCGCCTTGTGCCGCTCTTACCTTTAGTGACCAAGCCGGCTCGTTATACCAATCATGAGGTTAACGCGCAGCATAAAGAGTGGTCTGAGGATCGGGTAAAAATGGCTTTGGCCTTTCCAGATATCTATGATGTGGGCATGGGGCATCTGGGGTTCAAAATTCTGTACGCCATCATCAACGGGCGCAGCGATGCCCTGGCCGAGCGGGTTTATGCGCCTTGGGTGGACATGCAGAAGCTCATGGAGGAACGGGGGATCCCCTTGACCTCCCTGGAATCGGGCCGGGATCTGGCCTCCTTTGATTTGGTGGGATTTACCCTACAGCATGAGCTCAGTTACACCAATATCTTGAAAATGCTGGATTTGGCTGGGATTCCCAGGCGTACCAGCGCCCGGGACGAAGGAGATCCCCTGGTGCTGGCCGGGGGGCCCTGCGCCTTCAACGTGGAACCCCTCGCGGACTTCCTGGACTTTGTGGTCTTGGGCGAGGGTGAAGAAGTGATCCACGAAATTCTGGACCTGGTGAAAGAGAAGAAGCAGCAGGGTATAAGCAGGAAGGAGATCCTGAGGGAACTGGCCCGTGTACCCGGGGTATATGTCCCTAGCTTTTACCAACCCATTTATGCAGGCGGGACCTTCCAGAGGATCGAGCCCCTCTATCCTGATCTACCTGCGCAGATCGACAAAAGGGTGGCGCCTGATCTTGGCGCCCTTCCTTTCCCCGAGGAGTTCGTGGTGCCCTTCGCCGAGGTTGTCCATGATCGCACCATGGTGGAGATTCTGCGCGGCTGCACCAGGGGCTGCCGCTTCTGTCAGGCAGGCATGATCTACCGCCCGGTACGGGAGCGGGACCCTGAACTCCTTAAGGAGCAAGTGGCGAAGATTGTGGCCAGCACCGGTTACGATGAGATTTCCCTTTCTTCCCTTTCCAGCGGGGACTATACTCAAATTCGTTCCCTAGTGAAGGATTTGATCGATGCCTATCAGGGCTGCGGAGTGTCTGTATCACTGCCCTCCTTGAGGCTGGACTCCTTCGCCGTGGAGCTGGCCCAGGACATTCAAAAGGCACGCAAGACTGGGCTCACCTTTGCTCCAGAAGCGGGAACCCAGCGTCTGCGCGATGTGATTAACAAGAACGTGTCTGATCAAGATCTCAAAGAGGTGGTGCAGGCAGCTTTCCAGGCTGGCTGGCACCGCATCAAGCTCTATTTCATGATCGGCCTGCCCACGGAAACGGAGGAAGATCTGGATGGTATCGCCGATCTGGCCCACAAGGTTCTGTCCTGGGGAAGGGAGTTCCGCACTTCCCGCAAGCGGCCGGAGGTGACCGTGAGTGTCTCTTCCTTTGTGCCCAAGCCTCATACGCCTTTCCAGTGGGTGGGGCAGGATTCCCTGGAACTGCTCACCTCTAAGCAGAACTACCTCATGGAGCGGCTGCGCCACCCCGGCATTCAGTTCAGCTTGCATCAGGTGGAGCACAGCTTCCTGGAGGCGGTGTTCTCCAGGGGAGACCGCAGGCTGGGCGCCGCCCTGGAACGGGCTGTGGACCTGGGCTGCCAGTTCGACAGCTGGGGCGATCAGCTGCGCTTTGATCTCTGGCTCCAGGCCTTCAAGGATACGGGCATCGATGCGGTCCATTATGCCCAGCGCGACATAGACCCTGCGGAGGCGCTGCCCTGGTCTCATTTGAGCCCCGGGGTTGATGCTGAGTTTCTCCTGCGGGAGTGGAACCTGGCCCGGCAGGGGGTTCCCACCGCGGATTGCCGCTGGGATCTGTGCAGCAGGTGCGGAGTGTGCTTCAATTACCCGGTGGCCAACCGGTTGGTGGAGGCGAGCCGCGGTGAGTAAGACCATGCGTTTTCAGTTCAGAAAGGGGCCGGAGGTGAGGTTTTTATCCCACCTCGATTTGGTGCGGGCCATGGAGAGGGCCGTGCGCCGGGCGGGGCTGCCCATGGCGTATTCCGAGGGTTTTTCTCCCCGGCCCATTATGAGCTACAGCTTTGCCCTGCCCGTGGGTGTGCTCTCGGAGGCCGAGTATGCTGATTTCCGCCTCACTGAAGAGTTGGAACCTGCAGAGTTTATGGAGCTCTTCAACCGTCATCTGCCCCCGGGTTTCCGTGTGCTGCAGGCGGCGCACCTGCCCCAGGGAGCCCCGTCCCTGATGAGCGGGATCAATGCCGCCTTGTGGAAGCTGCATCTGCCAGTTGCTGCCAGGGAAGAGATCCAGGAGCGCTGGCGCAGGCTGCAGGCGGAGGATAGCTTCGTGGTGGAGCGGCAGACTAAGAAGGGGACCCGTCAAGTGGATCTGCTGCCCCTGGTGTATGGGCTGCCTGCAGTCTTGGAAACGGGAGATGCTGTGGAAGTCCACTGCTTAGCTGCTTTAGGCAGCGAAGCGAATTTGCGGGTGGAAGAACTGGCCCTGCTTTTGGGCTTTAACCCCGCTGAAGCGCTGGTGACCAGGATGGGCCAGTTCAAAAAAGAGGGGAGCCATTACCGGCCTCCCTTGGGGAATAGAGGTTTCACATGGACAGAAAGCTAGTCTTCTCTTCCCTGCTGCAGTATGTGCAGGGGGCGCTGGTGGAAAATGGGCGGCTTGTGGAGTATTACCTGGAATACGATGTGCAGGACAGGTTGATGAACAATATCTATAAGGGCAGGGTGGAAAACATCCTGCCCGGGATGAACGCCGCCTTCGTGGATATCGGGCTGACCAAGAACGCCTTTCTGTTCCTGGCGGATCTGCCCGATGAAAACAGCGCGCAGGGGCTGCGCAGGGGTGATGCCCTGTTGGTGCAGGTGGTGAAGGAAGCTGAAGGGACAAAGGGGCCCAGGGTCACAACTAGGATTACCCTTCCCGGGCGCTACTTGGTCCTGCTCCCTTCCCAAGGCGGTATAGGCATTTCCCGGCAGATTCCCCAGGAAAAGGAGCGGGCGAGGTTAAAGGCCCTGGCGGAAGAGCTGAAACCAGAGGGCATGGGCCTGATTGTGCGGACCATGGCCCAAGGGGCGGATAGGGAAGAACTCCAGGATGATCTGGAGGCACTGCTCCAGGAGTGGTCCCGCATTTCGAGGAAGTTCCAGAGCAGAGGTTCCGGACCCCTGCTGTACAGAGATCATGATCTGGTGTACCGCATTTTGCGGGATCTGTACAACCCACCGGATACTAAGCTAGTGGTGGATAGTGAGCCGCTGCAGCGCAGGGTGGAAAAGGAGCTGCAGGACCTGGGCTTAAACTCAGGGGTCGTTGAGCTCTATCAAGGCAAGCTTCAGATCTTTACCTATCTGGGCTTGGATAAAGACCTGGAGAGGGCTCGCAGCCCCCGGGTGTGGCTGGACTGCGGCGGCTACCTGGTGATCAACCAGACCGAAGCCCTGCTCACCATTGATGTGAACACAGGAAAGTTTGTGGGCGGTGCGGATCTGCAGGATACGGTGCTCACGACTAATTTGGAGGCCGCGGAGGAAATCGCCCGCCAGCTTCGCCTGCGCAATGTAGGCGGGATTGTGGTCATCGATTTTGTACATATGTCCCAGGAGGCTGATCGGGAGCTGGTTCTGGAGCGTCTAGCCGCGAGTTTGGGCGCCGATAAGACCCGCACCAAAATCCTGGGTTTCACCCGTTTGGGGCTGGTGGAGCTGGTGCGCAAAAAGGCCAAACGGCCCCTGGCGGAGATGCTGGAAGTGGACTGCCCCCACTGCCGCGGCACCGGGCGGGTGGATTCCCACGAGACCACTGCCCTGCGCATAGCCCAGGCAGTGCAGACGGCAGCCGCAGAAGCGGATGTGGAAGCGGTGTTGGTGCGCTGCCATTCGGCTGTGGCGGCACAGCTCATTGGGCCCGGGGCTAAGCACCTGGAGCTTTTGGAAAAAGGGACGGGGAAAGCCGTTTTCGTGCGGGGTGATGATGCCCTTCCCAAAGGGGAGTTTGAGCTTACCGCTGGTGATGCGGCGCTGCTCAAGGAGAAGGCTCTGCCGGTGGCTCCGGGCCAGCGGCTGACCGTGGAGATTCTAGAACCCCACGCCAAAAACGGCAGCAGCGGGCTGGCGCGCCTGCATGGGTATGTAATCGAGTGTCTCGATTGCAGCGCCCTCGTTGGCCAAAAAGTTGAGGTGGAAGTGGTGGAAGTTTACCGCACCAGCGCCCTGGCGCGGCCCGTGGAAAACCGGAATTGACAGGGACGAACGTTGGTGTTAGAATGTGTCATGTAGGTGCGCTGGTCCCTTAATGATCGGGCACCGAAACCGCTCAGAAAAGGTGATAAATCCCCATGGGGTACCTCAATGGCGAGTCTGGATAAGGAGGTGGACTAGATGTACGCCGTCATCGAAACCGGTGGTAAGCAATACCGTGTGTCCACAGGCGATACCATTTTCGTTGAGAAACTCGATGTGAACGAAGGCGACGAAGTGGTTTTCGACCGAGTGCTGTTGGTGAGCCAGGATGGCAAGATCCAGGTGGGCAAGCCCTACGTTGAGGGTGCTAAAGTGGTGGCCAAGGCTGTGAAGCAGGGAAAACAGAAGAAGATCATTGTTTTCAAGTACAAGCCTAAGAAGAACTACAAGAAGAAGCAAGGTCATCGTCAGCCCTACACCAAGCTGGTCATTGAATCCATTTCCGCTTAAGGGCCATGATCATCGTTGAGTTTGTGAAGTCAAACCAAGGCTGGCACGGCTTCCGTGCCCGGGGGCATGCCGGATTTGCAGACCCCGGCGAGGATATTGTCTGTGCCGCCGTCTCAGCCCTGACGCAGACCGCTGTGCTGGGGCTCACGGAAGTTGTGGGCTTGGAGTGCCAGGTGAGCGTGGAGGAGAAGGAAGGGTCTTTGGACTGCCTGCTCCCCAGCGGGCTGGCTGGCCAGGATTGGCAGCGGGCTCAGCTCATTCTAGAAGTTCTGCATGCAGGGCTCAGAGCCACGGAGAAGGAATACAAGCGATATGTACGTGTGAAGGAGGTGCCATACCGTGAGGATGAATCTTCAGCTTTTCGCCTCCAAGAAGGGCGGCGGAAGCACGAAAAACGGCCGAGATTCGGCAGCGAAGCGCCTAGGCGTGAAAAGCCATGATGGACAGTTTGTAACGGCAGGAAGCATCATCGTCCGGCAGCGTGGAACAAGGGTAAAACCCGGTATCAACGTGGGCCTGGGCAAGGATGATACCCTGTATGCTAAGGTGGATGGCTACGTTTCCTTCGAACGCAGAGGAAAGAACGGAAAAGCGGTTAGCGTTGTATGTGATGCCGCACTTGCGTAGGAGAAATCCCTTTTGTGCTTCGGTGCAAAGGGGATTTTTTTCGGGAGGGACAAGTTATGTTTATCGATCGGGCCCGCATTTATCTAAAAGCCGGTGACGGCGGCGATGGAGTTGTCCGTTTTCGGCGAGAGAAATATGTTCCTGCAGGGGGCCCCGCGGGTGGCGATGGCGGCCGGGGAGGGAGCATCTACTTCGTGGTGGACGAAGGTCTGTCCACCCTCATGGACTTCCGCTACCGCCGCAAGTTTGTCGCGCCCTCGGGTGAACCGGGGAAATCGAAGAACATGGCGGGAAAAGATGGGGAAGATCTGGAAATCAGGGTTCCTCCCGGTACCATAGTTAAGGATGACGAAACCGGCGAGGTGCTTTTAGATCTCACCGTACCCGGAGCGCGGGTCTTGGTGCTGCCCGGTGGGCGGGGTGGACGGGGTAACGCTCGTTTTACCACCCCCACAAGGCAGGCCCCGGCCTTTGCGGAACGGGGCGAGCCAGGGCGGGGGCTCTGGGTTAAGTTGGAACTGAAGCTCTTGGCCGATGTGGGGTTGGTGGGTTACCCCAATGCGGGCAAGTCCACTCTGCTGTCCGTGGTTTCGGCAGCCCGCCCCAAGATCGCCAACTACCCCTTTACCACCCTTAAGCCCAACCTGGGTGTTGTGGCCTTGGGTGAAGGCAGTTCGTTTGTGCTCGCCGATATCCCCGGCCTCATTGAGGGTGCCCATGCAGGTGTGGGCTTGGGTATGGAGTTTTTGCGGCATGTGGAGAGAACGCGCCTGTTGCTGCACGTGGTGGATGCCGCGGGGGTGGAAGGCAGGGATCCGGTAGACGATTACCACAGAATCAACGCTGAGCTGAGCATGTACAGTGCGGAGTTGGCGGAGCGTCCCCAGATCGTTGTGGCCAACAAGGCGGACCTGCCTGCAGCCCAGGCGAACCTGCCGCGGCTGGAGGAACTGGCGGCCAGCCAAGGACAGGAGTTTTTCGTGATCTCCGCCGCCACTGGCCAGGGTACGGAAGCCCTGATGCGCCGCGTTGGGCAGATAATACGCGAGCTGAAAAAGGCGGAGCCTGCTGCTGAACCTGTGCAGGAGCTGGTGCTGCCCACAGAAGAGCCGGCCCCCCTGGAGGAGTTCACGGTTACCGAGGTTGATGGCGAATACGTGGTGGAAGGAGCAGGCCTGGAGCGGCTCATGCGCAGGCTGGACCTGAACAACCGGGAGGCAGTCCGCTATTTGCAGAACCTGTTTGCAAAAATTGGCTTGTATGAAACGCTGGAGGAAATGGGCGTACCAGAAGGAGCAACCGTTAGGGTTGGAGAATTAGAGTTTGAATATATGGAATGAGGGTTTGCTATGCTGACCAGTAAGCAGAGGGCGTATTTGCGCAGCCTGGGCAATGAACTAGAACCGGTTTTTCAAATTGGCAAGGGTGGGTTGTCGGAGGAGTTCCTCAATCAGCTCGATGCCGTCTTGGAGGCCAGGGAGCTGATTAAAGTCAGGGTCCTGAAGAGCTGTTTGGAAGATCCAGGCGACCTGGCGGAGGAGATCGCCGCGGCCCTGGATGCCCATGTGGTGCAGAAGATCGGCAGGATTATGTTGCTGTACCGCCCTGCCGAAGAGCCGCAAATTGAACTGCCCTAAAGGAGCCTAAGGAGATGACAGGCAAGTCGAAGAGGCTGGGGATCATGGGCGGCACCTTTGATCCCATCCACTACGGACATTTGGTCACAGCGGAGGGGGCAAGGTACACCTTTGGGCTGGACCAGGTCTTGTTTCTGCCCTCAGGCAGGCCGCCGCACAAGAGGGACGCCCAGGTCAGCGACGCCGAGCATCGGTACATGATGACCGTGCTGGCCACTTTGACCAACCCCTATTTCGAGGTATCGAGGTTGGAGATCGATCGGGGCGGGATCAGTTACACCATCGATACACTGCGTGCTCTCCGGGAGCAGCTGGGTCCTGAAACGGAGTTGTTTTTCATTACTGGAGCCGACGCCATTTTTGACATCGCCAGCTGGAAGGACTCCGATGAGTGCCTGGCCCTCGCCCATTTCGTGGCGGCCACGCGCCCGGGTTTTTCCCTGGAAGACCTCCCCGAGTCCACGCGGCAGTGGGTGGCGCGGCACCAAGAGCGTTTTCATATGCTGCAGGTCCCGGCCATGGCCATTTCTTCAACCGAGATTCGGCAGAGGGTGAGGGAGGGCTGTTCCATCCGCTACTTGGTACCAGAACCGGTGGAGCATTATATTCGCAGGCAGCGGTTATATAACCAGGCGCTACCCCCAAGCCGGAGCGGCGCTGCGAATTAGTCTAGATGGGAGGGGGGAAACCATGCTTTCAGAAGAAGAAGTCCTCAGGCGCAGAGCAGAGCTGGAGGAGCGACGCGCCCTGAAACGGCGGTACCGCCGCAGGCAGATCATCTTTTATTCCGTGTTCTTTGCAGTTGGCATCATTATCATGGTTTTGACAGCCCGCTTCACCTACTACCGCCAAGTAGCGGTAACCCAGGCTGATGGGGTTGATGAGAGCCGTCTCATGGTGCTGTTTTTGGGTACCGATGACATTGTGGAGGCCAGCACCAGAGCGGATACGATCATGCTCCTATCCATAGATACCGAATCTGGTGATGTGGGGGTTTTGTCCATTCCCAGGGACACCAGGGTATGGTCGCCGTCCCGGCAGCGCTGGGATCGGATCAACGCCCTTTATGCCCACGGCGGTACGAAGTTGGTTATGGAGGCTGTCTCACAGCTGGTGCGTGTGCCCGTGCGCTACTATGTGCACACTGACTTCCAGGGCTTCCAGGAGCTGGTGGATATCCTGGGCGGAGTGGAGATTACGGTGGAGAGGCGTATGCATTATGTGGACAAGGCGCAGGGGCTGGAGATTGATCTGTTCCCCGGCACCCAGGTTTTGGACGGAGCCAAGGCTCTCCAGTACGTTCGCTACCGCGATGGCCTAGGGGACGTCTCGTTGGTAGACCCCTTTGGCGAGAAGTACGACGGGCGGGTGGAGCGGCAGCGGCGCTTTGTGCAAGCCCTGGCCTCAAAGCTTTTGAGTCCGGCTGGTCTGGTTAAGCTGCCCCAGTTAGTGGCCCAAGTCTTTAAGATTGTGGATACCAATCTTCCCTGGGAAATGGTGCTTTCCCTGGCTGTGTCCGCAGGGAAGTTCTCCCCGGACCGCATGCAGACCGCGGTTCTGCCAGGCAACAGCCAGGTAATCAACGATGCCTGGTACTGGATCGTCAATGATCAAAAGGCGGGGCAAGTTATCGACACCGTTGTCCTGGGCAAGCCTGAGCCTCTGCAGCTGGTTGTGCTCAACGGCAACGGGCGTGCAGGTATTGCCGGACAGGTGAGTGATCTGTTGAGGGAATATGGATACACAGTGGTTTCCACGGGCAACGCGGAACACTTTGATCATGCTTCAACTTTGGTTGTGACCGCCCCTAAGAACGCGGCGCGGGTTAAGCCTTTAGCCGAGTTTTTGGGTGCTTCCGTTCAGGAAGCGGAGGGGGCAGGTTCGGAAGTGACGGTTATTATCGGGAAAGACTTTACTCTGAATACGGAAAGGAGTGTGGGGATTTGACCCAACCCAGCGCCGTAAGGATAGCCCAGGTGGCTGCTCGCGCTGCAGACAGCAAAAAGGCCGACAACGTGCAGGTACTGAAGATGCCTGAGGTGATGGTGGAGGCTGAGTTTTTTGTGATCTGCAGTGCCCAAACGCAGGTTCAGGTCCGGGTTATTGTGGATGCGGTAAACGACGCGCTGCACAAGGAGGGCGTCGAGCTGCTGCGTCAGGAAGGCGGCCCGGGGAACAGCTGGATCCTCCTGGACTACGGTGCAGTGATTGTCCATGTCTTCTTGGAAGAGGACCGTCACTATTACGATTTGGAAAGGCTGTGGGCTGACGCCCAGCCTGTGGCCTGGCATGCGTGAAGCGTATTCTATTCTGGCGAGGTTCTATGACCTCTGTATGGAAGTGGACTACGGTGAGTGGGTGGATTATCTTCTGGAATTATGCCGCTTCCATCACCATACACCCCATTCCGTAATCGATCTAGGCTGCGGCACCGGTAATCTAACCATACCCCTAACCCAGCAGGGCTGGCGGCTTACGGGTGTTGATTTATCCTGGGCCATGATCGCTGAAGCGCGCGGGAAAGCTGCAGGTCTGGGCCTGGAGATACCTTTCTACGTGGCTGATCTCAGGGATTGCCGCCTACCCGGCGCCGCCTTTGATACCGCCATCAGCGGCTGCGATGTTTTGAACTATTTGACCTCAGAAAGCGATCTGGAGCGGGCGTTTGAGACCGTATTCCGGCTTCTGACCCCCGGCGGGCTGTGGCTCTTTGACCTTAACTCCCTTTCGAAAGTGGAGGAAGTGTACGGCAATAACTGTTACGCAGATCTCCAGGACGACTTTGCCTATTTTTGGGACAACTCCTATGATGCGGAAAAGGGCATCTGTACAATGGATTTGACCTTTTTTGTGCGGACCGCGGAGGGATTGTACAAACGGGTTCGCGAGCGGCATCAGCAGCGAATATGGCTGCCTGAGCAGATTGAGCAGCTGTGTGCGGACCACGGTTTTGAACTTTTGGGCTGCTATGATTTCCTCACCACCAGTCCAGCGAGTACTGAAGGTGAGCGCTGGCAGTTTGTGGTCAGAAGGCAGGTATGAGGCAGGAGATAAGAATGGAAGAAGCACCGCGTGGGTGCTTCTTTTGGTTTACGGGCTTCTAAATGTGGTTGGGTTTTGGCGGGAGGTGGGGAACTGCCCTCTGAGTAGTTCCTGTTCCGCCAGGGCGATCATGCGCCTTACCATATGGCCGCCCACGGCACCGCATTCCCGCGAAGTGATGTTGCCCCAATAGCCAGTCTTGTATTCTGGATTGATCCCCAACTCGCTGGCCACTTCGTATTTGAACTGATTTAAAGCTTGGAAAACCTGCGGGGTCGTCTTCAGCTTACTGGTGTTGGTGTTTGCACCTTGGGCCATTGCTATTCCTCCCTTTCTGCTTGTAGCATCTCCTCGGCGGTTTGGTTTTAGACCTGATAGGTTTTGGAAGACCCTTGTTGTCCATGCAGGATTCCATAGCGGATAGTGGAATATATTCCGATGTACTCGTGATGACTTTCTCGCAGTCCGATCTGAAAGGGTGAGCTACTTGATGCAAAGAACATTTCCCCGTGGAGGGGGAGATATACCGCACCGCAAGTCGGCCACGGACAACAAGCCCATTGTGGTCATGCCGGCGCCTGCCATCGCTGTCATCCCCCTGCAGCAGCATATAGGTGCTCCCTGTGAGCCAGTTGTGGCTGTGGGGGACAAAGTGAAGATGGGACAGCTGATTGGCCAGTCCAAGCAGTTCATCTCCGCTCCTGTGCACTCCAGTGTTTCAGGGCAAGTGCTGGCCATTGAAGAGAGACCTTTGACCAGCGGTGCTAAAACGCTGTGTGTGGTGATCAAAAATGATGGCCGTGACGAGCCGGCCAGTGCCGAGAAGCATGCCGACATCAGGAAGTTGTCGGCTAGTACCATCCGCCAGGCGGTAAGAGATGCTGGAATCGTGGGCATGGGAGGTGCAGGCTTTCCCACCCATGTCAAGCTGAACCCGCCTAAGCCAGTGGACACCATCTTGATCAACGGGGCGGAGTGTGAACCTTACTTGACCTGCGACCACCGCCTCATGGCCGAACGGGCCGACGAGATGGTGCAGGGCCTTTTGGCCATGATTAAGGCCGTCGGAGCTGCCAAGGGGGTCATAGGCATTGAGGCCAACAAACCCGACGCCATCTCCCAGGTGCAGGCGGCAATTGCCGACTATGATCAGCTTTCCGTGGCGGTCCTGCAGGTGCGCTATCCCCAAGGTGCGGAGAAACAGCTGATCAAGGCCATCCTGAACAGGGAAGTACCCAGCGTAGGCTTGCCCCATGATGTGGGCTGCGTGGTGAGCAACGTGCATACAGCCATTGCTGTTTACCAGGCTTTAAGTGCGGGTAAGAGTTCCTATGAGCGGGTGGTCACCGTGAGCGGCGGCGCTGTTGTGGATCCCCGCAATGTGCTGGTGCGTGTGGGTACACCCATTGAGGAGCTGTTCAACTTCTGCGGAGGTTTCTTAGGCGAACCGGAAGTACTGGTGTGCGGCGGTCCAATGACCGGACCACCCATAAAGGAGCTTTCCGGGCCCGTGGTCAAAAACCTTTCGGGGGTCCTGGCTTTGACCCGCGAAGAAGCGGCCTTTGATGAAAACCTCCCCTGCATTCGCTGTGAGCGCTGCGTACGGGCCTGCCCCATGGGTTTGACGCCCAACCTGCTCGGAGAGTATTCGGAGAAGGGCATGTATAGGGAGGCCGAGCGGCTTCATCTGAAGGATTGCATCGAATGTTCACTGTGTTCGTACGTCTGTCCTGCTAAGCGGGCCTTGGTGACTTGGATTAAGCAGGGTAAAGCGGGCTTAGCCGCTGAGAAAGCCAAGGAAAAAGTGAGCTAGGAGTGAAGTGAATGCAGATCAAGACGGGTCCGTTTCTCCGTAGTCCCTTAACAATTAAGCAGATCATGATCGATGTGCTGATCGCCTTGACGCCTGCGACCATAGCTGGCTTGATCTTCTTCGGTCCGGCTGCCCTTAAGGTACTGGTACTCAGCACGCTCAGTGCAGTCTTGACCGAGGCCATCCTCCTGCGGGCGCCTTTGACACCGAAGGGGATCTTCGGCGATGGCAGCGCGGCGGTAACTGGCCTGCTGGTGGGTTTGATCCTGCCTTCCACTGTGAGTTGGTGGATACCCGTTGTGGGTTCAGTTCTGGCCATTGCCTTGGTTAAGCTGGCCTTTGGTGGCTTGGGCCACAACATCTTTAACCCCGCCTTGGGTGCCCGGGCCATTTTGCTGCTGGCCTTTACCTCTCAATTAGTCAAATTTGCAGCACCCTTTGAGGCTGTAACCGCGGCTACTCCCCTCTTAAGCACCCGCAGTTTCTCCTGGCCCTTGGTTTGGGGGAATGTGGGCGGCAGTATCGGGGAGACCTCGGTCATTGCCATCCTGCTGGGGGCCGCCTACCTGCTTTTCAAGGGCCACATTAACTGGCGCAACCCCTTGGGCTATGTGGGCAGTGCCTTTGTGCTCGCCCTGCTGTGGGGTTTGGATCCCTGGTACACCATTTCCGCAGGGGGCTTGCTGTTTGCTGCCGTGTTCATGGCTACAGACATGGTCACTTCACCGGTGACTCCCTTGGGGCAGCTGATCTTTGGCATTGGCTGCGGCGTTTTGACCATGGTGATCAGGCAGTTTACATCGCTGCCCGAAGGGGTAACCTTCGCCGTTCTGACCATGAACGCCCTTTCCCCGGCCATAGAATCTTTGACCATACCCCGCATTTTCGGCCTTTCTGTGAGCCAGGAGAGCTGGAAGAAGGGTGTTGCCGTCACGACCGCCGCGGTAGTCGTTTTTGCGGCTCTGTTTGTGCTATTGGATGGGCCGGAGCCTCAGGTTGAGCCCGTGTTTAGTTACGGCCATTACCTGCCGGTTGGTGAACTTCTGGGGTCTGAGGAGTATGAGGTCGTCGAAGAGAACGGAACCCGCTATTACCTCGTTCGGGACGAGGAAGGTAATCCTGCCCAGACCGCTTTCGTGGCGGAACAGGGCGGGTTTAACGGTCCCATCCGTTTCTTCGTGGTGCTGGATGCAGAGCACCGGATTCACACCATCCGCATCCTGGAGCATGGCGAGGATCCGGGCCTTGGGGAGCTGGTCACCAGACCTGCCTTCTTGGAGCAGTTTACAGGGCTGGACAAAGACAGCGCCTTTAGTCTAGGCGTGGACGTTCAAGGCGTCTCAGGCGCCACCATTTCCTCCCGTGCTTTGGTTACTGGGGTGCAGAGGGCAGTGGATCAGTTTAACCGCACCTTCTTCCCACAAGAAGAGGTGGGAGAATACGCCGATGGCACCTACTACGCAGAGGTAGATTCCTTTGGCGGCAAATTGGAGCTGGAAGTGGTAATTGACGGGGGCAAGATCGCGGCCGTAAATGTTCTGGCCCATTCTGATACGCCGGGTATTTCCGATCCAGCCTTTGAGGCCATGCCCAAGCGAATCGTGGACGCTAACTCGCCGCAGGTGGACGCTGTTTCTGGAGCCACGGTCACCAGCACAGCCATTATGAAGGGCGTGGAGAAGGCTCTGGAACAGGCCGCTGGGGAACCTGTGCAGATGGCAGAGGGCTTTGCCATTGAAGTGGCAGACGGTGTACACCGGGGCAGCGCCGCTGGTTTCGGTGGCGAGCTGGTGCTGGATGTGACCGTTGAAGGCGGCAGGATTACCGCCATCGAAGTTGTGGAGTCGAGCGAGACGCCCTTCATCGCCGATGCGGCGTTCAAAGAGCTGATTCCTGCCATCGTTGAAGCGCAGGGTCCGGTTGATGCAGTGAGCGGCGCCACCTATACCAGCCAAGCAGTCCTTGAGGCAGTGGAAAAAGCAGTAAGCGGTGCCGCTGAGCCCGCAGAAGAGGCGG
>ERZ773359.655-NODE-655-length-49519-cov-8.319141_pt1 | contig 49519 bp, 47 predicted proteins | sample MGYA00374955_ERZ773359 | MGnify/ENA primary metagenome ERZ773359 (study PRJEB29098, sample SAMN04486028) | biogas fermenter metagenome | study: EMG produced TPA metagenomics assembly of the Biogas fermentation microbial communities from Germany - Plant 4 DNA1...
TTTGACCATATTGCATTGCCTATATTATAGCCTATGTCCATTCAGAAACTTGTAGAACGGTGGACGGAATATAAAAAAACAAAGACAATAAATGTTATTTATTGTCGTTAGCTAAGTGAGATCAATAAAATTTCCGCAGTACTCCTTAAGTGGTATAATAAGGGTGGAAAATCACAGGAAGGGTGTGTATATGATGAGCAGGATGACCACAAAAGAGCGATTTGAGCGAATGTATCAGCATAAGGAGGCCGACCGGATCCCCTTCATGGATTATCCGTGGAGCGGAACCATACGGCGCTGGATAAAAGAAGGGATGCCGGCTGACGTGGATTATCGTGATTATTTCGATATTGACAAGACCGCAGCCATAAGTGTTGATATTTCCCCGCAGTTTGAAGAAAAGATAATTGAGGAAACCGATCGGTACATTATCCGCACCACCCCGTGGGGAGTGACTCTGAAAAACTTCAAGGAAGAGGACTCCACTCCTGAATTTATTGATTACAAGGTAACCAGCCCCGATGAATGGGAAAAGGCCAAGAAACGCATGACAACAGACAAAAGCCGTATTAACTGGGATTATCTTAAGAAGAATTACCCCAAATGGGTAAGCGAGGGACAATGGATATCGGCAGGTTTCTGGTTCGGCTTTGATGTCACCCATTCCTGGATGGTTGGCACCGAAACCTTGTTAATCGCTCTGCTTGAGGAGCCGGACTGGGTGATGGATATGATTAACACCTACCTTGAATCCTGCATGGCCCACTTCGATATGATTTGGGAGGCAGGATACCGTTTTCACGAAATATACTGGCCTGACGATATGGGCTATAAAGGGTCTCCGTTTTTCTCCAATGACATATACCGCCGGCTGATTAAGCCCTTCCATAAGAAGGCAGTTGAATGGGCCCATAATAAGGGCATCTATGCCCGTCTGCATTCCTGCGGCAATATCATGCGGCTTCTGCCTGACATTATAGATACCGGAATTGACGCGCTAAACCCCATTGAAATAAAGGCCGGAATGGATCCCTTTTACATTAAGGAAAAATACGGTGGCCGGTTGGTGCTTCACGGTGCCATAAATGCGGTTTTATGGGACGATAAGGACAAGGTTATTGCTGAGATTGAGCGGACAGTTCCCATGCTGAAGGAAAAGGGCGGATATATCTTTGCTTCCGATCACTCCATTCCCAATTCCGTCAGCCTGGAAAACTTCAGAGCCGTCGTTGAAACGGTAAAAAGAGCGGGAGCCTATTAAGGCTGCTTCAAACCCTTTTAAAATACACTGCATCTATTATTGCAGGGCCTGTGCACTCACCGGTTAAGATCTCAACCCTGCCGTCGTTTCCTGAGTCAAAGGCAAACTCCCCGATTTCCAGGTCTTCTTTGGGAATATAGTCTATTTCCCTGACTCCGTCTTTAGAGGTTACTCTTATTCTTATTATGGAATGTCTGTCCAGTTTATCGTGCTTTGTAAAACCTACCTTGTACCTGCCTGCCTTTAATACCGGCTGGAACACTGCCTTAACCTCTTTATCCTTGTCGGGTCCATTGGTTAAGTAGATGCCGCTGTATCCTCTGGATGTATGCCAGTGTCTGAATTTATGGCCGACAAGGGTATAGCCGGTTTTCCAAAAGTTCCTGTCAGTGCAGCTGCAAATGACGGTATCGCTCTCATCATCAGGCAGTATATTCACCTTAACCCAAATGGTCTGACTGCCGTTTAGGATGCTGCTCTTTATATCAATTCTTTCCAAATATTCATTCCCCTCAAGGTTCCTGGTATCCACCTTTACCTGGTATATCATATTTGCAGGATCCTTAATCACTATTTCTATAAAGCCGGCTGAGCACTCAAAAGTGCAGTCGTCCGGGGTAAAGGGCAGGGGGCTGTTATTGTTTAGTTTGATTGTTTTATAAAATACACGCTTTTCAGTTTCAAAGACCGAGATATCAAGGACATTGGGCATGCAAACAGGTTCACCAAAGGTTAAAGTAAAGGGATGCTGCAAGTTTGCAAAACCTCTGTCTTCCGCTTCAATGGACAGCCTCGGATAAGACACATCCCTTCCTCTTCCCATTACAGTTATGTATTGTAAGGTGCATAGCGGCCTGTCTTTGCCTTTTGCATAGAGGAGAATGGAATGTATGCCGGACCTGGTAAAGGCGTGTTTTATGCTTCTGCCAAAGTAGCAGGACCCGTCGCTTATTTTCCAGAAAAGCTTTGCATCTTCGGGGGCACCCTGAGCTTCCATGTATATTTGTTCACCCAGTATACAGCACTTAGGTTTAATTGATATACTTAGATTGTCCCCCCTTATTCTTTTAAACATCTGGCGGAAAAGTATCCATGGATCCAGAATATATTCGTAACCGTCCTCATAAACCTTGAAAGCAAAATGGCTGTGTTCATGGCTTCCTACAAAGACCATGGCGCCTTTGGCTATTTCAGCGCCGTTTCCAACAGGTATGTACTCTTTAACCAGGGGGATTCCTATATGGTGAACCTGAATCGCCCATGTGGTTTCATCGTTCCAGTGACGCACTCCTCGCCACCTGTTGTTGTTATCGCCGCTTTTAAGGGAGTTGAAATAGTATTGATCATCCAGTGAGAAGGGTGCGTATATGGGCGTTCCTCCCGGATGATTTATATCAAGTCCTCCGTGGGCGGAAGCACCGTGATAGGCTCCTAAAAAGCAGTCGTCTCCGTCATAGCAGTCGGAAATGTCTATTCTGTCCTTACCGTACAGATCACACCAGACGGATAATTCTTCAGGGCAGACCGGCATGGAATTGTCAGCCAGCACAAACCTTACATCCTTAAGAGGCATGCATTCACCATGGTTTTCCTGGATTATGTCAAATAAGCACCTGGCTGCGTCAAACCACAGCTGCATGCCGTTGATTATATATGGTTCATAAAAGCTCTCCTGGCAGCCTACAAACCTTCTTAACTTCATAGGAAAACCATTTATCAGAATATCAGCATCCATTCTGAGCAGGGTTCCTCCTGCAGGAAAATCGGTAGTTAAATCCTTTTTATTTGTTTCCACTATGGAAGCACTGCAGCCCGTAAGCTCAATTCTATTGGTAAAACCATTCAGCAATGTAAAGGCAACAGTATCGCCAATGTTCATTTCAACAGGGGTTATGGTGCTTTTTGCTTTTTTTGCTATAGGCATATAGAATTCGCCCTTTCTTTTACTTAATTTTATAAAGTAAAATTTCAGTTTCTAATATAATAATATAGGGATTGGTATGCGCCGCTCCTTATATACCCAAAAATTCATTACAACCGTTTCTTCCAAATCTTTTGATAGACTTTCTATATTGCTCTTCAAACGTGTCTTTTGTCGGATAAGTTAACGTGTTATTTCTAAGTTTATCAAGATATCTGCATCTGATATGGCTCCAACATACTTACTCATAGAAAATCCTCTGGCAGGGGATACTCATATCCAAATTGATCAGGAGTCAAGCCTATGAACTCAAGAGTGTTTTTCATGTTTTTGTATGAGATATTCTCTCTTTCATAATTACTTTTTATGAATTCTATATATTCTTTTGATACATATGTTGTCCTTGATGGTACTATCAAGTCAATATTATAGCCTTCGCGGATGGTTAAAGATTGGAGTTGTTCTGCGTTTTCCAGTAAACAGATATCATCAAGTTCCTCATATTTACTAGTACTGCATAACTCAAGTTGAATAAGCCTTTTTAGCATTGCTTTATAGCTTACCTTAAAATAATTATTCATGCGGACTACATGCCTGGGTAGAACCTTATTCATATCAACATTAACTATTTTATAAAACACTTCTTTTACGTAGTCTTCAGGCATTAAAAACTCAGCAGCAAATATATCAGCTTTTTCATCTTCTGAATCATGTTTTAAAATGATTCTATCCTTTTTGAGTATGTCAGCATTGTAAGTCAGATGGTATAGCTCATGGGCACCGGTATAACGCTCATGCCCTAAGGTGAAACTACTATTTAAAAAAACAATAAACTGATCTTCAAAGTAGGTGCTAAACCCCGATATTTCATTAGTATCCAATGGTTTTCTTACCAAAAAAGCAATATCGGACAAAATATCAAATATATCAGCAAGCCCTTTTCTGCCAAACTTTATCCTTACTTCTTCCGCCAGGCTTTTGACCTGCAACCTTAAAGGCTCATCAGGGAGTCTCAGATCTTTAGACAATCTTAACCCTCCTTCCATAACGCTCTGCTCTTTTGCGGCCTGAACTTTCCTTCATATATTTTCTTTTGATAAATAAATACCTTTATCATATCCTGCAATTTTTCTACCTCTTCGATGGTTTTCTCAGAATAATTTCTCTTCCTGAAAAGTGTAACCAAATCATCTTCATCTTCTTCAAAAAGCACGTTAATATCTATATCCAGAACTTTACACAAAGCATTAAGCTCAACAGCCGATATAGTCCTATTGTCATTTTCGATTTTACTTAATGTTTCCCTGCTTATATTAACATCTTTTCCAGCAAGTCTCTCTACCACTTCATTTTGGCTTAATCCTCTTGCGACTCTGATTTCTTTTAGTTTTAATCCAATAGGAATGCTGCTTGACATAGTAAATCCTCCCTCCGTTATAGTATATTACAATATAATGCGTTTTGTGTCAATATTATGCGCATTTTTGTAATATTTTATTACATATGTGGTAAATAAAAAAGGACAGAAACAGCCTGTCCATTTTTTATGTAAAAACATTATTTTAATATTCTATCTTGAACGATGTCTTCTAAGGAAAGTGGGAATATCCAGATCATCGGAGCTGTCCCCTGCATCGGGCACTCTGGATTTTATGCTTTCCCTTCCCTTTTGCAGCTGGGTGCGTTCTTCTCTTTCTTTCTTTGCTTCGAATCCGGTGGCAATAACGATAATGCGGATTTCATCCTCAAGTGCCTCATCTATTACTGCACCGAAAATAATATTGGCATCGGGATCGGTAGCTTCGGCTATCAGCTCGGCTGCTTCGTTAACTTCAAACAGCCCCAGGTTTGCGCCGCCGGTAATATTTAACAGTACTCCCCTTGCACCGTCTATGCTGGTTTCCAGAAGAGGGCTTTGAATAGCCTGTTTTGCAGCTTCAACCGCACGATTGTCTCCGCTGCCCCTTCCGATACCCATATGGGCAAGTCCCTGTTCCTTCATAATAGTGCGGACATCAGCAAAGTCCAGATTGACAAGTCCGGGTACGGCGATTAGATCTGAGATACCCTGAACCCCCTGTCTTAATACATCATCGGCTATCATGAAAGCTTCCAGCATGGAAGTGCGTTTTTCCACTACCTGCAAGAGTCTATCGTTGGGTATGGTAATTAACGTGTCTACCTTATCCTTCAACAGCTTAATTCCTGCTTCGGCATTGGCGGCCCGTCTGCGGCCTTCAAAAAGGAAGGGTTTGGTAACCACACCTACGGTCAGAATTCCCATGTCTTTCGCTATTTCAGCTACGATAGGAGCTGCGCCTGTGCCTGTACCCCCGCCCATGCCTGCTGTAATAAAGACCATATCGGAACCTTTAAGCACCTGGGCGATTTCCTCCCGGCTTTCTTCCGCAGCCTTCTGGCCTATTTCCGGATCTGCTCCTGCACCAAGGCCTTTGGTGAGCTTTTCACCAATCTGGATTTTCTGGTTGGCCTGGGAAAGATACAGGGCCTGTTTATCGGTGTTGATGGCGATAAACTCCACGCCTTTCAGCTCCTGCTGTATCATTCGATTGACAGCGTTATTACCTCCTCCGCCGATCCCTATAACTTTTATCTGTGCAAATTGATCCATGTCTATATCAAATTCCAACACACCATACCCTCCTCTTATGTACTCTTAAAGTATATATTGAATTTTTCAAATAGAGCCTTAATTACTTCTGAAAAAGTGATTTTACCTGCCAACCTTGTTTTCAAACCTTCCATTCCCACGGCATAGACTTCTGAATATGTGGGAGCCGACAATCCTATGACATCGGGAACTCCAAGCTGAACCGGGATATTAAGCTTCCTGGAACCCAGTTCCCTGATCCCGCGGAACATCCCCAGGCCTCCTCCGGTAAGCAGCGCTTTTTTACAGATTCCCATTAATTTTTCTTCTTCAAGGCGCTTTGCAATCAGTTCCCAGATTTCCTCCACCCGGGCTTCCACAATGCCCTGCAGGAAATCCATGGGTACATTCATTACCTGATTTCCGTCCCGAACCGGGACTTTCATCTCAGCCGACTCGGGATCATCAGCAATGGCCAGGCCTAAAACGCAATATCGCTTTAATCTTTCCGCTTCCTCGAAGGAGATATTAAGTCCGGATACAACATCCCTGGTGATGGTGTTCCCGCCTAAAGGAAGCCAGTCGAAGTATATGGGCATGCCTTTATGAAAGACTGCAATATCAGTGGATTCGCCTCCTGTATCCACCCAAAGAACGCCTTCTTCTTTTTCATCCTCCGTAAGAAAGGCCTCAGCTATTGCAAGGGGCACCGGTATCCACTTTCTAACGCCTATATCAAGCGAGCGCAGCATTCTGGTAAGGTTTTGGGCAAAATCCGTATCAATGCAGATAAGGGAAGCCTCAAGACCCAGTTTCTCACAGTCTGTTCCAAGGGGGTTTCCCATGGGCTGCCCGTCTGCCAGAAAACTGCCGTGTATAGCTTTTAAGACCTTCCAGGGATCAGGCAGGGAATATGTACTGACTTCTTTTTGCAGCTCGATTATATCCTGCTTTGAAACAGGACCGCCCGGAACTATTTCCTTTTTATTCCTGACAAGACCGCAAAACTCATTGGGGAGGCCTAGAACGCAATTGCTGATTTTAACTTCGGCCATCTTCTGAGCCTGTTCCAGAGCAGATTCCAGGGCTTTAAAAAGCACTGCATCGGACGGACGGCCTTTTCCTGTCTCATCACCATAGGCTGTCTGACCGAGACCTAAAAGCTCCATATTATTTCTTCGGCATTTTTGACATATAAGTACAGTCATTTTTGTAGTGCCGGCCTCAATTGCTGTGACAATGTCGCTCAATATGGATGAACCTCACTTTACATCTCTAATTTATGGTTATATTATCACAGATTTCGGAAGAATTAAATGGTTATTTCCCAGAAGTATCTTCCAAATATGATTTTTTTCTCAAATATCCCAAAATATGGCGCCTGATCAGGGCAAAGTTGTCAAAGAGCCTGTATCCGAATACAAAGATGGCACCAAGATAGATGGGAACGTCCAACCGGTCGCCGATATAGGCAAGGCCGGCGGCCAGAATGGAATTTCCGAAGAAACCGGATATAAACACATCGGCTTCAAAATTCTTCTCCAGCGAAGAGCGGATGCCTCCGAACACTGAATCCAGAGCTGCCAGCACGGCTATTGATATATAGGAGGAATAGGCAGTTGGAATATTAAAGGGAAGGATCATTCCTAAAATAATGCCGATCAGTATTCCTATAAGTGAAATCCACATCTTATTCATCCTCCTCCCTTACCCTTGCATAGGTGTATTCCGTTTCACCCAGGTACCTTGGAATCTCAAGCCTGTCCATCTTCTGAATTTTAATCTCCAGCCCCCAGGCAGCCAAATCGTGATAGATGCTGCCCTCTTCCTGAAAGCTCTCATAAAGGCGGTCAGGATCGCCGATGGCATGAATGATGAAAGGGGGGGCAAAACGCTCGTATTTACCCACGTGAATGGTGGGACCGCCGCAGGAAATGCGGGAATTGGGCATTATTCTGGTGCCGTTGACGGCAATTGCTTCTGCCCCTGCACCCCGCAGTTCATTTATGATATGGAGCATATCGCTGTCGTGAACTATAAAGTAACTGATTAAGGAGGGGTTGTTGGACAAGAAGGAATCCCGCTGGCGGTCGTTCAGGATAATTTCCACACCGGGGCCTTCAACGGCGAGGAGCCCGGCAAGGAGCCTTTTTTCCTGAACCTCGCTTTGAAGCTCCTGAAGCTTAATATTGGCCTCTATGGCCTGATCCTCATACATTGTCAGTTCAGTTATCTTCCGGTTGATATACTGTTCCAGCTCTTTCCTTTTCTGCTCAAGTTCGTTTTTTTCCTTAAGGAGCTTTTCAATATTTTTCAGGGAACTGACGCCTTCTATTTCGGTTTCAATTTTTGGCTTATTCAGTGCCTGTACCAGGAAAAAGCCTAAGAGAACAGAAACAAAAACAATCATCCAGGTGGTTTTTTGACTAGACTTTTTCATTTATACAAATGTTTCCTCTCCTCGGTATTCATCCGGCCTACTGCAGAGGCTTTGCATATTCAAAATCAAGGGTTCTGTTATACTTGGGAATAAGAATTTTTTCTTCCCGCCTTATGGTAATCTCCAGTTCCTCTCCCAGGGTGTCGGCAACCCCGCCTAAAAGCCTTAAGGAGGCCTCAAGGGTATCGGGGTTTCCAATGGCCTTTATTTCAAAAGGTACAGAATGCCTGTTGGTATTTATTACTATATAGTCGCCTGCATTTCGAATTTCCGTGGTAGATACTATACGCTCATCATTGATGGCCAGTGCTTCTGCGCCGGCTGCGTTAAGCTCGTTAACCAGCATCAGCAGGTCCTCGTGGTAGACATTCCGGACAATGCCGTAACCGTCCCATTCATGGTAGGGTATTAAATTAACTGTAACGATAACGCCCGGCCCCTCAAGTTCGGTAAGGCCGGCAAGAGTTCTGGAGCGCTCCAGCTCACGGTTCATAGTCTCGCTTATTTTACCCTCATCCCGGGCTGCATCTTCATACTCGGCAATCTGTTTTTCAAGTTCACGGATCAGATTCTGCTGACCGGCAATATCCTGATTCAGCTTCTGTATCTGGCTGGTCAGCTCCTGCGCCCTCTGCATGGATACGCTGCCGCCTACGTTCTGGACATTTTTAAATTGCGCCGCCAGCATCAATCCGAGTATTATGCTGACTATCATTATAACAATGCTGTTGCTAAGCTTTTTCAATCTGATACCTCCTGGTTGGATGCAGCTTCCGGATCCGTTTCTCCGTCTAAGTCTGCTTCATCCTCCGGAACAGGTGTGGGGTGAAATACCGCTTTTCCCGGGGTCCGGACATCAAGGGTTCCCGGCTCACCTTTCTCAAGCACTTGGGTATAGGCTTCAGAACAGAGCCAGCCCAGTTTTCTGTCCAGGTCCAGGGCCTGTCCTATGCTTACCTTAATATCGTCATTGGTCAGAAGGGTAATATCGTCAGGATTATCTATGTATATGGCTTTGATCCGATCCTTTATCTCCCATTCTTCCAGGGATTTGAGAAAATGGGTTAGGACTTTGAACTGATAGCTGTCCTTCTCCGATACTTCCAGAAAACTGCCCTTTGAAAGACAGGAGACATGAATCCCTTCCAGAACGGGCAGAGATACTCCCTGGGACTGCTTCACTATGTCCAGGATAAAGCCGTTGCAATCGATAATCAGGTAAGAACTCAGGTATGGCACTGCCGCAGCAGGCACCCTTTCCTCCAGGACAATTATCACTTCATCAGGCAGCTTCATGGACACTGCCTTTACCACAGGATAAGGAGCAAAGCTTTCTATACGGTTTTTTACCTGTTCTTTGGAGATTTTAAATATATTATCCTCATATGAAATACCTGATACATTTATTATAACATTATTATCTAAAGTATCGCTACCGATAACGGTAATCTTTTTTACCTGAAATACTTCCGTGCCGATAAAAACCGCAGCGGCCAGGCAGAAAACCAGAACCAGCAGCGTTACAAAACCGCTTTTACCCCTTGTCCCATTTTTCGCCATAACTTTTCCTCCACAGTGACATATATTCGAAAACCACTCCGCCATAAAAATATTTATCGGATAAATTCATGGCGGAGCCAGATGAGCTTTTTTACTCAATGCGGGTTATATCCGCTCCAATACCGTTAAGACAGACCTCCAGCCTGTCATATCCTCTTTCAATATGATGAATGTTATCAATTATAGACTCGCCTTCGGCATTAAGCCCCGCCATTACAAGCGCAGCACCGCCCCGAAGATCCCCTGCGGTCACCTCTGCACCCACCAGCCGGGGCACACCCTGAATAATGGCCGTCCTGCCCTCGGTCCGGATACGGGCTCCCATGCGGATAAGCTCCGGAACATGTTTAAATCTGTTTTCAAAAATGTTTTCCGTAATTATGCTGGTTCCTTTTGCCACTGTAAGAACCGTCATAAACAGGGCCTGCATATCCGTGGGAAAGCCGGGATAGGGATAGGTCTTGGTCTGCTCCACGGCCAAAAGTCTTTCAGGTGCCTTAATCCATACCGCCCAAAGGGATTCAGGGGCTGAACTTAGGCTTCCTGCCGGCTGTTTCCCGGCATGTCTGCCCCTGACAGGCGTAATATTGCAGCCCGCTTGCCTTAGCTTGTTTACAGTTGCCTGAATGTGTTCAAAATTCACATTGTCTACAAGAATCTCGCTTCCTGTTACTGCAGCCGCAACCAGATAGGTGCCTGCTACTATACGGTCGGGTATTACGGTGTATTCCGTTCCATGAAAATCTTCTACGCCTTCAATAACTATAGTATTGCTGCCTGCCCCGCTGACCCTGCCGCCCATGCTGTTGATAAAATTCTGAAGATCCACTATCTCCGGCTCTTTGGCGGCATTCCTGATTATCGTCTGTCCCCTGGCCCCGGTTGCAGCCAGCATAATGTTTTCGGTGGCGCCTACACTGGGGTAGTCAAGGTGGATATCAGCCCCCTGCATATTGGCTGCCTCACACTCCAGATACCCAAAGGATTCCCTGATTACCACACCCAGCTGCCGTAGCCCGTGCAAGTGCAGATTGATAGGACGCTGTCCTATTTCGCAGCCACCGGGATAAGTAATCTTTGCCCGTTTCATCCTGGCCAGAACCGCACCCAGCATTACGATGGAAGAACGAATCTCTTTCACATATCTATCAGGGATAATCCAGCTGTCAATCCCGGAAGGATCCAGAATCAGGGTGGAGTTTTCCCTTGCTACCTTACAGCCAATGGACTTAAGAATCATCAGCATTATTTCCACATCTGCAAGACTTGGAAAATCAAAAAGTACCACCGGTTTCCGGGTGAGTATTACTGCTGCCAGTATGGGCAGAATTGCATTTTTTGAGCCGATGACCCGGATTTCTCCTTCGAGCTTGTTTCCGCCTCGGACTCGGTACTTTGCCATATGGTTACACCTCTTTCTTTTCGCCAGCGTTAAGATAAAGGGCAATGGAATACGTATTCCAATCCCTTATCATTCTATGCGAGAAAAATTCAGGTGTTACAGTGCCCATATGGTGTACAGGTTAATCAGGCAGCCTTTGCATACCTGGAGATATTAAGAAGCACCCCGATACCGGTCATATACATGGCCAGGGATGAGCCTCCGTAGCTGATAAAGGGCAGAGGCAGACCGGTCGGCGGCATGGAGCCGGTTACCACCGCAATATTTATGCAAACCTGAATGGTTATCATGGAAATTATGCCGGCAGCGAGCATACTGCCGAATAAATCGGGCGCCGTTACGGCTATGCGTATTCCCCTCCAGATGAGTATCAAAAAGAGAAGGATAAGGAATAAGGAACCTATAAATCCCAGTTCCTCTCCGATTATTGCGAAGATAAAATCGGTTTCAGGATAGGGCAGGTAGAGATATTTCTGACGGCTCTGCGCCAGTCCCAGGCCGAAAAGCCCGCCGGAGCCCAGGGCATAAAGGGATTGAATAAGCTGATAGCCGGTTTCCAGAGGGTCAGACCAAGGATCCAGAAATGCCAGGAGCCGATTCAGGCGGTAGTCTGCAGAAAAGGTAAGGGCTATGCCGCCCCCCAGGCCTGCCAGTGCCAGCCCTGCCAGATGCCACAGGTTGGCTCCGCCTAAAAAAAGCAATATCATGCTGAGCATAAGGATGCTGCCTGCCGTACTTAAGTTGGGCTGAAGCACAATCAGGCCGAATATGAGGCCTGATACCAAAAGCAGGGGCACCAGGTCCTTGAAAAACCTGGGTAGCTTTCCCTTTTTCCTGTCGATGCTGTCGGCCAGAAAGAATATGACTGCAAACTTTGCCACCTCCGCAGGCTGAAAGGAAAAGGCTTCCCCGATGCCCAGCCATCTTTTTGCATTGTTTCTGGGTACGCCTATTAAGAGCACCAGTATTAACATTACAATGCTCGCGATTAAAAATAATCTTGAAAGTTTCTGAAGCTTTTTATAATGAATCCGAGAGGTTGCAAACATGCCTGCAAAACCTATGACTGCCCAGAGGCACTGCCTCTTGAAAAAATGAAGGCCGTCGCCCCAGCGTTCTGATGAATAATAGTAGCTGGCGCTGAATACCATTACTATTCCAAAGCTTACCAGCATGATGGTGATTAAAAGAATTGAAAAATCAACCGGCTTTTTCCTCACCTTCACCTTCCTACCCCCTCAAAGCCAATACTGCCTCCTTAAAGATTCGTCCCCTTTCCTCATAATTCCGGAACATATCCCAGCTTGCACAGGCCGGCGACAGGAGGACGTTCTGTCCGGGAGAGGAAAGTTCATAGGCTTTTTCCACTGCTTCTTCCATGGTCTTTGTCATGTGTATATTGGTAAAGCCTTTTTCTCTGGCGGCAGCGGCAATGATGCCGGCAGTTTCCCCGAGCAGGATAAGCGCATCTACCTTATCATTGAAAGCATTGACAAATTCGGTAAAATCACTTTTTTTATCATAGCCGCCTGCAATGAGTATGGTGCTTCCTTTCATTGCCTCTATGGCCTTAATGGATGAGTCCGGGTTGGTGCCCTTTGAGTCATTGTAATAGGTGACGCCGTTAATTACTGCCACCTTTTCAATGCGGTGCTCAACACCGGGAAATTCCTTTAAAACACGGGCAATAGTTTCAGACTCCGTGCCGCAGAGCACGGCTGCCAGCACTGCTGCCAAGGCGTTTTCCAGGTTGTGGCTGCCCGGAATGCCTACCTGGTCCGTTGAACAGACAGGAACTGAACCATTTCCGATATTCAGCACTATCTTCCCGTTTTCCACCCAGGCGCCCTTGTTTAAAACCTTATGGCGGCTGAAATAAAAAGATTCCCCTTTGTTATCAGTTTCTATGCCTGACAGCACCCGGTCGTCAGCATTCAGTATGAGGATGTCGCCCTTGGTCTGATTTTCGTATATGCGGGCTTTGGCGGCAATATAGTTTTCCATGGTTTTATGACGATCCATGTGATCTTCAGTGATATTAAGAATAACTGCTATATAAGGCCTGAAATTTCTGATGCTTTCCAACTGAAAGCTGCTGACTTCCACTACAGCTGTATGGCTGCCTTCCATATCCATGGCCTTTTCCGTAAAAGGAACCCCGATATTGCCCACCACATGGGTGGTTCTGCCTGAGGCCTTCAGGATTTCGCCCAGGAGGGCGGTAGTTGTGGTTTTTCCGTTGGTGCCTGTGATGGCGATAATGGGTGCCCTGCAGCAGGAATAGGCCAGTTCCAGTTCGCTGATAACCGGTATGTTTCTCTCTGCCGCCTGAACCAAAAAAGGCAGGCTAAGCGGAACACCCGGGCTGACGACAATTAAATCAGACATTAAGGCTGCCTGATTTGCATCGGAAATAAATTTATATTGAATGACGGAGCCAAGCTCTGCCAGCGTGTCCGATAATTTTTCTTCCCCCTTGCTGTCTGTCAGAAGGACCTCTGCCCCAAGCCTAAAGAGCAGTTTTGCGGCGGATACACCGCTTATGCCCAGACCGACAACCAGTGCGGTTTTTCCTTTTAAATCCATTTCTTTTTTCATTCTTTCTTCCCTTCCTCGCCTTCCTCGTCCTCCCCCAATGCAGCTCATGCCTAATTATAATTAAATGCTGATAAGGGCTAAGGTGCAAAGGATTGCAGTTGCAATCATGAACATGGAAACCACCCTGGTTTCCGGCATGCCCAGGAGCTCAAAATGATGGTGGAGGGGTGCCATTTTAAAAACGCGCTTGCCTCTCAGCTTAAAGGATCCCACCTGCAGAATGACAGATATGGCTTCTGCCATATATATTCCTCCGATTATGGGAAGCCAGAGAGGAATTCTCAGTAAAATGGAAACAGCGGAAACTGCCCCTCCAAGCCCTAGGGAACCGGTATCTCCCATGAATACCTGAGCAGGATGGGTGTTATAGCGCAAAAATCCCAGCATTGCCCCGGTAAGCGCAGCAGAAAAGGTTAGAAGCTCCTTATACTTTGCTGCCAGTTCAATCAGTTCCTGCTGCTCCACAAAGATGGACGCAGCTGCCAGGATAAGGCTTAAGGTTGCTGATACAATAAGGGTAACACCTGAGCAAAGGCCGTCCAGGCCGTCTGTCAGGTTTACGCTGTTCACAACGCCTACTATGATGAAAACAGCAATGGGAATATAGAAAATGCCTAGGTCCCACTCAAGGCCTATAAAGGGTACTATAACACTGCTTCCGATATCAGGGTTTGTGTAGGCATAATAGGCCAGCGCAACTGCCGCAACAAGCTGGCCGATAATTTTCTGATAGGCCCTAAGACCCAGGGAACGTTTTTTTACCACCTTAATATAATCGTCTATGAAGCCGATAAGTCCGAATCCTGCAGTGGAAAGCACGGCTGCAATTAAAAACTCGCGGTTTTCGCCTGACAGGAGCAGGCTTAAGACTATAAGGGGAACAAGAAAGAGAATTCCTCCCATGGTAGGAGTTCCCGTTTTGGACAAGTGGGTTTTGGGCCCGTCGTCCCTTACCACCTGGCCGAATTTGAGTCTGCGCAGCCAGGGAATCAGCAGGTTGCCCATAAGCAGGGTGGTTAAAAAAGCTATGATTATCGTAAGCGCAAACTGTCTCATCAGAAGAACATCCTCCCCTGCCTTAAGTATTCAACAATTTCCTCCATATGCATTCCCCGCGAACCCTTGACCAGAATCCTGTCCCCGGGCATGATATTCTCATCCAGCCAGCTTAATACATCCTTATTGCTGTTTTCAGTCAGGACCATTCTTTCATCCATTCCTTTTTCCAGGGCCCCTTCCTTTACACAGGCTGAATAATTTCCAACGGCAATTAAAACATGAACTCCGGCCTCAACCGCATAGCCGCCTATCTCTTTGTGAGCCTCCTTTGAGTAGTCCTCCCCCAGCTCCAGCATATCCCCCAGTATGGCCACTTTCCGCCTTCCTTCCATATCCCGGAGTACGTCAAGGGCTGCCTTAACCGAATCGGGGCTGGCGTTGTAGGCATCATCAATTACCTTAATCCGCTCATCAAATTTACCAGATTCATAGTCAGGGGGCAGCTTAGCAAAATCGCTTTCGGAATAGTAATGCACATTGAATATGTCAAGACGCATGTTTCCCCCTTTAATGTTTGAGAGCCCTCTTTTTATGCCTTCCATGCCGATGCCGAAATGCCTGCCGACTGCTATGGCTGCCAGGCTGTTCAGCACATTATGCCTTCCCGGTATATTCAGCGTTATAATATGGCTTTGTCCGTCTATGCGCAGAGTGTACCTTACACCGTTTTCTTCGACGCGGATATTCTCGGCAAGATAATCCGGCTCGCCGGTGGTACCGTATCGCACCACCTTATAGGGAACTTTCTTTTCAATCATCCGTTTTCCCTCTCTTCGAAGAATATCATCATCTTCATTCAGGAACACAACGCATTTATAATCGAGATTTTCCAATATTTCAGACTTAGCCCTCCAGATGTTTTCACGGCTGCCCAGCTTCTCCAGATGGGATACACCAATGTTGGTAAAAACCACCGCATCGGGAGGGGCAATTTCAGCAAGACGGCGGATTTCCCCAAACCCGCTCATGCCCATTTCAAATACTGCCATGCTGTGATAGGGCTCCATATTAAGTATGGTTAAGGGCAGTCCTATTTCATTGTTGTAATTGCCCTCGGTCTTGTGCACCAGGTAGCCTTGACGAAGCACATAAGAGATCATTTCCTTTGTGGTGGTCTTTCCGGTACTGCCGGTTACGGCCACAACGGGAACGCGGAAAGATCTGAGATACTTCTCAGCCAGTACCTGAAGGGCTTTCAAAGTGTTGTCTACAGCTATTGTATGTAAATCATCCGGCAATGGTATATTAAGTTTCTGTGTCATTACAGCAGCAGCACCCTTGTCTGCTGCCTCCTGAAGAAAATCATGTCCGTCAAATTTCTCCCCTATGAGGGGAATAAAGATGTCGCCCCGCCTGATAGTCCGCGTATCAGTTGACACTCCCTCGATAAGCACGTCAGGATCGGGGTAACCCCGCTTTATAATCCGCCCTCCTACGGCATGGGCTATTTGTTCAACTCTAAAGGATTTCAATCAGACTTTCTCCCTTCCAAGTATTTGGGCTACGATTTCCTTTTCATCAAAAGGATAGGTATCCCCCTTGATGATCTGATAGGTTTCATGGCCCTTGCCTGCCAGAATTATCAGGTCGTTTTCCCGGGCATTTTTAATCGCATACTCTATGGCTTCCCTCCGGTCCACTATGACCTTGTAGGGGCAGTGGGTCTTTGCTATTCCCGGAAGAATGTCTTCTATGATCTTTACAGGATCTTCATACCTGGGATTGTCAGAAGTGATGATGCAAAGGTCAGAATATCTGCCTGCCACTTCCCCCATCATGGGGCGCTTTGCCGCATCCCTGTCCCCTCCGCAGCCGAACAGGGTTACAAGCCTTCCGTCGGTTAAGCCCCTTGCGGTCTTTAATATATTTTCAAGGCCGTCGGGTGTATGGGCGTAGTCCAGAATAATTGAAAAGCCGGTGCCGGTATCCAGGGTTTCAAAACGGCCCGGTACGCCTTTTATAGAGGTGAGGCCCTTTTGTATGTCCTTAAGGGATATGCCTGCCGCATAGCAGGCTGCAGCTGCGGCCAGGGCATTGTATACGCTGAAAATTCCGGGAATGCTGAGCACAATGCTTATCTTTCCGCCCAGAATATGCAGATTGAAAGAAACACCGTCGACCATGATTTCAATGTCCCGTGCATAGATATCAGCAGGTTTATAGATGCCGTAGGTGAAATACTGACATTCCAGGTCTTTTAGAATTTCCCGGCCGCTTTCATCGTCCACATTGATGATGGCCAGGCGGCTCTGCTCAAAGAGTTTTTTCTTGGCAGCCAGGTAGTTCTCAAAGGTGCTGTGAAAATCCAGATGATCCTGGGTTAAATTTGTAAAAATGCCTATGTCATAGGTGCATCCGATGACCCGGTGAAGGGCCAGGGAATGGGAAGAAACCTCCATGACTGCGGCATTTACCTTTTCATTGACCATGTCCCGCATGAGCTTCTGTAGATCAGGGGATTCAGGGGTGGTGCGCTCTGCGGGTATCATCCTGCTGCCTATCATATTGGCAATGGTGCCGATAAGACCGGTTTTTTTACCGGCCTGTTCCAGGATGGATTTTATCATATATGTAGTGGTAGTTTTTCCGTTGGTGCCTGTTACCCCGAATAAAAGAAGGTCTTCCGAGGGTTTTCCGTAAAAAGCCGAGGCTATGAGCCCCATGGCTTTCCGGGTATCCGGAACAAATACTTTGGTGACCCCCTCAGGAAGAGGAATGTCCTTCCTGAGCACTACGGCCGCCGCTCCCTTTTCTACTGCCGATGCAGCATAGTCATGACCGTCTGCCCTGTATCCTTCTATACAAAAAAACAAGGAACCGTCTTTTACCTGTCTGGAATCATAATAGATTCCGCTTATTTCAATATCCGGTTCACCGTCAATTCTCAGAACTTCTGCTTCCTTTATCATATCTTTAAGTTTCATGCCTATCCCTCCCGAGTGCCGGCATCAGCAGGCTTTTACGGTCTCTTCATTTGTAATTATATACGAAATTATAAACTTCATACTCTGCCTACTTAATGCGGTTTATATATACGGTTGTTATTGTAATGCTTAAAGGGGAAAAAGTGAACTTATTTATTTTAAACTTTTTGTGTCTATTTGATTAAGGCAATTCAAACTCAACTGTAACCACAGTTCCCGGTTCAACCATGGTTCCGGCTTCCGGCTCCTGCCTGACCGCAAGCCCGCTGCCTTCTATCTTCAGCTTCAGTCCTGCCGTAGTCAGTATATTGTTTGCCTCCCGGATGGATTTCCTGAGCACATCTGGCACTTCCACCAGATTCTCTTCCCCGTTTTCTTCAGAGCTTCCGCTTCCGGTATATAAAAGAACAGTGGTGTTTTCCAGAACTTCGGCTCCGGGCAGGGGCATCTGCTTTACTACGTTGGTTCCGGTTTCTTCAGCCAGATATGTTAAGTTTTCTTCCTTCAGCGTCCTGGCAGCATCTGTCAGGGCCATTCCGGTCACGTCAGGCACGGTTACCATCTTCTGCTCCGGTTCTTCGCCTTCCTCAAAAACAGGTTCTACTCCCAGGTAGTGGAGGCTGTCTTCCAGTATCATTTTCACGTAAGGAGCAGCAACTACGCTTCCGAAATCCACTGCAACTTTAGGTTCATCAACCATAAAGAGGACAACAAGCTGAGGATCGTCTGCGGGAGCAAAGCCGATGAAGGAGGCAATGACGGCGCCCTGCTTAATGCCGCCCTCAGGGCTGTATTTTTGCGCAGTACCGGTTTTGCCTCCTACCCGATAACCGGGAATATAGGCATTTTTTCCGCTGCCCTTAAGGACGACGCTTTCCAGAATGTCCCGCATAATGGCAGAGTTTGATTCGGAAATCACCTGCCGGACAACCACAGGAGGGATTTCCTCATAAACCATTTCCTTGCCGTCATTGAATTCCAGGGCTTTCACAAGCCGGGGCTGCATGAGCTTGCCGCCGTTTACCACTGCGCTTACTGCGTTTATGAGCTGTATGGGGGTAACGGCTATGGCCTGGCCGAAGCCCATTCTGGCCAGGTCCACATTCTTGACAGAAGAGCGGCTCATAACCACGCCCCGCTCTTCACCGTTTACATCTATACCGGTTTTGCTGCCAAAACCGAAAGCTTCCAGGTAGTCATAAAACCTGTTCACACCAAGCCCCAGGGCCATATCCATAAAGGCCGGGTTACAGGAGTTCTGCACTGCCTGGTGGAGGGTTTGATGACCATGGCCCCCGTACTTCCAGCATCTGATCCGCACTCCGTCCACCATCCGGTATCCGGGATCGTTAAAGGTGGAGTTTACGGATACTATCCCTTCTTCCAGGGCCGCTGCTGTGGTTATAATCTTGAAGGTGGAGCCCGGGTCCATATTATCCTTTACTGCGATGTTTTTTGTAAATTTTTCCATTTCCTCATATCCCAGTTCCCTGGGGGGATTATTAGGATCGAAGTCGGGCGCATTGGCCATGGCCAGCACATCTCCCGTTTTGGGATCCATGACAATGGCATATACCTTTTCCGCCTGATACTGATCCATGGCATCGGAAACCGCTTTTTCCGCAAAATGCTGTATTACCTGATCGATGGTGGTTATGACATTCCAGCCGTTTATGGGAGGAATCATTCTTTCCACATTGGTGGGTGTTTCCTTCCCCTTAACGTCGGTTTCCATAACTATTCGGCCGGATATTCCCTTTAAGTATTTATCGTAATAGAGTTCAAGCCCTTCCTGTCCTTTTATCCCCTCGCCCGGCTCAGCATATTTCATAGTAAAGCCTAAAACATGAGACGCCAGAGCGCCGTTGGGATAATAACGTTTGGGCTCCTCCGTAAAGTATATTCCCTTTATATTAAGCTCCCGGACTGCTATAGATTCTTCCCGGGTCAGCTGTCTTTTTACCCATACTTCGGACTGGGTGGTGTCCGATAATTTTTTATAAAGTTCTTCCGGATCCATGTCCAGAATGTTAGCCAGTTTTGCTGCGGTATCCCTGGGATCCGCCAACTGGCTGGGCCTTACTGCAATGCTGTCGGCACTGGCGCTTTGAGCCAGTACTTCTTTATTGCGGTCATATATGATTCCCCGCTGGGGATAAACATCCAGGGATCTGGTCCACTGATCTATGGCCTCGCTCTGAAGTTCTTTTCCCCAGACCAGCTGAATGTATCCGCTTCTGATTATAAGCGCGAATAAAACTGTCGCAGCTATCAACAGGAATACAAGAAGTCTTTTCCTAATTGTCACTGTCGGTGCAGACACCAACATTCCCCCTTCCCGGAAGCAAGAAACAGCGTAAAACCGGAAGAATTAATTAGACAGCCCCAGGAAGCGTTTCCAAAAGCTTTTCTCAAGCTGACCATAGTCCGCCTCTGCATGTTCTGTCTGTTTTTCCCGCTTTGGAACTTCCACATACTTTACCTGGTCCTCCTGCGGATAATCCATGCCCATTTCAGTGGCAGCAAATTCAATCTGCCTCAGGTCCTTCCTGAAGGCAAGCTCGACTTCCAGATTCTTTTTAAGGGTGTTTGCCTTCTCCAGTTCCTTTTCCAAAGCCAAAATTGCTCTGTGATTTTCAGATATGAGTGCGTAACGGTAAACTATGAAGCAAGCCGCCGCAAAGCATATCAATACCAGAGATATGGTCAGAAATTTGTTAAGTGCCTGGCTCCTGCCTGCAGGCCTTTTTTGAGGGACTTCCCGTTCTCTTATCCGGGGCTCTGTCTGCCGTTCCGGTATCTGGGTTATTTCAGGCTCCAGAACCGGTGCTGATGTTGCTTCCATATATGCATATTTCTCTGCTAACATTTTTATTCAGCCTCCCTGCTTTATATGCGACGGTTTTATTACAGCTTTTCACATGCTCTGAGTTTTGCGCTTCTTGCCCGGACATTGTCCTTTAGTTCATCCTGTCCGGCTGTTACAGGTTTTCTGGTGAGAATTTCTACTACAGGTTCTTTACTGCAAATGCAGACGGGTGTTCTCGGAGGACATATGCAAGGATCTTTCAGGCTGCGGAAGGTGTTTTTTACCACCCTGTCCTCCAGGGAATGGAATGTTATGACGCAAAGCCTGCCTCCGGGCTTCAGTACTTCCACTGCGTCACGCAAGGCGCCTTCCAGTAATTCCAGTTCCTGATTAACTGCTATGCGAAGGGCCTGAAATGTGCGTCTGGCCGGATGGGGGCCGTCTCGTCTGGCTGCTGCGGGAACCGCCTGCTTTATAACTTCCACAAGCTGACCGGTGGTTTCAAGAGGACGGTTTTTTACTATAAAGTCCGCAATTCTTTTGGCCCAGCGTTCTTCCCCGTAGTCCCGGATGATACGGGTCAGCTCCCCGGCAGATGCCTGGTTAACCAGTTCATAGGCGCTGAATTCCTGGGTGGTGTCCATGCGCATGTCCAGCCTTACGTCTTCATGGTAAGAAAAGCCCCTTTCCGGGGTGTCCAGCTGGTGGGATGACACGCCTAAATCCAACAAGATGCCGTCTACAGCCTCGATATCAAGTTCTCTCAGTATGTTCCTGATGTCAGCATAGTTTCCGTGAACCAGATGAAAGGATCCGGAATAGGAGTTCAGCCTTTCCGAAGCTGCCCGGATGGCTGCCGGATCCCGATCGATTCCGATCAGGCGGCCTGCGGGGTGGATGGCTTTAAGGATTTCAAGGGAGTGACCTCCGCCGCCGATGGTTCCGTCGACGTAGGTTCCGCCGGGAACCGGGTTTAGATATGAGAGGGTTTCGTTGAGCAGGACTGGGGTGTGCTGGTAGGTCATGGAGATCCTCTTTTCTGCAAATTCAGGTAATAAAAATACAAACTTACTTCGTATTATGAGTTAATACATAAAGTGGAAGCAGTGATCGAAAAATATATTTATTTGAAGTTAGATTCCTAGTTCGGCCATTTTTTCGATGATGGCTTCCTGATCCAGGCTGGATTCGCCGTTATATGCCTCCCAGGCTTCTCTGTTCCAGATTTCCACGCGGGTTGAAACGCCGATAATGGAGATTTCCTTTTCGAGGGAGGCATGTTCTCTCAGATTGGAGGGAATGAGGATACGCCCTTGTTTATCTGTTTCGCATTCGGCAGCTCCGGCAAAGAAGAAGCGAATAAAGGCCCGTGCTTCCTTGCTGGTCAGAGGCAGGGTGCGCAGTTTCTGTTCGAGATTTTTCCATTCTTCATAGGGATATACAAACAGACAATTATCCAGGCCTTTGGTAACTACGAATTTTTCACCCAGTTCTTCGCGGAACTTGGCCGGCATGATAACTCTGCCCTTGGAATCTATTGTGTGCTGATATTCCCCTATGAACAAGACCTGCTTCCCCCTTCCCCCTGGAAATACGCAACCCGAATCAATTATACACCACTTTGCTCCACTTGGCACCACTTTCATCTACTATTCTATATTTTTTCTGATATTCCTTCAAGTAAAAGGGAAAAAATTAAAAAAAGAAGAGTGAAAGTTAAAGTTTTCTTCACTCTTCTTTTGAACTTGTATAGTGAGCTTGCCTATATTATTTTCTTCAGCTTGAAATCCAGGTAATCGCAGGACACAAGGTGGTATTCGCTTCCCTGGTATACACCTTCAAAGGCATTCTTTGCACCCTCCCCGTGGAGATGGCCGTATACCACATGGGCCGGCTTGTACCGGGAAAGGAGTTTTACCAGGTCCGTCTCATGCCCCTTATCATCAAAGGGAGGAAAGTGGAGCAAAACAATAAGCCTGTCATTGGTTGATTCGCTTTCTTCATAACCTGTGCTTTCAAGGGAAAGCTGCAGCCTTACCACTTCCCTGTTATAAATCTTTGCATCCTGGGCAGTAAAATCCTTCATGCCCGGGTTAACCCATCCCCGGGTACCGCAAAAGGTAAAGCCGGACAGCTCAATGCTGTCATTCTGAATAACGCAGGCGGAAGGCATAAGCATATTTCGGACCTTTGACAGGGATGACCACCAGTAGTCGTGATTACCCTTGATCATAATTTTTTTACCGGGGAGGCTTCCGATGGCATCCAGATCAGGTTTGGCTTCGGGAAGGCGCATGGCCCAGCTTATGTCCCCCGGAATCAGAACTATATCCCGGTCAGTAACACGGGCAGCCCAGTCGTCTTTGATTCGGTTCCAGTGTTCCTTCCACTTGTCACCGAATATATACATGGGCTTATCTACTGCACCGGAAAGGTGCAGATCTGCTATTGCAAAAACAGATGTATTCATATATATCCTTTATATTTTAATTATTATAGTACATTGTTTTCTTCCAAAACCTTGATGATCCTTGCATTTACTTCCTCAGCCTGCAGGGATGCATCATCCACGGTTATGGAAAGCAGCAGGGTATCACTGTTTTTATAATAGTCCTTAAGCGGAGCTGTCTTATTCTTATATTCCTCAAGCCGCTTAATGATGGTTTCTTCATTGTCATCGCCACGGCGTATCAAGGCCGTATTGCAGTTTGGACAGGTTTTATATCCCTGTTCCTCATGGTATACCGCTTTACAGCCGGGGCATACCTGCCTGCCCAGAATACGGTAAAAGAGAACCTCTTTTGTTACATTAAGTTCAAATACCAAATCAAGTTTTTTATTTTTTGCTTTCAGCATTTTGTCCAGGGCTTCAGCTTGAGCAATGGTTCTGGGATATCCGTCAAAGATAACCCCGTTTTGATACTCGGGCTCTTCAATGCCGCTTTCCACTACCTGGTTTACCACTTCATCGGAAACCAGTTTCCCTTCATTAATAACCTGCAGCTGCGGGTATAAGGGATGGTCAGGATCGCCCAGAATTTTTCTGAACAGATCTCCTGTTGACATTGGTCTGGCATTGAGCCGGTCGACCAAAAGACTTGCCTGGGTGCCTTTTCCGGAACCCGGAGCCCCCAACAATACTATATTCATTGAAAATCCCCCTTAAGCTTTTAACACTGATAAGTAAAGCATAGTATGCTACAATACTTTATTGTACTAAAAAAGCAAAGGGATGACAATGGGAAGATTTCCGGGCACTATTTCAATTCACTGATTACGTCTGCAGTTTCCTGTTCCATGGGATCCAAAACAGCCAGGTCAAGGCCTGCTTCCAGGGCTTTTTTGAGAAATTCCGCATTCAGTCTTTCCCTGTTGCTGCTTCCATAGGATATGCTGCTTATTCCAAGTATGGTTTTAAGCCCAAGTTCTTTTTTTATAAGTCTAAGGGCTTCAAGGGTTATTTCATCCCTTCCGGGGACACTTGCTTCACTTTCAACTATACAGTCGATTATGAGGTCTTCCCTTTTTATCCCGTAAGCGAGAGCCGCTTCAAGAATTTTTTCTGCTATTTTCAGCCTGCCTTCCGCAGTATCCGGAATTCCTGCCTCATCCACGGTCCTGCCGATGACGGCGGTACCGTATTTTTTCACTATGGGCAATACCTTTTCCAGTGAATCATTGCTGCCGTTAACTGAACTGAGAACCGGCTTTCCGTTATATGCCTTTGCTCCGGCTTCCAGAGCCCTGGGGTCAGCGCTGTCAATCACCATGGGAACAGGCAGCATGGACTGAATAAACTCCACGGTCTTGTACATTGTTTCAGCTTCATCGGTGTTTTCCACGAAGACGTTTATGTCCAGTATTTCTGCACCGGATTGCTTCTGCAGCATTGCCTCTTCAAAGAAAAGGTTTAAATCCATTTCCTTCACTGCCCGGGTAAGGTCAGGTCTTCCACCTGGATTAATCCGCTGTCCTACAGTATGAAATTCTTTATCCAGTATTATTGTCTGCCTGCCGGAAGCAATTTTTGTTGCAGCAGGTACATCTCTCTTCTTCCACTTCCTGCCGCCCAGCCGGCTGCTTAATGCCTTTGTGAATGAGGGATTGGTTCCGCAGCATCCGCCGATCAGCTTGGCTCCCATATCTGCAATTTTTTCAGCAGCTTCCGCAAAGTATTCAGGCGTCAGGGCATAGACTGCTTTGCCGTCTTTCAGTTCAGGCAGCCCTGCATTGGGTTGTACCAGCACCGGGACTCGAGCATTTTCCGTAAAGATCTTTACTATCGGCATGAGGTCATCGGGGCCAAGGGAACAGTTGACGCCAAGAGCATCCACACCCAGGGCTTCCAGTACGGTAAGCACCGATTCCGGATCGTTGCCCATCATGGTTCTGCCGTTTTTCTGAAAGGTCATGGTGCATATTACGGGAAGATTTGTGTTTTCCCTGGCGGCAATTACAGCAGCTTTAGCCTCGTACAGATCGGTCATGGTCTGTATAAGTATCAGGTCGACACCTGCCTCCTGTCCGGCCTTCATCTGGACAGCAAATTCTGAATAGGCATCATCAAAGGTCATGTCTCCCATAGGCCCAAGCAGCTTCCCCAGCGGTCCGACTGACAAGGCAACAGGCCTGGTTCCAGCCGCCCTCCTTGCTATTGAAACCGCCTTCTTGATTACTTCCTCCGGGGTGTAACCGAAGGGTTTCAGCTTAAAAGTATTTGATCCGAAGGTGTTGGACGTAATTACGTCGGCACCTGCATCTGCGTACGATTTGTTAAGGTATTCCACCAGTTCCGGTTTAACCATGTTGCACACATCAGCGGGTTGACCGGTGCTCCAGCCCAATTCCTGCAGTGAAGTACCCGTGGCACCGTCAAATATGACCAGTCTGTCATCCTGAAACAATTTCTTAACCATAGAATTATTCCCCCAGTTAAGCAAGATTTTTTTCAGACACAGCCCTGCCTGAAAGGATTTTATCCAGCTGCTCTGCAGCATAATCTAAATTATTCGTCATTTCCAGGGAATATCCTTTTTTCTGAAGGCGGTCAAATAAATCCATCAGGATGGGGGGTTCCAGGTCAGCCTGCCTTAGAAGGGCCACCTGACTGAAGACCTCTTTTGGACTTCCTTTGGTTATTATTTCTCCCCTGCTTAGGACATAGATAAGGTCCGCAATTTCCGGAACGATATTTATATCATGGGTAGTGATTACAGTTGTAACTCCGTGTTCTCTGTTCAGCCGGTTAAGAAGCTGAATCATTTCCGTTTTTGCCTTCGGATCCAGCCCGTCAAAGGGTTCGTCCAGGATGAGGATTTCCGGTTTCATGGATATGGCTCCGGCCAGGGCAACCTTTTTCTTCTGTCCGCCGCTCAGGTAATGGGGAATCTTGTCCAGAAGGGATTCAATGCCCAGCATGGCCGCTGTTTCTCTCACCCGCTTGTCCGTCTCCTGCCTGGAAAAACCTTCATTCCGCAGGGTAAAAGCAATATCATCATAGACGCGGGGCCCTATAATCTGTTCATCCACATTCTGAAAAACAACGCCTATATGCCTGCGGACCTTGTTAAAGTCCTTGTCAGGCCGCATTCCCATAACCTCAACCCGGCCTTCCACAGGGGTCAGCAGGCCCAGGATATGGGACAGCATTGTGGTTTTCCCTGCCCCGTTGGAGCCGAGTATAACCACCCTTTCGCCGGGTTTGACTATAAAGTCAAGGCCGCAGACACTGACCTGGGTTTTATCCGGATAAATATGCTTGATGCAGTGTACTAAAATCAAATTTTCCATGGAATTAACACTCCTATCAATACGATGAGGGAAAAGAGCAGAAGCAGTATATCAATCAGCAAAGTATTCAGCAAAGCATTTTGCTTTGCGGAGACTCCAAAGGCACCAGCCGCGCTTCCGGTCATGGGAATTTTCCCGCTGTAGCCCCGCAGGGAGTAAATGCGGTAGAGCCTTTCGCTCATATCAAAGGCATGGATAATCAAAACCCCCAGCATGCCGGCAATATTTTTCAGGTTAAACAAAATTTTTGCGGGATGAAAACCGCCCCTTAACTTTATGCTTCTTATCATGCTGCTTAACTTGTCAAGAAGAATGAATAAAGAACGATAGGAAAAGAGGAATATATCTATGATTACACCGGGTAGCACATAGGAAAATACTCTAAATATGTCAGTATATGGGGTGGTGGCAATTAAAAAAAGCATGTTCAGGGCAGCTCCAAGCGCTCTTAAAAGAACCATAAGCCCGGCAAGCCAGGATTCCTGCACCCGGATCAGGGCAAAAATAAGGCTGAAGACCATGGGGTAGGCAGCCAGATGGAGTATCTCTTTTAAATTGGATTTGGAAAGCAGGAGCAGGAATACAGGAACTGCTATAAGCAAAACTGCTTTGTAAATATCATTTGTAAGAATCAAGGCAATCAGAAGCAGAAGAGACACAATTACCTTGACGGCAGGCCGTGCGCGGTGCAGAAAGCTGTTCCCGCTGTTGGCCATATAATCTATGGCAGCAATATGCATACTTTTATTTAGTCCACTCCTTTCTCCGGAGTAAAAATTAATGTATTAAGTCAGGCCTGATTTTAGACAAAAACCGTACAATCAAGCCTGTGGCAAAGGATTCTATTAAAATGCCCGCAGCTATAATAATTGCCGCTGCGCTCCACCCTGTAAAAGTCAGAAAGGAAAAATCTTCGGCTCCATGGGCTGCTTCAATTTCATGGCCGTGATCATGAATGGGCAGGGCATGAGCTGCTCCGACGGCAGAGCTGACTATAAGGACCATCAGGGCTGTTGTAATAAGAAGGGCAATTATATTGGAAATGACAGCAGAGGAGGTCTTTCCTGTTCTCCGGGACAAAGCCCGGAATATATAACAGCCGAGTACAGCCTCACCGCCCATGAGCAAAGTGTTTATACCGATGACCGTGAACCCTCCGTGTCCCAAAAGGGCAAGAATGGTATTGACCGCAAAAGCTGCTGTAAACCCCAGGGCAGGTCCCACAAGAATGCCGCATAAAACTGCCAGGCCCAGGTGAACCGGAAGAAACCCAAGGGGGACTGACATGAATATCAGCATCAAGCCGGCAGCCACACCTGTTAAGGGAATTTTCTTTTTTGCCTCTTCCCCCTTAATCCTTTTTGTGAAAAACCAAAGAAGAGCAAAACAAATGATAAAACCGGGTACCCAGAATACCGGTGAAAGCACTCCGTCCGGCAGATGTATATGACTCACAAAAGCCCTCCTATCTTGACCACATCACAGCAAAAGTTAATCCTAAATGCATATCATTTGCATTTATATTATATACTATAAACCTCTATTTATGCTGTCAAGCAAAAAACATACTATTAACTTGATATAATACGACTTTGACTCTATACTTAAATGTATTGGTTCTTATATAGAAAAGGGTTTAGAAACGGTTTAAACGGTTATCAAGGAAACGATCTGAGAGGATGAAGAAAATTTATGAATCGTACATTGCTGAAAAAAGCGCTTAAATTATTTACTGTATTCTTTCGAATCGGCGCTTTTACCTTTGGCGGCGGTTTTGCCATGATTCCCTACATAGAGAATGAAATTGTGGAAAAAAACCATTGGATTGAAAGTGATGAAATACTCGATATTTTTGCCGTAGTACAATCAGTACCGGGCGTTATTGCAGTAAACTCATCTACATTTGTGGGGTACAGGGTTGCCGGGCTTTTAGGCGCCTTTGCCGCTACCATCGGGGTGGTGCTTCCATCCTATATCATAATTGCTGTTATTGCACTGCTGTTATACAATTTCAAGGACTATCCCTATGTAGCGGAAGCCTTCTATGGAATACAGGCGGGAGTTACGGCTCTGATGGTTCATGTGGTAATAAAGCTTGGGAAAAAAGGTGCAAAAAACCTGTTCGGACTGGGCCTTGCTGCAGCTTCTTTTCTTGCGCTGACTGTCTTTGGAGCACCGGCCATAATGATACTGCTTGTAAGCGGAGTGCTGGGTTTAATTGCAATGAATATTCGAAGAATCAAAAAGAATAATGAGGAAAGGAGCTAGGCCATGCGAATTCTATTTGAATTATTTTTCGTTTTTGCAAAGATCGGTTTATTCACAATAGGCGGCGGATATGCCATGATTCCGCTTATTACCCAGGAAATAACAAGCCGCAACTGGCTCACCCTGGAGGGTGTAATTGATATCATCGCCATATCCGAAATGACACCCGGCCCCTTTGCCGTCAACTCGGCCACTTTCATAGGAGTTCAGCAAATGGGGCTTGTTGGAGGTGCCTTTGCCACCATGGGCGTTATAGTTCCTTCCTTCGTCATTGTAGTTATGGTCGCAAAATACTTTACTAAATTTAAGGATCATCCCGTAGTTCAGGCCGTTCTGTCAGGATTGCGGCCGGCAGTTATAGGCCTTATTGCATCTTCCACTTTCTTAATAGGAAAGAATGCCTTTGCACCTGAAATAACGGGAACCTGGCTCCAGAGCATAAATTGGAGGGCAGTGGTGATTTTTATCCTGGGCCTGGTTGGAATAATTAAGCTTAAAATCCATCCTGCGCTTATGATAATAATATCCGCTGCGCTGGGAATTCTGTTCTTTTCTATATTTTAGACGGGGATAACATAGATATATTAATGAAATAAACTGATAATCAGATGTTCTGATAAGGGGATTTTAATAATAGACATCCCGTGTCTCAATAAGCTTACGTATTTCAGTTAACTTCACCATGTGCCGTTTCTCTTCCTTAATTATGGACTCCAGAACTTGTTTGGTGCCGGCATCCCAGTCCAGATGGGAAAGTTCCACGTAAAACAGTATGGAGTCCTTTTCAGTCTGAAGCCCGAACTGAATAACATCTTCCAGAGTCTGAAAGCGTTCCTTAAAGGGTTTGTCATCCTCGGGGAAGATTTCCCTACTGCTTAAGGCTTTTATGTAGTCCAGAATTTCTTCGTTAAATTCGATTTTGCGTTCATCGTTTTCAGAGATACCGCTTTTTAGTTTCCTGAAATATTTCTCATGCTTCTTCTCTTCCTCTGCAAGATGAAGCAGGATGTTTCTGGCAGGTTCATTGTCAAGCTCAGCCGCAGCATCGGTGTATAGCCTGATACCCTCCTGTTCTATTGATATGGCATAGTCAATGACGGCACTGTAGGAATAGGTTGTACTCATTTCACGGCCTCCTTAAGATTATTTTTAAACACGGATTTTTTAACAGAGCATATCTCATATATTATTAAACAATTTCTGTAACTATAAACACTCAGCTTTGTTATTTATGCAAACAGAATTTAATTTTACCGGCTTGCATTTCCCTGACAGATGCTTGTTTACATATACCTATTTCAGAAGCAGCTTAAGGCCCCTTGCCTTATTAAGGTTTTTCCATTATTATAAGTACTAATATTCATGTATAGGTAAATATTTATACATTACTTTTGGACGGGAGAAGACCTATGAAAAATGAAGTAATTAAAGGATGGAAAGCAGCCGTCCCAGTAGCCCTTGGATATCTGCCTCTGGGACTGGCTTTTGGCATATTGGCAGCCCGTCAGGGGCTTACATGGATTGATGTGTTCTTTATGTCCTTGCTGGTTTATGCAGGATCCGCCCAGTTTATTGCCTCGGCAATGCTTTCATCGGGCTCGGCAGCAGCGGCAATTATTTCAACAACCTTTCTGGTAAACCTGAGGCATTTGCTGATGAGTGCGTCTTTATCCCCGCTGCTGAAACACCTATCCTCTCCCATACTGGCATGGATAAGCCTGGGAATAACCGATGAAACTTTTGCGGCAGGCTATCCGGAAGCCTCAGGCGGAAAGGCCTCTCCCTGGTTCTATTTCGGACTTAACGGCCTTTCTCACTTTTCCTGGATTGTCAGTACAGTAACAGGCTGCCTGCTGGGCAGCCGGATTCCGGACCCCGAGAAATGGGGACTGGATTTTGCCCTGCCTGCCATGTTCATAGGGCTTTTGCTGATGCAGATGAAAAACAGGAAAGATATCATTGTGGCCCTGACGGGAGGAATAACCGCCCTTGTCCTGTCTTTTCTGGTAAATAACAGTTTTAATGTGCTTATAGCCGCAATAACAGCGGCTTTTACAGGAGTGTTGATCAAAAATGAAGCCTGAAATGATTTATCTTATACTTGGAATGAGCCTTGTTACCCAACTGCCCAGGCTCCTGCCCCTGGTGGTACTGTCAAGGCTTTCTCTCCCGCCGATCGTAATACGCTGGCTGAAACAAATACCCGTTGCGGTATTGTCGGCCCTGCTTTTCCCTTCCCTCCTTATTGCTGATGGCAGACTGTCGCTTTCGCTTAATAATACTGCGCTGCTGGCAGCCATACCCAGCATTATTGTTGCCGCAAAAACCAAAAACCTCTTTCTTACGGTTTTAGCGGGCATAGCATCTTCTGCCCTGCTTCAGTTTTTCATGTCCTGAAAATCATTTTCACATTTATGAAATTTTTCCCAATCCCTTAAGTTGAAATACCAACAAAAAAAGTATATAATTCTAATTTGGAGAATATGGGAGTTCATTGGAGGAAAATATTATGAAATTAGGGATAATCGGGCTGCCCAATGTGGGTAAAAGCACCTTGTTTAATGCTATTACCAACGCGGGGGCAGAAGCGGCAAACTACCCCTTCTGTACCATAGAACCCAATGTAGGCGTGGTGGCGGTGCCCGACGAAAGGCTGGACAAGCTGGCTGAAATGTTTAAACCCGAAAAGGTTGTGCCTACTGTAATTGAATTTGTCGATATTGCAGGACTGGTCAGGGGCGCCAGCCGGGGAGAAGGCCTGGGAAACAAATTTTTATCCCATATTCGTGAAGTTGACGCTGTGGTTCATGTGGTGCGCTGTTTTGAAGATGAAAATGTCACCCACGTGGACGGAAACATAGATCCCATACGGGATATTGAAACGATTAATATGGAACTTATCTTCGCCGATCTGGAAAGCCTGGAAAGGCGGATGGACAGAACCCGGAGAGCCTTAAAGGGCGATAAAAAGCTGCAGTTTGAAATGGACCTTTTGGAAAAGATAAAGGAGAACCTGGAAAACGGCATTCTTGTCAGAAACATTCCCTTTACCGAGGAAGAAGAAGCTCTTGTAAAGCAGTTGTTCCTCTTAACCTCCAAGCCGGTTATCTATGCCGCAAATATTGATGAAGACTCACTAAACCGGCCTGAGCCCCCCATGGTGAAAAAAGTCAGGGAATATGCTGAAAGGGAGAAATCCGAGGTTCTGGTTATAAGTGCCAGGGTGGAAGAAGACATTGCCCGGCTGGAACCGGATGAAAGGGATTTGTTTTTGGAGGAACTAGGCATTCCGGAATCCGGTCTGAACCGGCTGATTAAAAGGTGTTATAATCTGCTGGGCCTTATAAGCTTTCTGACCACCCAGCCGCCTGAAGTGCGGGCCTGGACCGTTACCCGGGGAACCAAAGCGCCTCAGGCAGCGGGGAAAATACACAGCGACTTTGAAAGAGGCTTTATCCGGGCGGAGGTTGTTCACTTTGATACTTTGATGGAAATGGGCTCATATGCCGCCTGTAAGGAAAAGGGACTGGTACGTTCCGAAGGAAGGGATTATGAAGTAAAGGACGGCGATGTGATTCTGTTTCGGTTTAATGTATAGGACTTATTTTTTTGACTAAAAAAGGAGCATTGTTTATGAGGCAGAGATTACTACAATTATACAACAAATACAGTTCTGTCTTTCTGCTTGCAGTATTGCTGACATGGGCAAAAACCTATGCCGGTTACCATATAGAATTTGAACTGGGAGTAAGCGGATGGCTGCAGCATTTTATACTGCTGATAAATCCCATTGCCGGCACAGTTTTTATATTAGGCCTCAGCCTGTTTGCAAAAAACTCAAGACGGGGTCACAAAGTTCTGTTCGCCATTTATACGGTAATCACGGCGCTATTGTACGCAAATATTGTTTACTACCGGGAATTTGCCGACTTTTTAACCTTTTCCACCGTTTTTGAAGCGCCTAAAATTTTCGTGGGCGGAGAAAACTTCATTACCGGTGCTCTGGCTCTTCTTAAATGGCACGACTTCATATATCTGATTGATTTACCCTTCTTTTACCGTCTGCTTAAGAAAAGGGACTCAGCCATTGTAAAACGGGATGAAAAACTTTTCTATACCCGGCCTGTTATCAAGAAAGTCATGACTTTTGCTCTTATTACTTTCATAATAAACCTGGGACTTGCTGAAATCAGTAGGCCCATGCTGCTGACACGTACCTTTGACCGGAACTATATTGTCAAATACCTGGGCCTGGGCGGTTTTGCCGTTTATGACAGCGTTATGACCGTCAAAGCCTCTGCTGCAGTTCCTGAAGACGATGATGTTCAATATGCGGTCTCATATGCAGCAAAGAGGTATGCTGCGCCTGATCCCAGGTTCTTCGGCAGGGCAAGGGGACGGAATCTTATCGTAATTCATATGGAAAGCATTCAGCAGTTTCTCATAGATTATCACTATACTGACGAAGAAGGCAATAAGTGGGAGGTTATGCCCTTTTTAAACCGGCTGTATCACAGCAAGGACAGTTTCAGCTTTTCAAATCACTTCGCCCAAATCGGACAGGGCAAGAGCAGTGACGCGGAACTGATGGCGGAAACATCCTTATTCGGCCTGTCCAGAGGCGCTGCCTTTATACAGAATGCAGACAACACCTTTTATGCCGGTCCTCAGATTCTGCGGAACGAAGCAGGCTACACCAGTGCCGCCTTCCATGGAAATACGGGTTCCTTCTGGAACAGAATAGATATGTACACGAGTTTGGGATATGATTATTTCTTCGACGCCGATGACTTCTATTTAACAGAGGATAACACCACAGATTATGGTTTGAAGGACAAGCAGTTTTTCAAGCAGTCGGTCCAGTATCTGGAACACCTGCAGCAGCCCTTTTATGCCAAGTTTATAACCCTATCCAACCATTTTCCCTTTCCTGTTGATGAGAATAATGAATTTCCCCTGGCAAATACTCCGGACGAATCGGTGAATGGATATTTTGCCTCCTGCAACTATGCTGACCAGGCTTTGGAAGAATTTTTCAATTATCTGAAGGCTTCCGGGGTTTACGAAAATTCCATGATCGTCTTATATGGGGACCACTACGGCATTTCGGATGCGAGAAATAAGGAATTGGCCCCGCTGATAGGCCGGGATCCGGAAACCTGGACGGAATTTGACGACCTGATGATGAAGCGGACACCCTTTATCATTCACATTCCCGGATTGGAGGAAGGAAAAGTTAAAGATACCTTTGCGGGTCAGATTGATATTCTTCCTACAGTGCTCCACCTTCTGGGCATCCATACCCGGGATCAGATTTTTATCGGACAGGATATGCTGGCCCCCCGGAAGGACGAAGTCATTATTTTCAGGAACGGAGATATGGTCTCCTCCGTATACACCTGCATCGGAGACAAGGTATACGATACAAGGACCGGGGAACTGATAGATGAAACCGATGAGTATGCCTGCAGCAAGGCAAAGGAATATGAGAAAAAGGCTCAGGAACAGCTGAAGGTTTCTGACCTTATCCTGGATACAGACCTGTTAGCCATATACCAGCCGAAGGGCTGGGAGCCTATGAACAAGGAAAAACTGGATTATTTCAGAGATAAAGAAAGACTGAGGCTGGCCGCCTATGAAGCAGGTCCGGCCAATACCTCAATCTATTATCAGAATAACCGCAGGTCAACTGCTGTTCTTTATGTCACGGATGCGCCGGAAGCCGGTTCCGGCACTAATCCGTAAGGAGATTATCCGCGTCTTACAGTAAGACGCGGCATATTCCATTCTCTATTTTTATCTCCGTGCCGTATGGGGCAGACATTTCTTTCAGCCTTTCCATAAAGCTCAGGTCCCTGGCAGGAGCCGGCCATCCGTTTCTGGAACGGGGCAGGCCGAAACCGAGTTCTACGGGCATAAGCTCAAGTATTTTCAGCTCACCATTTTCCATTTCCCAGTAGGGAATGACTGTTTCGAACATTTCCTTTTTGGTCTGAAGCCCTACGGTAAAGTCCCTGGACCGGGTTTTAAACAGATCCCTCATTGTATAATCGGAATTAAGTCCGTATTTCTCAAAGAAATCTTCAGGGGCAAAGGGAATGTTTTCATTCTGGAGCACAAAATCGCCCAGTGAGTAGAAGATAGGTCTTCCCTTGTAAATCTCTATGGGCCTTAAAAGGTGAGGACCGTGGCCTATTACGGCATGAGCCCCTTTATCTATGCAGCGGTGCGCAAATTCTACCAAAAAGTCATCAGGAGTTTCCTTTTTTGTGCCCTGAATCTCATGGGAGTGGACGGATATGATTATATAATCAGCCTGCAGCTGTGCTTCATAAATGGCTTTTTCCACTCTCTGCATGTCTTTTTGATTAACCTTGGTTACCCTTTTGGTTTCTTCCCCTTCTTCGAAGAGGATATTTTTGAAATAAAAACACCCCTCGGGCACCGGCGGCAGATAGCCTTCGGCCCGGCTGATATCGTCCTTGCCGTTGATAGCAGTTTCCTCAGCTATCTTTTTTAATATATCCATATATTCTTTGGTTACATAGTATTTCTCATTATAGCGCAGTCCGTTTACCCCGGGTCTGCCTATTACTCTCCGGGACTGCTCTCCTGCCATGGCTGAAGGTTCAAAGCTGGATACAACACTTATAAGGGCTGCCCTGCCGCTTAAGGTGTCCAGGTAGGCAGGAGCCGCTGCTTCTCCCAGGTTCCTCCCTACGCCTGAATTGGGAAAACCATATTTATTTACGGCATCAAGGGTCTTCAGAAGCCCGTCATATGAAAAGTCCATGGTATGATTGTTGGCAAAGGTTAAAATATTGAATCCGAATTTCCGGGCATCCTCTAATACTTCAGGATCCGTTCTCAGCCAGGAGCCTCCGCTGAACTGGGAAGCAAAGCAGTCTCCCCTGTTAAGGGTGGTTTCCAGGTTGAAAAAGCGTACATCCCCTTTTTTTATGTATTGGGACACTTCCCTGAAACCTTCATATTCTCCGGGAAGCCTCCGCTGTATCAACATATCCCCAACTGCTGTAAACTTCATGATAAAACCTCCAGTTTTTTATTTTTAAACCTGAAAACGGTTTTTGAGCTTTCTTGTACTTATGCCTTTACATGAACACTTCCGTCCTCGTTATAAGTGAGCATTTCCTTATCAGACATAAGCCTGTCGATATCCTTAAAATATTCTTCATAGGAAGAATAACGAAGATTCTTTTTAGCCAGTACCTCCTTGGCTTTTTCGGCGTTATTGGAAAGCAGCAGCTGAATCGTGCCCATTATCATTTTGGCCGAATTCACGCAGGCTTCAACAGGATTTACTATGAAGTAGTTATTGCCGTGGGTCCTTCCTTCTGCGCCGCCGATATAGGGATGGATAGCCGGCATAACTGCAGATATGTCGCCCATGTCTGTGCATCCGGCTCTGATTTCATCAATGAATTCGATGTCTTCCTCGCTGTCAACGATTTCTTTCATAACCGTTTCAGCAACCTTCATTAAATTCATATCGTTTACAAGAGGCGATGCGCCGTGGCGGTCGGATATCAGGACATTCCCGCCCATACTCAGGGCAGCACCAGCCAGCGCCCGGTTGACTTTGTTATTTACTGAAAAGATGACATCATTGCTTAAACCCCGTACATAGCATTCCAAAGTCACATCGGCGGGAATGGCATTGGCAGTCTCTCCGCCCCTGGTGATGATTGGGTGCACCCTTATGTGTTCCTCATCCTTAAATGTCTCCCTGAGTGCATTAATGGCATTTAAGCCGAGATTTGCGGCATATAAGGCGTTTATTCCATCGTAGGGGTGTGCTCCCGCATGGGCAGCAACGCCCTTAAAGGCTATCACCTTCTTAACATTGCCTACACTTCCCCTCGTATATGTAAAGCCTTTTTCCTTGGTTGTGATATGTACCATTAAAGCCATGTCTACATCGTCAAAGAAACCTCTGTAGAGGAATTCTATCTTGCCGCTGTAGTATTTAATGATGCCCTGTTTGCGCAGGGATTCCCTGTATGCCATGTCAACTCCCTCTTCTGCCGGAACCGCGCATAATCTGATGGAACCGCAGAGGCCGTCAAGAATGCCTTCTTCCTTTAAAGCTGCCGCTGCGCCAAGCAGGGCTGCACATTGTCCATTATGACCGCAGGCATGAACTGCCCCTGTTTCCGGGTTTGCCTCCGGATGGTCTTTGCAGACCAGTGAGTCCAGTTCGCCAAAAATCAGGATTTTCGGGCCGGGCTTACCTGTGTCCGCATCAGCGTAAAAACCAGGAATATTCCCTGCCCTGGTCAGTTTATAGCCCAGCTTTTCAAACTCCTTCTCCATGTAGGCGCTGGTTTTCCATTCCTTATAGCCCACCTCCGGATTTTTCCAGATATGCCTTTCAGCATTTAAGATTAAATCCTTGTGTTTGTCTACAGCTGAGAAGACCCTGCTAAAATCCACTTGATTGACCCCCTTCTTTATAACTTTATAACTTTTTGTATTAATTGTCCGGAATTTCCACCGATTTCAAGGTATCCATATAACTTTCTTTATAATAGCCCGGTCCTTTAATTATATCGCCTCTCAGCAGGAAGCCTGTCCCGACTTCTATTTTGCCTCCCTTAATCAAGTAATCCTTGATATCCTGCTGAAACTGAGTTACTGCCTTAAGCTCCCTCGGGTCGCATATATCTGTCTGGAACAGGAATCTGTATACCCCTGACACTGATGACGGCGGCACAGGAACCAGATAAAATGAATCCTGAAAATTCAGTATGTTTGAACCGCTTTTCAGAAACTGCCGGACCCGTCTGTCAAGGAACCAGGTGGTGCATATAATTGCCTTCCATTTATAATCCGGGAAATAGGTGTCAAAGAATTCGACTGCATCCAGAAATGACTGCTTAACCTCATCTTTGTCCAGTTTTCTACCGCCGGGTATATGTATAATGAGGCCCGGGTCCCCTCTTTTTAATACCAGTTCCCATTCAGACTTATCAAGCCTTACCTTCTTATTAAGGGCGTATGCTTCCGGCGATACGGGATTGCCGTATATGTAACGGTCGTCCTCATAATACTCGCTTGTCCAGGCGCCCTCTTTATCTCCCCGGTCCGGATCGGGATATTGACCGTCGGCAGTAAATGCCTGGCCTCCTTCCAGCAGGCACATGGTTTTGTCTGTTTTGCGGCTCCGGTATACAAGGATTCTGCGCTGGTGGTTCAGGAATTCATACTGAAGCCTGCCTATATAGTACAAAACCCCCTGGAAGTATCGGACAGCCCAGGCAAGGTTTCTGTTTCCCCTGCCGGCTTCTTTATATTTATCTTTAAATTCTCTGAATACCATTTCAACGCCGCCGTAATTTGCTGCCCTGATATTCTCCGGCAGGTTTCTTTCATCGAAAACCTTAAACATGTTTTCGTACCCTGTAAAAAGAACCAGAAGCGGAATCATGCCTTCAAGCTCGCCCATTACTTTGGACAGGTTGGGCCAGGCATATATGCTGCTCAGATCTTTGGTTACATAGGCGGTATGATACCAGAGCCATGCAATGATTCTTATCCTCTCATTTTCCCTGGCTGTCTTTGCAGCTTCCCTGAATTTGCCTTCAATTTCTTTCAGGAAGCTGAATGTTTCCATTAATTTTTCTATGAATTCATCTTCCAGGAAAAATAAGGGTTTATCCGGCCCCGGATATGCTTTAACTGCAGCCTCCCAGTTATTCTTAAGATCATCGGTTAATCTTTCGAATTTAAATTCTGATGCGATTTCTTCCAGCTCACTGATTTTTCCCTTGTAACCGGAGTATGGTTCCATTATCTGAGCACCTCCATATTATTTTTTGTATCTTCGCCCACCAGACCGACCAGGGAATAGGTTTTAGATATGGGATCGTATATGTATTCCTTGACCAGCCTGAAGTTTTCTATTTCAGACGCGTTTCTTACGTGATTTCTGGAGCCTGTGCAATGATAGATGTCCCCGTTCCCAAATTGAATATGATTATCGTCCAGGCAGCTGATTTCAATGCCTTCATCTATATATTGCTTAACCCTGGCTTCAAGTTCATATAAATCCACCTGCGGTCTTACATTGAAAGTCAGCACAAACCCGTGTCTTACATCTCCGTGCATCTGTGGATGAGTAAAGCCGTAATCATACTCCAGAATCTTGCAGGTAATGTCTTCAGCTGAATGTGCCATTCTTCTGTATCTTATGGTTTTATATACAATATCCGCTATATCCTGAGGCTTGGGGCCGAAAATTTTCGGACGGGTGACAATAACCTCCTCGCCTATACCAATAAGTATTTCTGCGTTCATATCCAAGTAGGGGTAAATAAGATCGAAGTGTTCCACAACCACCCTTTTATCCTGGGCAATTGCCTGCTTAATGGCATCTGCCAGGACATGAATCTGGGTGAATGCCATTTCAAAACGTATGTCTACATGATAAGTATAACTGCTGAAAAAGCCCCTGTCTATGTTTTTTAAAAGGGGAAGAGGCCTGACGTTTATTCCCTCATCATCGTTGGTCAGTTCAAGGCCGGGAAACATTCCCTTGATTAAGAGAGATTTGCCTGAGCCGGCATCCCCTATGAATCCTATTAATTTATCCAGGGGGCTCAGATATCTCTGGGAAAGCTGATAACCCAGATTAAGCAGCCTTTTTCTGCCTCTAGGGGCAAAATATACTGCATGCATCAGTGTTTCCTGTGCCAGAGTAACAGCCATGCTCTATTTCTCCTTGTGTATAAAGTTGCATATGAGTGCATTTTATCTATATATCAAATTCCAGACTCAGCAGGGGGGCATGCTGCTGGGCTCCGTATACATCGGTTTCACCCAGCCCGCCTGATGCTATGGGCCTCACAATGGTTGCCTTAATGGCCTTTGCCGGTTTAAACTCAATTACGCTTATAACTTTCTCCTCAGGTATATTATATAAACGGGCTATTAATTCCTTCCTAATAAGTTTTTTATCACAAAATAATTTAAAAGTGTCCCAGTCTTTAAAGATAATATCAAATGTCAGCTCGTAAGGACCTGAGTTCTTGCTTCGGATAACTTCCGCCGTGTCAATGAGTCTAATCTTCAAAATCATCACTCCCCCCGACAGTTATAATTTCAATGGGGAACAGTTCAGCCGGGTCATCCGCCTCAATGATATGGTAGACGCTGAAGGTGTATACCTCTCCGGCTTCAAGGTCTGAAGGCGAGTATGGAAAGGCAAGATTCCCCGCAGTTGCCACCCTGCCCTTGTAACCATAATGGAGCATGGTGGACCGGGCAAAGCTGCATATGGTATTGGCAGTTGCCTGATCCCGGGCAACTGCTTCAATGATTATTCCAAGTTCATGACTTTGTATATCCGTCCAGGGTTCCAGGGCTCCCATCACCCCGTTTCTTCCATACACCTTAAAGTCCAGGAAATAGTCCATTTTAAGGCTGCTGAAGTTATCTTTCACCCTTTCCCGGACACCTGAAATAACTTCATCTATACCGGCAATCATAATCGGGTCCCGAATGCCGGCAATGGACAAGGTTCTATAACCTATCTTCCTTGCGCCTTCCAGCTTAACAGTATATTTTTCAGAAGGGATGAATCTGCTTCCCCTTACCCTTACCGTCCTTTCGGTTTCCTGAATAAATTCCGTTTCCGTCAGATCCAGCATACCGCCGGGGCCGGGCAGAATATATGGGTTTGTTTTCTCATACAGGGTATGGGCGGCAACGGACAGGGCGGTGCATTTCCGAATCGGATTTAATGGTTCAACCTTGAAGTAATCTTTTCCCAGATATCCAATCATTGAGTCGCTGCCGCTTCCCGGAGCGGCGGCTATGCTTGGACATTCAAGGATCTTTCCAAGGTGCAGGGCAAGCCCTTTATCATACCCTTTCTGAATGGCTGCAGCCGCAAAAACAGCCGGATCATAAGCCCTTCCGGCAACAATTACCCGAACTTCTTCATCCAGGGCCCTAAGGAAAGGCTCAACCCCCATCTGGCCGACTATCCTTCCGGTTTCCTTAAGCTCATTTTCAGTCAGCCTTTGATTGGGATAAAGGGGCTGAACCTTGCCCTCGCTTAGTTTTTTTGAAATATATTCCTTGTCTATTTCAGCATTAATGACAGCCATACGGAATTTAAGGCCTTTTTCTTCTGCAATTTCCTTTATTATGTCAATATTCCATTCCAAATGAGGCCTGCCGCCGCTTCCCCCGGCACTTCCTATGATTACAGGTATTCCCTTTTCAAGGGCCGCCGGAAGAATGATTTCCAGATCCCTTTTAACAGCTCCTCTGTCAGTAAAGGAAATTCCTGCTCCCAGATAATAAGGGCCAGGATCTGTAGAACCTGCATCAACGGCTATTACATGGGGATTCCTTCTCATTCCTTCCTCAAAGGACTGAACCGGAAACCCGTAGCCCAAAATGGCGGTCGGAGATAATATTCTTAACTCTTCCACTATTGCCCTCCCCCAATTGCATTATTTTCACATCATGTTTTATGCTTTCTTTATTTAAATAAAAACAGTGTCCCGATATGCCCGTTATTGTTTATAGTCTATTCCGGGAATTTTTAATTGCGATGATCCTCTGCATCTCGTTATAGACAATCATAAATCCTTCATCCACTCCCATTCCGGGCTTGGCAAGAATCTGACAGGGCTTGGCAGCCATTGCAATATGAGCGCAAACCTGGGCTGACCTTTCAGTTTCATTGCAGGTCCCGCCCAGATAGGCGCCTATGCCCTTTTCTTTACAGTAAAGCACCGCTTCAATGCTGTTATTGATGCCTCCCAGATCCGGCGTTTTTATCTGTATCATGTGGCATGCCCTGTTATCGGCAAAATATCTTATATCATCAAGGGTGTTGCACCATTCATCGGCAACGATTTCAACATTTATTTTTTCATCGTTAATCCTTCGGGTTAATTCTTTTAAAGCCAGCATCTGTCTTTCCCTGTTTTCCACATCGATAGGGCCTTCAATTCTTAATTTATAGGGATGTGCAGCCTTTTCAAGGTCTTTAAAATAAGCTGTTATTTTATCATAATCATTGCTAAACGCCATGCCTATCGTGCCGTATACATCAATGTGAAATACCGGATGGTAGTCTTCATGAGGCCTTAAGCCGGCCACTCTTTTCTTTAACCACACTATGTATTCTTTTAATGATTCTCCCCCGGGACCGAGCTTATAAATATTGTTGAATAAGCCGTGAGGCAGCACGTGGGCGCCTTTCAGTATCATCTTGTCCACATTGTTGAAACGGTCGTCCCCCGACTGGGTGAATATAGGGATTGGTTTGTCGGACAGGCTTGTACCGTATTCATCGGCTATGACTTCCGCCATCATCATCTTTCTGCTTTTTGCAACTGCGTCCAGAATGGCCTGAGTAACCCCGTAGCGAAGGGCAGTATGAACAGGTCTGCCCGTATCAGGGTTTATAAGGCTGTCAATCTCTTCCGCCGGTTCCTTAAAGCTGACAAGTTCCCGTCCTTTCAGCACAGGAAGAATATGCTTTTGTATAACCGGTATATAATCATCCGCCAGAAAAAGGGGATCTCTGCCTCCGGCACCTGAATACTGGACTGCCGCGCAATCGCCCCAGGCAATCTGACCGTCCTCAAGCAGGAGCATTACAGATACAGACTCGCCTGCCTGCCTTACAGCGGTGAAACCGGCTGTCACCGGTTCCCCTTTATATGTTGCGCCGTCCGGCTGAGCATTCATTTTTATGGCACGCTGGTCATCAAAATAAAAGCCGGATTTACCTTTGGAACAGATTAAATTCAAAATTTTCATTTTTCTTTTGCATCTCCTATCTTGGTCTGCCGACAAGGGTGCCCTTGCTTATGGCATATATATCGTCAATTACCATTTGGAAGCTTACCTTTCTTTTTTCATGACGAGCCCTTTCCTCAATCTTTTCCCGATGGAAATCCCTGATGTCTCTGCTGAAGGGAAGGCTGCCGCAGTCAAGAAGCCTTACTGCCCCATAATGATCCCGCGCAGGCAGAATCTTTCCTGCATTATGCCTGCTGGGCGCAAAGGGCACATCAATCACCCCGGCCTGGAAGGCCCGAAGTACGCCGAGTGCCAGATCACCGCCTCCGAGTTCCAGGGTTTTATCAATAATGCTTTGGGTTTCAGCTATGATTATTTCTGTTTCCTTCTGAAGCTCAGGAGCAGGAGGCATTTTCTGGTCAGCAAGCATGGCAACCAGCTGCTTTGTGGCCTTAAGCCCGTCTGCATTGGCTTCCTTGGTTGGAACCCCAAAGGCTTCATGAGGCGACTTTACAATAACCTTTGTTGCCCCGGCCATTGCTGCTGTTGCCGCCCCCCATGATATGACGCCGAAGGCTTTGGCTTCATCCTGGGGGAAGCCTCCCATCCACTGATGAAAGACGGTAGTGGTGCTTACATCTGAATATCCGTATTCCTTCATATATTCCTCTGTCAGCTTCTCCAGGGAATGTATTGCAGCCGCATCCTGAATCAGATTGCCGCACTGTCCGTATCCGACTGTAATATTTTTTACTCCCTGTTCAGCAGCCAGCAGGCTTTCAATAATTGCAATCGAATGGGAAATGCACGGAGGAACCAAAGTTCCGGTTAATGGGCCGAAAGGTTCACGGTTTATCGTTACCCCGGCTTCCTCATAAAGGCCTGTCAGCCTGTCAACATACTGCCAATCGTAAATGGTTTTTTCCAGGGGAACATTTTTGGCATAGGGAATGTTATAGGAAATGCCTCCCCCTTCAAAGGAAGTAAATCCGCCGGCCAGTGAGATTTCTGCCAGCAGCCGTGCGTCAGGTGTGCCGTGGCGTACCTGGACAGGCACATTCACAGCCTCATTTACCTTTCTGCAAACCCCGACACCGTAGTTCACCGCCGGGAAACCATTTAAAAGAGACCTGCCGGCCATTTTACTTTCATTAATTCCGTTCTCAGCCTCCTCATAGCGGTTTTGCCTGGTGTAGCTGTCGATGGTGGTGGGCAGAAGATCTGCCTCGCCCTGTTCTTCCAGATATTTGAGCAGCCGAATGTGTTCATCCACCAGGGCTACACCGGCCCTTGGCTGAATAAGCGTTTTTCCCTGTTGTTTGGCTTCATTTAATTTAAATGAAAATATCTTTTTTCTTGGAATGGTTCTATGATATGTAACTGCTTCCTCAAAATTTACATCCCTGCCTGTCGGCCACTGTTTTAAAACCTCCGACTGCAGCCTAAAAAATGTGTCTTCATCAAGCTTTTTATTCACAATTTCCATCATATCCGGCTCCTTCTCTGCTTATCCGTTTTTAAAATATGTTAAAGCTTCATTAGCTCCTTTTTCATAATTCGTATTCCAACTTCGGGATGATGCTCACAAAGCAAGCCCATTGCGGCCATAATATATTTTGTATCCAGCAGAAACTCAGCTTGTTTTGGTTTTAACAGGGCTGGATTTGCTTCATCATAGAGCGCCTGGCTCAGCACCTTCAAAGGGTTGCTGCTGTTAATTACAGGACCGCCGGTTCCTATAACGGTCTTAAGACCTGTCAGGTCTTTGCCGGTTTGTATATATGAAGCTCCCAGGGGAGTATAAAAGGTTTCGATAGTGCCGACATGGCGTTCCACTGCCAGCCTGACTGCTAAAGAAGCGAGGCCGAAGTCCAGCTTGCTCAGCTTCTCGTTGTCACAGGGAAGAATTTCAGGTGATTCTTTTATGACTTTCAAACAGCATTCTATATCGGCTACTGGTAAATTAGTCAGCTTTTCCACCTGTTTTATGCCGGCTGCCTCCACCAGGGCTGATGCACTGTATCTTACGCCCAGATCGCCTTCAACGGTGCGTTTTACAAAAGGTTCAGGCAGGCCCTTATATATGACTCCTGATTGAGTCGGCAAACCGTCAGCAATTGAATGAACGTCGGTTGTGGCTCCTCCCGCATCCACAACCATCAGCTCTCCGATTCCTTTTTCATCTCCAAAACCTGCTGATAAGCGATGAGCAGCATTCAGGACGGCTGACGGAGTGGGCATTAATATGCCTTCAATGAGACTTTTTACTTTTGTAAGGCCCTTCGCATGAATAATTCGTTTAAGAAATATTTCCCGGATGGCCTCCCGGGCAGGCTCAATATTAAGGGTGTTAAATTCGGGCATTACGTTTTCGCATACTCTGACTTCTTTTCCGGACTTGCTTAATATGCTGAACACTTCATCTGCCGCAGATTTATTGCCGGCAACCACAATGGAAAAGTCTCCTGAAATGTCGGAAATAATGCGGGCGTTGTGGAGGATAACTTCCTTATTGCCTCCGTCGGTGCCTCCGGTTAAGAGCAGAATGTCCGGTTCTGCTTCCTCTATCTCACGGGCTTCATTTAAGCTGAGATCATAGGAATATACTTTTAACACTTTAGCCCCAGCGCTTAAGGCTGCCCTTTTGGCAGCTTCAGCCGTTAAGTCGGGAACCAGGCCGACAGCCGCCATTCTGAGGCCTCCTGCGGCGCTGCTGCAGGCATATCTGGCTGTGTAGTTTATTCTTCCGATTTGCTTTTCTAAATCTTTAAGGGCATTTTCCAGTCCTTCGTTTATGTCAGTGGATATGGTGGTAAAAGCCTTTGCCGTACCCAAAATAACTTCATTATCTATGTCTGCAGCGGTAAGCTTTGTATATGTACTTCCGAAATCAATAAGCAGGACTGCCTTCATTTATTCGACACCCAAATCCTTCTTTATATCTGCAATGGCCGTATCAGGGAGGGTTCCCGGGGGATAAACCCGGTTAAAGCCCATCTCTTTGAATTTTTTCTCTACTTCTTCAAAGGGTGTTTTTCCCACAACCAGATTGCCGCCCACATAGAGAAGGATGTCTTTCAGCCCGGCCTCATCACATTTCTCACGAAGACCCCGGCAGTCCAGCTCGCCATGGCCGTACAGGGATGAAACTAAAATGGCATCTGCATCGGTTTCAATGGCAGCGTTTATAAATTCTTCCTGGGATACCATCACACCCAGGTTTATGACCTTGAACCCTGCTTCAGTAAGGGCATAGTCCAGGATTTTATTCCCGATAGCATGAACATCGGCGCCGATTACCCCCAATACAAGAGTTTTATTGAGCACTTTACCACCGCTTTCTGTTTTTCTAGTAATGTAAATTTTTCAGTCCAAGGCCATGTCACGTAAGGTGTCTTTTATAACCCATAAATCGAATGTTTGTGCAAAATAATATGGAGCTGATTTATGATGGGTTTTGTTATTCTGCATATGAAAATTTTAGTATATATTCCAAATTGATTATACTATATATATACTGACTATTCAAAACTGACAATTGCAAGTTGGCTCTTTCATAACTGCACTGTCAGTATACTGATAAAGGAAGCCTTTGACTTTTTCCATATTAATATTTTCCTTGAAGTATTCTACCGTAGCAATAAAATTGTAGTCACCGCTGGTAGACCAAAGTATTTCATAAGCTTTTACATAAATAACTTCTAAATTGCAGTAATTATTTACATTATCATTGTTTTCAAGTAAAATTAAATCAGAATTGCACATTCGTAAAATCACTAATATTTTGAATCGGCTTAAGCAGTATTTACATTTTATCGTTTCTTCAGTGTTAATGCATTTTAAGGTTTACTTTATTAATTCAGCAGTTGTTGTATATTCCAGGAAAAGTTTATAACCAATACAAGAGTGAAAATCTGGCTGTTACTTATTTGTTATCTTTCATAACTGTATATGATTAAGGGAGGAAATGATAATGAAACTAAAAGGTTTAACAATTGGTATCCCTAAGGAAATAATGAAAGGTGAAAAACGTGTAGCTGCTACTCCCGATACAGCAGCCAAAATGTTAAAAGAAGGAGCCAAAGTACTTGTAGAAGAGGGAGCAGGTCTGGGAGCATATTTTACAGATGAGGAATATGAAAAACAAGGTGCGCAAATTATTAAAGATCCTTGTGACTTGTATTCAAAAGCAGATATTATTCTAAAGGTTAAAGAACCTCAGTTTAATCAATCAAAAGGGAAACATGAAGTTGAAATGATGCATAAAGGCCAGTATCTCATTACATTTCTTCATCCTGCATCGCCGGAGAATCACGACATGGTAATGAAGCTTGCTCAGCGGGGCATAATTTCTTTTACGCTTGATGGCATACCTAGAATCTCAAGGGCACAATCAATGGACGCCCTCACTTCAATGAGCACTGTTGCAGGATATAAAAGCGTGATAATTGCAGCAAACAGATTAGGCAAATTCATGCCTATGATTGGAACAGCTATAGGAATGATTAAACCAGCAAATATTTTGGTTGTTGGTACGGGTGTGGCAGGTCTACAGGCTATTGCTACTGCAAAAAGGCTTGGAGCAGTAGTTCAGGCTGTTGATATTCGCCCGGACGCATGTGAACAAGCAAGGAGTGTCGGCGCGAAAGTCATAGAGACCGGTATACCTCCAGAAGCCGCTATAGGAGAAGGAGGATATGCAAAACATCTTTCAGAAAAATGGTTAAACAAGGAACGTGAGGTTTTATCAGATATAGTTCCTCAATCCGATATTATAATACTTACTGCCTTGGTTCCCGGCAGGATTGCCCCAATATTGATAACTGAAGATATGGTAAAAATCATGAAAAAAGGTTCAGTTATTATGGATGTAGCTATAGACCAAGGTGGTAATTGTGAAATTACTGAAGGCGGAAATGTTGTAGAAAAACACGGAATTACAATTGATGGAACCAAAAACATTCCCGGTATGCTTCCCATCAGCTCAACATGGATGTTTGCCAATAATATATATAATTATATGTGTTACCTAATCAAAAACGGCAAAGTATTAATCAATATAAATGACGAAATAACAGCATCGTCACTGGTTACCTATAATTCTGAAATTGTTCACAAGGGCGCCAAAGAAGCTATGGGTATTTAGTTATTAACTGTAAAGAGGAGTGTTGTGTATGAAAGCATATTATTTAATTATTGTATTTGTTGTAACTACAATAGCAGGCTATAAAGTAATCAAAGATGTTCCAAGTTTACTTCACACACCGTTAATGTCAGGAATGAATGCTCTTTCAGGAATTACAATTCTTGGAGCGCTTGTGTCTACAGCCGCAGCAGTAAGAACAGGCAGTAAAATTTTGGGAGTCGTTGCCATAATTTTCGCCATGGTAAATGTGGCAGGCGGCTTTTGTGTTACCCACAGGATGCTGAAAATGTTCAAAAACCAGCCGGAGGAAGAATAATATGAGCAATTCTCTATATTATACATTGGCTTTAATTTGTGTTATCGGTATAATTTGGGGTATTAGATTAATGAATTCGCCAAAAACCGCAATAAGCGGCAACCTCCTTGGCGCAATTTCTTTAAGCATAACAGTTATATTAACGCTGCTTAAATATGGAATACTTAGTGACTATGTATTGTGGGCAGGAATGATTGCAGGGGGTCTGATAGGGTATTACATCTCAATCAAAGTTACAATGCTCAAAATCCCTCAGATGGTTGCTCTGTTTAACGGTTTGGGCGGCGGGGCTTCAGGCCTGGTAGCTATTATTATATTAGCGGAAAACCATAACATTGAAAATCTGTTTATTAAAATTACGGCAGTTCTGGGATTAATAGTGGGCTGGGTTACCTTCAGCGGAAGTATAGTTGCAGCACTAAAACTGGATCAAAAAATCTCACAAAAGCCTATTCAGTTAAAAAAACATAATCTCATCATTGGGATATCCTCTGCATTAACTTGTATAATTGCAATACTTCTAATAATAAAATCATCAGGAAGCTTGCTTTTTTTAACACTTTTGCTTTTAGCAAATTCAAGTATATGGGGAATTATTCTCACAATCCGTGTGGGCGGAGCTGATATGCCCATAACCATATCCCTTTTGAACTCATTATCCGGTGTAGCAGGTGCTGTAACGGGTTTAGCTATTTATGATCCAGTGCTGGTGGCCGTTGGAGGAATTGTAGGTGCTGCAGGCCTTATTCTAACGCAGGTTATGTGCAAAGCCATGAATCGCAGCCTTACAAGTATTTTGATAGGAAAAACAGCAGTTGCATACGGTAAAAATGATAGTGATAAAGCCGGTGTTGCATTTGCTGAAAATGATATAAATAGAGAAAAGGCAATTAAACAAGAAAGTGAAGAAGAAAAAATAAAAAGAATTATTGAAGAAGCAAAAAGTATTGTAATAATACCAGGATATGGCATGGCCCTGGCACAAGCTCAGTACATAGTTAAAGGCCTTTATGAAAAACTCACGGACGAAGGAAAGGAAGTAAAATTTGCCATACATCCGGTAGCAGGAAGAATGCCCGGACATATGAATGTTTTACTTGCAGAAGCAGATATTCCCTATGATTCACTTTTTGAACTTGATGATATTAATGATGAATTCAGCAGTACAGATCTGGTTATTGTTGTAGGAGCCAATGATGTAATAAATCCGGCTGCTAACACAGCCGAAGGTACGCCAATCTATGGTATGCCTATACTGAATGCCCATCTTGCAAAGAATATAATCATATTCAACAAAGATACAAACCCTGGATACGCAGGTGTGCAAAATACTCTTTATGAACTTGATAAAGTCATTCTAAAACTTGGTGATGCAAAAGATACCATTTCTGAGGTTTTTGGTGTCTAGCGGCGCAGGCAATGGACAAAATACAGGAAGGATCATTCAAAGAAGCAGTGTTTTTACACACTGCTTCTTTTGAAATTCATATTAACTATTTATCAGATTCAAATATTTTAATTGCATCGCTTACATGTTCTATAGCTTCATAGTGGCGATATCTTGCCGGCAGAACTGTTGGTTTCCATGGAGCCTGGAGGAAGCCTTTTACTTTTTCCATATTAATATTT